>OBVB01000806.1_pt1 | contig 10120 bp, 10 predicted proteins | sample 1475891 | NCBI WGS metagenome assembly OBVB01 (sample SAMEA2579943, study PRJEB22360) | human gut metagenome | biome: human gut; feature: human-associated habitat; material: faeces | place: Denmark | collected 2008/2010 | reverse complement strand
CCGTTATTGTTCTTCGCGCGTTTGGTTTTGGCCACGGCCTGCGTGACCGGCTCCATGATGGACAGTTCCAAATCGCCGGCCACGAGATTCGCTGGCAACGTGTCACGGTGTTGGCCGTCCACGAGCACGTACGGCATGCCATCCACGCCCACATGCACCTGCACCGATCCGGCCAACGACAGCGGGCGGAGGGTGATGGTTTCACCCTGATAATGCTCGTACCATGCGGGCGCGGGCATGACGTGCGCGTACATGCGCGACAACAAGTCAAGTTGCGACGGGTAATCGTCGGTCTTGTACGTGGCGACTGCCGGGGGCAATTGCAACGATTGGGGTTCGGCTATGGGAACGCCCGCCTGTTGGGCGCGCTTGTTGAGTTCCGCCAACCGCGCGGCCGGGGTGCCGACCCAATGGCGTCCCGCGTGCTTCGCCTCACCACTGGTGGGGCCTTGTGATTGCAGGCGTTTCCACATGACCATCAGGCTTGTGGCGGTCAAATGGATGCGCCACCTGTTGCCCAAGTCGGTGACGGTGCCGCCATGGCCTATCGTGCCGATGAACAGGGTGGGCACGTTCTCGCCCGGAGCTTCTGGAGCCGTGGGCACGTATTGCTGGTGCAGTTGGGCGATGGTGCCGCGTATCCGCTCCCATGCGCCCATGCTGTCGGGCAGCATGTCCCACGTGGGTTCCGCGCTGAGTTGCACCAGCACGCGCGAGCCCGACAATGTGACGGCCTTGCCGGCCAAGTCGCCAGCCCGGTCGATCAGGTCGAACGTGAGCACCGCCGGATCGGGTTGGCTCACGGGTTCGTCGGCTCCCCACGAAATCGTGAAATCATCCAACGCGGCGATGTCCTGCCGATGGTCGTTGACCGGCTTCCACCCGTCGCCGGTGTCCAAGTACATGAATGGTTGTTGCGCCATCAGCGTCGCACCCCCTCGTAATCGGCTAGGAGTTTGCGGATGGCCTTGGCGGTGCCGTCCGGGTCCACAACGGTGCCGTCGATGTGCACCTCGTAGTTGTTGACCACGGTCGTGCCCGCCAAGCCCGCCCGTGTTCCGTTGAGCATGGCGGACATGCTCGTTGACGCTAGGCTGGCGTTGACGGATGCGATGGCGGTCCTCACCTTGCCTTGGAAACCTGTTTCAAGTCCCTGGGCGAAGCCCGCCATGATGGCTTTGCCGTGCGGGATCAGCAGGCGACGGTCGTAGCTGATCGGCCCCTTGTGCGAGGTGATCCAGTCGGCTATGCCTCCCACGAAACCGGTCACGCCGTCCCATGCGCTTTTCAATCCCCGGAGGAAACCGTCGATGATGCTTTTGCCGGCGTTCACGAGCAGGCCTCCCACGTTGCCCAATGCGGAGAGGATACGGCCTGGGATGCTGGAGAAGAAGCCGACCACGCCGTTCCATGCGTTCTGCGCGCCTTGTGCCGCGTTCTGGAAGAACGCGCCGATTCTGCCGGGCAATGATTGGAAGAAACCGATTATGTTGTTCACGCATCCGCCCATGAACGCGGTGAACTGGCTCCAGATGTTGCGCCCGGTTTCGGTTTGGGTGAAGAACCGCGCCAGCGCGGCCACCAACGCGCCTATGGCGGTGACCACGATCATGATTGGGTTCGCGTTCATGGCGACGTTCAACGCCCATTGCGCCACTTCGGCGGCGGCAGCGGCGATGCTGAAGCCCTGCAACGCGGCCACCACGGCGCTGATGGCGCTGGCCCCCTTGAACGCGGCGGGTCCGCCGCCGATGGCCACCAGCGCGCCCGCGATGGGTTCGGCGTTCGCGCTGACCCAATCACCGAACTGGGTGAGCTTGTCGGCCACCGCCTGGATGATACCGGCCGCGCCGTTGAACGCGTCGCCCAACTGGGTGCCGATGCTTCCCGCGTCGGACAATCCTTGCAGTCCGGGCGCTATCGTGGTGGCGATGTCGGAGAACGCCTGGCCCATCGAGCCGAGCGCGCCGCCCACGGCCTTCACGGTGTCCGCGAGGGATTGGAACGCTCCGGTCTTGCTTATGGAGTCGGTGAACTGCTTCAATCCTCCGGTGGCTTTCGCGGCGAAATCGCTCACGCTGTCGGCGGCTTCGGTGAGCGCTCCGGTCACCGTGGGTTTGAACAGGTCGAACGCGTCTGTGAGTCCGCCTGTTATGGCGGCTTCCAGATTGCCCAACGCGCCTTCCATGGTCTTCGTGCTCGATGCGGCTTCCTTGGCGACGTCGCTCATGCCCAAGTCCATGATGGCCTTGTTGAACTCGTCCGCCGATATCTCGCCCTTTTCCATCGCGTCGCGGAAATTGCCCGTGTACGCGCCGTTCCTGATCATGGCTTCCTGGAGTTTGCCCGAAGCGCCGGGGATGGCGTCGGCCAACTGGTTCCAGTTCTCGGTCGTGAGCTTGCCCGCGCCAGCCGTCTGGGTGAGCATCATCGCCACGCTTTTGAACGTGTCGGCGTTGCCGCCCGCCACGGCGTTCAGGTTGCCCGCCGCCTCGGTCAAACCGGTGTAGTCGCTGATGCCGTTCGCGGCCAACTGGGCGGTGGTGTTCTGTATCGTTGAGAGGTCGTACACGGTGCGGTCGGCGTAGTCGCGCGCCGCCTGTGACGCCTTCTCCACGTTCGACGTGTCGATGCCCGCGAAGTTCATGGTCTGCACGAACTTGTCGGTGCTGTCGCTCATGTCGATGACAGCGCCGCCGAAGTCCTTGAGCTTGTCCCACAACGCGGTCACGCCCTTCAACGCGGCACCGCCCATGAAGCTGCCTAACGCCGCCGCCTTGCTGGTGGCTTTCTGGAACGCCTTCACGGCGTCGTCGCTGTTGCCCGTGATTCTCACGGACATTATCGCGCTATGCGCCATCGGTTTCCTCCATTCGTTCGGTTTCGTCCTGCAATATCTCCACCGCCGTCGCCCAATCCAATTCGCTTGCCTTCTCCCTCCACTCCCACGGGGTGCCGCCGAAATAGCGGGACAGCAGGCAAGAGAGACGGCCTAGCGAGTCGTCAGGCCACGCGGTCAGAGAGTAGGGTTTGCTGGTTCCGGGTCTTTCTGTTCGAGCGCGATGTCGTCCACGGTGTCCATCCACTCGTCGAAGCCGAGCGTGGTGTGACCGGCGTTGCGCATGGCGATGAACGCGAGATAGTAGGACTGGCGGATTCGGCTGGCGTCGCCCGCCACCCAGTTGTTGATCTGGGCGTGTTCCTCGGCCTGGCACAGGGCGCGCGGCGTGAGTCGCGTTTCCTCGGTGCGGCAGTCCGCGTAGGTGACTTTCACGATCTGCATGATCTAGGCTCCCTTTACTTCGTTGAGTGTCTTATCGATGAATTGCCTGTAGACGCGCTGCCACGCGCCTTCCGTCGAGGCCACGCCGTTGTTGACGAACAGGCGCGGCTTGATGCGCCGGGCTGGCCACCCGTAGTTGATGACGCCCGCATAGGGCACGCTTTTGCGTCCCGCGCGGATGACACCGGCCTTCTGTGTCGCCCCGACACGGATTGATGAAGCCAACCTGCCGTTCTTGCCGCGCGGCGCGAGATTGCGCACCGCTGGCAATGCGATGTTCGCGGCCTGCCGGTTGACTTCCTTGAGTTCCTTCATGTCCGCGCCCGCCTTGCGCATGGTGGACACGAACCGTTTTTGGCCTACCACGTAGGCGGCTGTCGCGGCCATGCTAGTTTCCTTCTTGCGCGGTGATGGTTCCGCTGTAGGCCGCGTGGTTGAGGTTGGTGACGGGGAAACTGAAATCGTTGGTGTTCTTGCTTTTCACGTCGCCACCGATGCTCACGGCGCTCACGTTCACGTTGCCCGTCCACTTGATCTTGCCCTTGTCGTTCGGCACCCACTCGAACAGCATCTGCTCGCCAGCGTGGTCGAAACACCACGCGCTGAGGTTGTCGGCGTCGAAGTCGTCCACGATGGTGCCTTCAAGCGTCCAATCGGTGCTTGTGCTGGTGTCCTGAGAGCCGTCGAGGAAATTGATAGGGTCGTCGGTGTTGTTCGACGCCGCCAATTGCACCTTGGTGACCTGCGCGCTGAAGTCGCGCCCCTTACCCGTGTCGGTGATGGTGAGCTTGCCCGGTCCCAATGTTCTGATTGCCGCCATGATTGTGTCCTTTCGATTACATGGGGTTGAGTGTGATTTCGTATGCGGCGAGCGTTCCCGCGCCCGCGAGGTCGAAGCCGACTGGAGTGGCCGTGGCCATGTTCACGTCCGCCTGGTGCATGATGTCCATGGCTTCTAGGATCAGGTCGTAGCCGCGCGTGTTCGTGTTCGCTGTTCCCGCCACCGCGAGAATTTTGAACGTCACGTTTGGTTCCAGTTCCCAGCCGTCCCAAGCGATGTAAGGCGGCATGATGACCAAGCTGACCTTGCCCGGCGATGGTTTGACCAGTGACGGGTCTGTGGTGACTTGGAGGATCAGGCCGTGCCCGGCTTCGGTGATGCGTTCCGTGAGCTGTTCGGTGAGTTCGTCCACTCGGCTCATGCGATGCCCAATCCTGCGGGCAAGCCCGCCGCCCTGAGCTTCGGCCAAGCGGTGCGCAACGGGTCGGTGGGGATTCTGAACGGTTCCACGCCGTCCGTGATTCCCACGATGCCGTTTCTCGCGTCCTTGGCCTGCCACAAGTCCAAAGCCACCGACAGCGTGCAGTCGTCCACCACGTCCTTCGGGATGCCGTAGCCATCCACGTGCGGGGAGAGGTAGGCGCGTGCCGCGCGGAGCCTCGCGGCCAAGGCCGGACGGTCGTCGGTGTCGAGCGTTCCGGCCTGCCTTGCGAGTTCATTCAGAAGTGGGTCGTCCGCCATCAGGCCGCCGGTTTCTCGGCCACGTTCAGCAGGGTGCGCACCGCCGCCGCGTCACGCGCCTTGAGAATGTTCTTGCCGATGTCGGTCGCGCCGCCGAGCGTGTCAACGGTGGTGGCCTCCGGTGCCGTCGTGCCGCCGATGGCTGCGCGGAGTTCATTGATCGCGGCGATGATGGTCGGCTCGAACGCGGGGCCATACGTGTCTTCGGGGATGTTGGGTAGTTTGGTCTTCCATTCCATGGTCGGGTTCCTTTCTGTCAGGCGTTGGCGAACTTGATGGGCAGGATGCCTTCGGGCAAGGTCACGCCGAACGCGGCGTAGCCGTACACGCTGAAGTCTTTGGTGAGGTTGAGTACGTTGTCGTCCTGGAGCTGGAACGGGCTGTTGCCGTTCTCCCACACGGTCACGGCTCCCTTGTCGAGGAACGCGGCGGTTCCTGCGGCCGCGCCGGGCATGAGCACCACTGGCACGCGAAGCAGTGAACCGGTGATGTCGGTCGTGTCGATGCTGCCGAGCCGGTCGATGCCGCCGCCGCTGATGTCCATGAAACGGTCGCCGTCGTCGCTCAGGTGGGCGATGGCCTTGAACACGTCGCCGGAAACGCCGAGATAGTCCAATGATGTGTTGCGGTCTTCAACCTCAAGGCGCGCGTCGATGATGATGTCGAGCCAGTCGTTCGGGGTCATCGCCGTCAATGCCTTGCCCGCGTCGATTTTGTCCGAGGAGGACACGTCACCGATGGCACCGTAGAGGGCGATGCGGGTGGCGGCTTCGGTGTTGCGCGCGTACGCCTTGACCAACGCCTCAAGGGTTTTGTCCAAGTAGGGCACGCTGGCGCGTTCGATGGCCTGGCGGCTCAGGGACGTGTAGCCGCCGTAGGTTTCGATGGTCGCGGTTCGTGCCCCGATCTTGATCTCGCCATAGGGGAGGTAGTCGCCTTCCTTGGCCTGCTTGCCTACGGTGGTGGTGTCCTCGGTGACGATGGGATAGCTCAGCGTCTCGCCTTCGGACGGCAGCGCGGCGTGTGACACGAGGTTGGTGATGCGGCGGCGCTGTTCGAGGATGCGAAGCGTGTTGCTGATCCATACCGGCTGCGGGTCGCTGTTGGCGAGCACGCCGCCCGTGTAGTCGCGCTTGCTGATCTGCTCGTAGTCGTTGCGCGCCTGTTCGTCGCCCTTGGCGAGCTGCTTGAGCAGATGCCCGTAGCTGCGGTAGGATGCGGCGGGATTCGAGCTGCCATGGTTGTTCATGGTGGCTAGGCTCGCCTGGATGCTGCGCAGTACGTCGGCCTGTTCGGCCTGTTCCGCGCGCACCTTTTCGATGGTTTCGTTTTCCATGTGGTTCCTTTCCTGGCTGTTCTCGGTATTGAGGTTGCGGTGGTTCTCCACCTTGGCGTTCTGGTATGCGGGCCAGCTCACCAAACTCACTTCCATGAGGCGCACGCGGCGGCGGTGGGTCACGTTGTTTTCGTCGCGTTCGTCCTCCAACGGGATGAATCCGACGCTGAGCGAGTCCAACGCGCCTTCGTCCATCAATGCCACCGCGTCGCGCCCAAGCTGGGTGTCAGCGATTCGTGCGGTGATGTGAAGCCCGTCGTCGCGGTTCTCTGCCGAAGTGATCGCGCCGATCAGTTCGGCGTGCTGGTAGCAGAGCTTGGCCGTGTCGGCGTTCTCGAAAACGGTGTCACGGTCGAACGTTTCCGCCCCGTCCCACGGGTCGTTGTAGATGTCACCGAACGGGACGGCCACGCCCTCGATGCTGCGCCCGTCACCATCTGATGCTTTGCGGAGTTTCAGGCCGCGGTAGGCGATTTCCTTGCGTTCGTTCATTCGGTTTCCTCCAAGTCGTTCGATGGTTGCGGGGTTGGTGCGGCGGGTAGTGGTGGCCTGCCTTCCATGGCGCGCGCCTCATCTACGGTGAGCACGTTGCACGCTATGAGAATCTGGTAGGTTTCGGCCTTGGTCTTCGTGTCGCTTCGGCGCATGCTGTCCCAGTCGAGTTCCACGCTGGTGCCGCGCGGCAGCACCTCACCCAACGCGAGTTCGATGGGCTGCGCGTAGGCTTCAAGAGTGAAGTCCGCGAACTGTATCCATTCCTGTTCGATATTGCTGTAGGTGAGGTTCGAGCCTTCCACCGCCGCGAGCATGAGCGAAGCGGGGATGCCCAACAGGCGGGCTATCTGCGTGGTGTCGAACTGCTGCGTCTCCAGAAACTGCATGTCCTTGGGACTCAGCGCCAGCTGGGTGTATTTCAGGTCGCCGGTGAGCACCTTCACGTCATCGACGTTGCGCTTGAAACTTTCCTTGACCTTCTCGGCCACTTCGTCGTTCAACGGCTTCGCGGTGCTGATGATGCCCGTGGGATGCGTGCCCTCGGAAAAATACCTTGATTTGTAATCGCGCGCGTCGATGGCTCCCTCGATCTCCTCGCGCGCCGCCTCGATGGGCCCCATGCCGCGCAACCGTCCCGGCACCTTCAAGAATCTGAGATGAATGATGTCGTTTGACGTGTATTCGCGCCCCATGTACCAATAGCGCTTGTCGGGGTTGGCGATGTCGCCGCGAGCGTCGGAAACGCTCACCAACGCTGGCGGCAGATTCCGCAAGCCGATGGTTGAGCCGTCCACGCCCTTCAACCTCAGCCAGAACGCGTTGCCGTTCAACGCCAAGCCCATGACGGTTTCGCTGATGAAGTCCGCCCGCCACGTGTCGGGGTCCGGGCGTTCCACGATCCGCGCGGGTTCCACGGCCATGCCATGCCGCAACTGGCGCACGGGCAAGCCGCTGACTGCGGTCTGCAATATCTGCACGCCTCGGAACACGACCGACATGTTCAACGGGTCACGCCCGGCCGGACGGCGGAACGGCGCGGTCGCCACGCTTGACACGCGATTGGCGGAACGCTTCACCGCGCCCCACATGTTCGCCATCATCTCTCGTATGCTCATGCCGGACATGATGCGCGGCATGGCAGCGCCACGCCAAAAAATACCGGCCATAAGCGGCCATAGCGGCCATAAGCGGACACGTCGGCCACGTTTTAGTACACTCCGGGCGGTGTGTCGTCGGGCATGTGCGTCAATCCCCACAGGGCGAGCGTTGCGGCCTCGATGGTCGGCGCGTTCACGCCCTCAGCCCTGTTCCACAGCCAAGCGTCACCACTCATGCGCTTACCGGCCAAACCCGCCTCACGATCCATGTCTGAATCGGGCGCGTGATTCACCGCGTGCTGATCCAACGCGCTCATGAACGCCTGCGGCGCGGTCACCGCGTCAGCCGCCCTCATATCCACAAGCTCGTAACGTGCTATGCCCCATTCATCCAAGCTCAAACGCAACCGGTCGGCCAACGCCGCGGACGGCCCCCGCATGTCGATGCAGATGGGCGCGTGGTAGCGTTCTTGCAATTCCCTCAATCGTTCCGGCGCGCTGCCGGTTCCCGGCAACACGTCCACGACCTGCAACAGGGGCACGGCCTCGGTCTCGATGCATGCGACTATCGCGGTGCCGATGCCTCCCATGGCCACGGCCACGCCGAAACACACGCGCCCGGTAGCCTCAGCCGGATCTATAGCGTTGGCGCTGGTGGACTGCCACAGTTGCGGGTCTATCGCACGGTCGATGATTCCCGAATCCCGCAAGTTGCCGAAGGCACGCGCCCAACCCGCCGCGTCCTGGCTGAACTGACGGCGGAAATCGGCCAACTGGTCGTAGTCGAACAAATGCCCGGCGCCGGGATGATGCGCCCAAATGTTGTCCAAGTCTTCGGGATCACTGCCGAACGGTATACCGAAATCGAAGAAGCAGGTTCGTCCCATGGGTTCGCCCGCGTCCATCATCGCCCGCAACTCGTCAAGCTTCGGATTGAAAAACGTGGATTCCGCCGTGCCCTCGGTCGAACAGAACGTGAGCCGTGGCCGTACGCCGGTAAGCTTCAAACGCGTGGTGGTCGTGGGAAGGAAACCGTCCAGGATCGCCTTGGCCTTGTCGGCTGGCAGCGCCCAGCATTCATCCAATGTCAGCGAATCACCCTGGAAGCCGTGTCCGCCACTGTCGGTCGTGCCGCCCGGCTGTATCGTGCTGCCGTTCTTCAACGTGAGGCACATGCTGCCGTTACTCATGCGCTTGGAAGCGGCCAACGGAGCCAGCGGAGACTTGTCGAAACCGGTGATGTACTCGCGGAACTGCTGGGATGCGTCCTTGCCGGTCTGCGCCAGATACCACACACGACGGTTCGGCCCCCACAACGCGTTGCGGGTTTCGGTCGCCCGCTCGCGCGTGGTTTTCCCGGCCTGCCGTTGTACGGTGAGCACCAAAGTGTCGTAATAGTAGGTGCCGGTGTCGGGGTCTATCTCACCGAACACGTCGGAAACCATGCGCTGCCATGGCAAGAACGGGGTGCCCAACGCTTCGGCTATGCGGGCTTCCTTGCCGCCATCGGTCGGACGCGCAAGGTTGCGCGGGGTCGCGTAGCGTGGTTTGAGGCTGGGGGTGGGTTTGACGCTCATTTCGCCATCGCCGCCATGAGTTCCTCCAGCCTGTCGTCAGTCTGGGAAGGTGTGGACGGGTAGATGGTTTCGAGCTGTTGGATGTAGCCGAGCAGGGAGGTCATGTTGCGGCTTATCTCGCGGCCACGGTTGTTCTGCGCGTCGATGTTGCGCGCGATGCTCAGCATGCTCGAATACAGGAAATCGGCCATGGCGTTGTCCGCCTTGCCTTCCCTGAACCTGTTGATGAACTTCTCGGTCGCTTTTTCCTGCGGCCCCTTGACGATTCCGGCGTCCTCCAGGCCGTCGAGTCCATGGAACTCACCCATGTTGTTGCCTCCAAACCAAAATTGTTGTAGATTCCCTAATTGGCTAACGAATCAGTCCGAAATCGTGGGTTCCGTCCCTGTTTTCGGGCTTTTTTATTTGGTTTGTGGGGATAAGAAAACGGTGGGCGCGGGGTATCGGTGGTGCATTGCGGCTTAAAAAACGGGCGGCTACCAGCGAGGCCGCGCCCGAACCGGCGGCGAAGAGGCCACGACTGGCGTGGTTGGTTCGCCATCGCGTAGGCCAAGGCTCGCGAGCCTCGCGCGCCTCGCCTTCTGCCTTGAGTCTATGCCTGCCTGGGTGATGCCGCTCCTGTACCACTGGCGCATGCTGGCCAGCTCACGCCGTCCGGCCTTCAGTTCCTCCAGCCGCTCCACCACCACGGGCTTGCCAGGATCACACACGTGTATGTCGTAGTCCAACGCCAGCCATTCGTCCAATAGGCGCGGGCTTCGCTGTGTGCCGGGCATGACCTTGACCAGCCACAGGCTCACGGGGTTGGCC
>OBVB01000789.1_pt1 | contig 10629 bp, 8 predicted proteins | sample 1475891 | NCBI WGS metagenome assembly OBVB01 (sample SAMEA2579943, study PRJEB22360) | human gut metagenome | biome: human gut; feature: human-associated habitat; material: faeces | place: Denmark | collected 2008/2010 | reverse complement strand
GCAACCACCACTAGAATCCGCCAATCAACGGTTCCATCCACCGACGCAATGGCAATATCTTCGGGAATGCGCATTTGCACCCAGACAGACTTCTTGGTCGATCGAGCACCACCACATGCCATCGCTCCACAAGTAGCCGCATTTTTCGCAGCTCAAACTAACAATATCGGAACAGGCGCCGCAGCTGCGTTGCTCGCAGCACTGCCCGTCATCATTGCCTATCTATTTCTTCAGCGATATTTCATTGCTGGAATGGTTGCAGGTGTCGAAAAAACATTATTCAAGTGCAGCACGACTCTGAATAAATACCGGCACAAGGAATAAGCATTCAAAGCAACACATGCTCATGGCATTGTTGATGGCGCACCGTAACATATCGCCCGAATCAATCGATCGCTGCTTCCGTATGCAATACCGTGAAATCTCATGAGAGGAAATATGAAGAAGAGCTTGCTTGCGCTGGCCTCAGGCGCATTCATTCTCGGCGCCGCCGAGTTCGTGATGATGGGCATTCTGCCGCAGGCCGCAGCCGCCACCGGCGTGGACATCCCTACCGCCGGCCACTATATTTCCGCGTATGCCATCGGCGTGTGTTTCGGCACATTGATTCTGGTGTTCGGCCGCAAAGTGCCACCAAAGGATCTCATTATTGCGTTCATGGTTATCGCCTTGATGGGTAACCTGTTCTCCGCATTCTCAGCCAACGCTGCCATGCTCGTCATTGCGCGATTCATCTCCGGTCTGCCGCACGGCGCATTCTTCGGCACCGCCACGCTTATCGCCAAAACCCTGGCCGATAAAGGCAAAGAGGCGCAGGCCGTATCCATAATGGTCACGGGACAAACTTTGGCCAATATGTTGGGCGTGCCGGCAGGCACCTTGATGGCCGAGTTTCTCTCCTGGCGTCTTGCCTTCGGCATTCTGGCCGCATGGGCCGCAATGACGATAGTGCTGTCACTGGCATGGATTCCATTCGTGGCACCAATCAAAGATGCCGGCATCGCCGGTCAGTTCAAATTCCTCACTCGCCGAGGCCCCTGGGTGATCTTGGCTGCCGTGTTCACTGGCAACGCAGGCGTGTTCTGCTGGTGGAGCTACATCTCTCCCTGGCTGCAAAAGACTGGTGGCTGGTCATCTTCCCTCGTACCAATGCTGATGATGCTCGCCGGATTCGGCATGGTAGTTGGCGGCATCATCGGTGGCCGTATTACCGATCGGTGGCGTCATGCCGGCACTGCCGCTCTCGGCCAGTCCATCTCCTGCATTGGTCTGCTGCTTGTGGTGCTGCTGCCCGGCAACCATGGCACTACCGCGTTGTTGACGTTCTGGATTGCATTCGGATTGTTCTTCATCTCCGCACCGCAACAATTGCTGATGACCGAGGCCGGTCAGGGAGGCGGCGAACTCATTGCAGGAGCCGCCGTACAAGTGGCATTCAATTTTGGCAATGCCATCGGCTCGATTGTGGGCGGTGCTATGCTCACTTCATTCTCCATGAACTACCGCTTCACCGGTTTGGGTGGCGTTCCTCTCACCCTGCTCGCAGTCGGCCTGCTCACGTTCTACTCATGGCGATGCGAAACGGACACCGAGGCCATCCATCGCATGCGTGAAATCAAGGTCGACTGAGACCAAGCTCACAGCCTATTCCCTGACGTGTCTGTGCACAGTATTAATAGACTGGAATCAGACGCGATTCAGGGAGGTCTCTCGTGGCTGACGAAGAAGCATTGCTCAAACAATTTGCCGCACAATTCGCTCACGGCCCGAATGATGCTGACGACACAGACGCAGCGGCCGCGGCACAACACGCGAACAACCCAGAAAATCAGGCCGCGACCAACGCCGAACAATCGTCAACGAGCTTTGACACCCAACAATTCCTGAACGGATTGGACGCGATTTTCGACCGTCATGCGGCCGCCACCGAAGCCGGCCCGTATTTGGAACAGGCGATGGTTGACGCAGAGAATGCCGGCGATGAAGCCGGACTGTTGACCGTACTCAACGAAACAATGGGCTTCTACCGTTCGCAAGGACGTCATAAGGACAACCAGTGGATCGTGCAGCGAGCTCTGGAACTGGCCGCTCGCATGGGCCTGACCACCGGCACATCCGAAGCATGGGCCACCACGCTCATCAACTGCGCCACCGCCATGCGCGCCGCCAAGCAATATGACCAGGCCGAAGACCTCTACCACCAGGCCCAGGATGTATGCCGTCATTCGCTGGCGCCCACCGACCGCAGACTTGCGGCGCTTCACAATAACCTCTCAATGCTCTACAGCGAAACGAACCGACCGGATAAGGCCGAGCTTGAGCTGCGCGAAGCACTCCGCATCATCGAAGCATCGAGCGTGAACCCGGACGAGGATATCGATGTGGCCAGCTCGCATACAAATCTGGCGCTGACCTTGCTGACCGAGCACAAGCTGGAAGGCGCCCACTGGCACGCGGCCAAGGCATTGGATATCTATAAGACCGGTCATCTGGAGCATTCCGCACATTACGCCTCCGCATTGGCCGGCTACGCGCAGGTATGCTTTGCCGAAAAGCGATATGCAGATGCCGTCGCCGGGTACCGTCATGCGCTGGACGTGATCGAGGAATGCTACGGCAAGGACACCGATTACTGGCGTATCACCGAAGACAATCTGCGGCAGGCCGAGTCCCAGGCACAAGCCGCGGGTATCGATATCGTTCCGAACGACACTACGGATGCAACCACTGCGTCCGCACAGGAAGCGACCAACGCCGGCACCTCTTGCCAAAATTCCACCGATGCACCAGTCATGCCGACTGCCTTGGTATCCGATTCCGCCGCAACCGCCACTTCTGTAGTTGGAATTTCCGGCCTGAAACTGGCCCGCGCTTTCTGGACGCAGGTCGGCAAACCGATGCTCTCGACAAAGTACCCACAATATGTTTCTCGCATCGCCGCCGGTCTGGTGGGACACGGATCGGAATGCTATGGGTTCGATGACGCATATTCGCAGGACCATGACTTCGGCCCGCGATTCTGCTTGTGGCTTTCCGATGAGGATTACGCCGTCATCGGCGAGCAACTGCAGACCGATTATGACGCGCTGCCCCGAGACTTCAGCATTGACGCACAAGGGCATGCGGTATTCTCCACGAATACCTCGGCTATTGCAACAGACCATGGCACTCCCTCCCCCGCCACTCCACGCGCACAGGGCGTAAATCGACGCGATGGCGTGTTCCGCATCGGCGATTTCTTCGAGTCGATCACCGGATACCGCACCGCTCCGGCACAGACTTCGCCTCACGAATGGTTGATGCTGGATGAGGCCACACTGGCCGCCGCCACCAACGGCGAGGTGTTTGCCGACCCCACCGGGCAATTCTCCAAGACCCGCCAAGGATTCAAAGATATGCCGGGCGATGTGCGACTGGCATTGATTTCCAAGCGTTTGGGCATGATCGCACAAGCCGGTCAATACAATCTGCCACGTTCGCTGAAACGTGGCGATGGCGCCGCCGCATGGCTGTCCATCCACGAGTTCGTGAATGCCGCCTCCTCATTGGTGTTTCTCATCAATGTGCCGATGGTGGCCGGCTATCTGCCGTACTACAAATGGCAGTTCGCGGCACTGCGCAAGCTGTCCAAATCGATGTTCGCGCTGCTGCCTGATGTGGCCGAACAACTGGAAAGCGTAATGCGGCTGAGCTCAGCGGCTTGCTACGGCGGCGCCGGTTTCGGCGAGGGCGGCAAGGGTTCCGCCCCGGCGATTGACCAAATCAACGGGATTGTGGAACATATCGCCGCAGAGATTGTCAAGGAACTCCAGAGGGAACACCTGACCACGTCAACCGAAACCTTCCTGGAATGGCAACGGCCTTACATTGAAGATCACATCGCCTCCGACGATCCAGTGCTCAAGAGTTTGTGAGGCTCGAAGATGACCGACAACCTTACCACCGACGAACTGCGTGAAACCATTGTGCACCATGAATGGAACCAATTTCAGCACACCAATAACGAGGGCGGCCGTGCCGCCTGCCAAGGCAATTGGCCGGTTTTCCACCAGATGCGTTTGGCCCAGTTCCTCACATGGGAACGGCCACTACTCTCCAGCTACGCCGCTGATTTGGACGAAGCCGACCACGTTGGCCGCAATCTCGTCACCGAAAAATACGGCCGCATGATGGCCTCCACCGCACCCGACGACTTCGCAAAGAACATCGAACCGTACATTCCGCGCCTGACTGAATCTCGTGTGTCCAGGCAAGAACAGGTAATCGCCCAGCAAGTGGCGTGGGCCGCCGATTTCCGTTCGCGGTACCCAAAGCTTGGCGAGGCGATGCGCGTGCTGACCACCGCCGAGGACACGCCAACGACCACCTCATTTGAAACATATCTACGCGGCGAACTCGGCACATACTCCGACATGACTTTTGACCTCTATGAAGCGATGATCCGCGAACGAGCCGACACAACCCCTCAGCACAACATCACCGAAGAAACTTTGCTGAACACCGTGCAACTCGGCGGGTTCAGCACTCTTGACGAGGCCGAGGCGGCTCAACGCTGACGCTGCGCGCACCACAACTACAGGCTGAATAGACCCCAGAATGCCAGTGTAGTGCATGTAGCGAGCGCGGCCACCACCATGATGATGCCGGCCGCACGGCGAGCGCCCATGATGTCTGCGCGGTGACGCCATAACCGCTCCGCGACCACGGCGAACAGCAGTACCAGCACCACCGTCAACGCCTGCAATACCCGCCATCCGATGCCGAAAAGCCGCGGATGCGGCATAACATATACAGCCGCCACCCCTACGGCACCCATATACCCGTACAGCAGCACGGTAATCACCATTATCGCAACGCCTAAGCCGGCAATAGGCCCTGCAACACCACGGGGCATGGCCCGCCACGCCAACACAGGATTGGCATGCATCGCACGCCGATCGCGCAACATGTACAGGCGGTTACCGTCAACGACTATTGCATTACGACGCCGGTGACGGTTGCCGTCATCGTCAACATGCGTACCGGCATCTCTCCGATACGGCTGATTCCATCCGACAGGCATGTTTCGTCCTGGTACACGCCGACCCAACGCACCGCGCATGCGCAGCCAATCCACAATATCCATGGCAATACCAAGTATGACCGCAATCAGCATAAGCACCGGGCCTGCAATCATGATGCCCGCCAACACACCAAGCGAGCCGATAATACCCGACTTGGTTTGCTGCGGTGCCGCAAACTGCTGATGAGGATGCACTCCGGCGATCTGTGGCGTGGCCCATCCGTCAGCCTGAGCGCCTGCGGCAATACCATTCACCCAGTTCTCCAACGCCTGCGTATACCCTTGCGCCAACGGTAGATTCAGCGTGAACAGTCCCTTGCCGGCCCGCATCTGATGGTTGCCGACAAAGTACCGCACAGTAACGTTCTCATTGCCTGCGCTGCGAGCCGCGTCAATGATGCGCTGCGCACCTTGCTCAATGGGCATGGCGGTGTCATAAGCGCCGTAATTCACCAGAAGCGGCATGGTCAAAGAACGCAGGTAATGATCGGCATCGAAATCGGCATAGGCAAGATCAAAAGGAGCGTAGTTGAGCGACATGAGTTTGGCCGTGTCTTTGACCACAGGAGCGGGCGCGCCGGCTTCATGCATATAGGCGCTGACGGCCATGGCCATTTGCTCGCGACCTTTAAATACTGGTGCCGAAGTCAGGACGGCAAAAGCGATATCCTGCCGCTTGGATGCCAGAATCGTGGATATCCATGTGCCTTCGGATTCGGCGTAGATGCCGGTTTTTGCCGGATCGACGCCTGCAGTGCTACGCAACACATCCAAAGAACTGCTGTATTCGCGGGCGAATCGCTGGTAGTCGCGATGCAGCACGGTGTAATTGTCATTGCGCTTGGCCGGAACCAGCGTCACAATACCGGCGGATGCCATAGCGTTGGCAATGTCGCCGAAGTCCTCGGCCCCGCTGGTGCCGGATCCATGGATGAACAGGCAGGCCGGGCGACTGCCAGGCGCATCAATCGGCTCCCGCAAGATGGCCGGCAACGTGACTCCATCGTCCACTTCAATAGACAACTTCGTTTCACGAGTGCGATATCTGCCCTCATGCGGAATGTCCGCATGAGCAGGAGCAATAGCGGGATCAGGCGAGGAAACGGCAATATGATCGCTATAAGGCCGAGTGCTCCACTGCGGCATCATCGCCCAGCCAAGCAGGGAGAACACTAACGCAATCACCACCGCAATCGCAGCGATATTCAGCACTCGCCGCACTGTGATCCGCGTCATCCGTTCTACCTCCCCCACAAGCATAGAACGCCTTACTTCAGATATCGCATAGTACCGAAGTATGATTTCTTAGCCCCTCAGTCAGCTGTGCTCGCAAAGGGGCTTGCCAAACAATACGAGTTATTTTTTCTTCACGGCGCCCATAATGGCCCACACGATAGCTATGGACACCAAGACCACGCCCACTATTGCGCAGACAATAGCCACCAACACCTGCGGATCAGCGGCGAACTGTGTGATCAGCATATCGGGGAACGTCACGCCGAAGAACAACCCCAGTGCGCCAATCAATACGCCCAATAGACCGAAAACGACGGTCAGTGTACTGATGCTACTTTTCTTGGCGGGTTCCATCCTTGTGCTCGACTGAGACTGAGCATCCACATGCTGTGCGGATGAGGCGAATTCCGCATTAGGCGAAGTTCCAGATGCAGTCTGTTCATTCCCCGAGGAAGCGTTGCCCGCCGCATAGAGCGGAATGTCGCTTGCGGGCGGAATTGACGTATCGGCAACCGCCTCCAGAGGAATCGTCTTCTCGTGGTCGTCCGACACGATATCTTCGGATTCCTGATTGTCGTCAGCAGCCGGAATCACCGTCGTTGCCGAACCATCAGCCGCCGTAGTCATTGGCCGAGTCTCATCAATACTGCCGTCAACCACGGGCAGGGCCGAGGTCTCCACCGCATCTGCAGCTGTTGGCAGTACCTCGGTCTCAGCCGCCGTTTCATTATCGGGCGAATGCAGCACCTTGGTCTCGTCTGCATCGTCGGATACCGACAGCGGACGGGTCTTGGCCTGGTCTTCGATGGTCTTCAGTTCCTTGGTGTCGTCGCTCATCATTCTGCCTTTCCTGAGTCCTCGGTGTATCCGTTCGTCGTATCGAAGTTGTTCCTGAATTGCATATACGTCGACCCTTCCCAATCCGAGATATAGATCATATTCACCCGGGCGCCGGCCGAGAAGGGGATGTCTACGAGCAGCTCAGGGCCATTTGCCGGCATTTTGCTATCGTCCGTCATCCAGGCATAGTTGGTGTCATAGCTGTCGATGGAATACCCCTGATCGGTATCGGAAAACCCGATAAGGTCCACCGTGTCATATATCACCGCATACTTGCCGCCCATGCTGTTGCTGTACGTGTACCCGCGCCACGCACTGCCAATGCCGTAGGAGCACCCGTCAGGAAGAATGATGTGAACCTGAGCCTGAACCGCGGATATGGTGATGGTTCCCGCCGGGCAGTTGCTGATGGACGTATTGCCATTCGACAATTCCAGCTTATGAGGCGCATGGCTGCTTTCCCAATCCGACAGGTCAAGCACAGCCTGGCTGGAGTCGTAGTCGTCACCGGAGAACCATACGCCCCTCACGAGTTTATCGAATGTCCGTTGGCTGGAATCCGCATAAAACTGGTCGTTGACCTGCACCTGGTTCATACCATACGCGTCCACCGACGCATGGCCGCCAGCACTGGACAGCGTGATATCCGTGTAACTGATATTGGTATGCGTCGCATCGTAATGGCGGATGGCATACGTACCGCTCGCGATAATCATGCACATCGCGCATGCTCCGGCCATCAAGCCCAGTGGAATCAGTCCACCTGCACGACGCCCCTTGAATCCCAGCACAATGACAATCAGACCCATCACCACGCATACTGCGGAAATCCATATGGTGCCCACGCGCACGATGCCACTGACGTCCATGTCATATTCCCAAATCACCGCCATAACGGCAGCGAAAGAAATGAAGGACAGTCCCAATACGCTCAGCACCACAACCGGGCCGGCCGGTTTGCGGCGGGTGGAGGAACGCGGCGCCGCAGCCGCGACAGGATTGGGCATTGCATACTTGCCCGCAGGAATGCCATCTACCGGCATCGCCGCAGAGCTGCTTGTGGGATTATACGGCCGCTGCCCCGCCTGCGGAACAGGCTGTGAAACATATGGAACCGACTGTGAAACAGGTTGTGAAACATATGGAGGCATCGCTGCAGACGGTTGCATAGAGGGGTTCGGTGCAAGGTTATTCGGATTATTCGGCGGCGCGGTGGACTGACCACCGTGGTACCCGAAACCGTATCCTTCCTGCTGACGAACACCGCTTTGCGCAATCAGCCACAGCACCAGAGCGGCGAGCGCAATGCACACCCAGCCGGCGCCTGGAATCAGCACAGCCACAGCCATAAACAGGAAGCAGCCAAGACAATTCCAATCCCACTGGCCTTCAATCAAATCTTCGGCGAGAATCTGTCCGCTGCGCACATCGGGAATGAGAAACCATCCCATTGCGTATAGCGCCGCGCCAAAACCAAAGAACAGCGTGGCCACAATCATCAGCGCACGCACTAATGTCGGACTCCAACCGAGACGCTGCGCGATACCACTGCATACGCCGCCAATCCAACGATCATTGCCGCGGATTAATCCGGAAGAACGCACCCATGTAAAGAAACGCCGCGGAGCTTTGCCCGGCTGCGGCTGTTGATACGAATTCATATGTGGACTGCTCATGCTTCCATTACACAGCCCGAACGCAACCACAAGGCTCGGGGAACACCCTGATTGTTCCCTGAACACCATGTAAAACCCCGGTTCCAAAGCCCTGAACGCGGCACAATAGAGATATGACATCAATTCCCGAACCGCTGCTGCCCGCGCGTATGCCGTTGACGCGACCCAAACGAGGCCGCTGGCTCACCGGCGTCTGCAAAGGCATCGCACTACATCTCGGCATTTCTGTGATGTGGGTTCGGCTGGCATTCATTGCACTGACCTGCTTGTATGGTGCCGGCATTATCGCCTATGTGTTCCTATGGATTTTCATGCCGGCCGGCGATCCTCAGGCTGTGGCAAGTGCGGAACATATACCAGTGGAGCAAGCTCCGCTCGCGCGGGGCAACCAGCCCGCACAGGCCGGCGTTGAAGACACGGCCGTCTCGGCTGAGTCATTATCCGAAGCCATCCAGCGCGCCCCGAAACCTGCGTTTAGTGGCGTTGGCCGGGTTCGTGTTGCTGACCATCGGCCTGCTGCTGGTCGGCACCGGCGCTGATAGCCAACTCATCATTCCGCTGCTGCTTGGACTGGCCGGCATAGCCTTGGCCTGGATGAATCTAAGCCCGAACGGCACACAGCTGCTCTCCATGCTGGGTGGCATCGCACTCATTTTCATGGGATGGGCCATATATGTGTCGAACGTGACCTACGTCGGGTGGGGCACCTCGCCACGTCGCATCATGCTCAGTGGATTCATTATGATTGCGTGCATTGTACTGGCGGTGATGCCATGGGCGAATGCCATGCTACAAAGGCTTTCCCGCGAGCAGGCGTTGAAGGAGCGCGAGGAAGAGCGCGCGGACATGACCGCCCATCTGCATGATGGCGTGTTGCAGACGCTGGCGCTCATCCAACTGCATTCCGAAGACCCCGCCACTGTGTTCACCCTGGCGCGCGGGCAAGAACGCGAGCTGCGCGAATGGCTGTATCAGGAACGTTCCACATCGGATCGTTCCGTCAGCGCCGGGCTGAAGCAGATCGCCGCCGAGGTTGAGGACGAACATGGCAAACCGATTGAGGTGGTCACTGTGGGCGATGCCCATCCAAGCGCCCAGACCGATGCGCTGTTGGACGCCACGCGTCAGGCGCTGGTCAATGCCGTCACACATGGCAGCGAGCCGATCTCCCTCTACTGCGAAGCTACAGATACGACGGTCGAAGTGTTCGTGCGCGACCACGGCGAAGGATTTGATATCGATGCAATTCCGCCTGACCGGCTGGGCATCCGCGAATCGATTATCGGCCGAATCAAACGCCGCGGCGGTACAGTGGAAATCGTATCCAGAGCCGGCTGGGGCACCGAAGTGAGAATGCATATGCCGATTGCATTGAAATCGACACAAGGAGAGCATCGATGAGTGAAGCTGCAGCAGACCGCATTCGCGTGGCGGTAGTGGATGACCACGAAATGTTTCGCGCCGGCGTGATTGCCACACTGCGAGACTCTTTTGATATCGTCGGCCAGGCGGCGGACGTGCCCGGCTCGGTGGCGATGATTGCCCAGACTAAACCACAAGTGGTATTGCTGGACGTGCACGTGCCGGGCGGCGAAGGTGGCGGCGGTGCCGAGATCCTTACCAAGTCACGCGCCTACTCCCCCGCTACTGTGTTCCTGGCCTTGTCGGTTTCGGACGCACCGCAGGATGTGGGTTCGGTGATTCGCGCCGGTGCCCAAGGGTATGTGACCAAGACGATTACTGGCGCTGACTTGATTTCCTCCATCAAGCAGGTGCATGAGGGCTACGCCGTGTTCTCTCCGAAACTGGCCGGAT
>OBVB01000786.1_pt1 | contig 10667 bp, 7 predicted proteins | sample 1475891 | NCBI WGS metagenome assembly OBVB01 (sample SAMEA2579943, study PRJEB22360) | human gut metagenome | biome: human gut; feature: human-associated habitat; material: faeces | place: Denmark | collected 2008/2010 | reverse complement strand
AGCTTTTAACCACATCATGGCAGATCGTGTTATGGGCTGTTGCAAGTGATATATGCAACAACCAAGGATTTGAATTGAGTTTACAATAATAAAGTGAACAGGTTTAATCAATAACTCTACATGATTATAATCTATTGGTTATTGTGAAGTTGAGGCAAATATTGGAAGAAGGAGAGATTTGTATGAGTAAACAAGAAATCAACGGCGTATGTCCGTTTGATTGCCCCGATGCGTGTGGGCTTGTTTTGACAGTCGAAAACAATAAAGTTTTAAAAGTTAACGGCAATCCGAAACATGCGTTTACACGGGGAACTTTATGTCCGAAAATGGTTCATTATGAAGATACCATCCATTCACCGGAACGTTTAAAAATACCTTTGAAACGCGTCGGCCCTAAGGGGAGCGGCGAGTTCGTGCCTATCAGCTGGGACGAAGCGGTGAAAACAATTGCACAGCGTTTTAAAGAAAGTATTGAAAAATACGGTGGTCACAGCATTATGCCGTATTCGTATGCGGGGACGATGGGTCTTATTCAAAAGGCGGCCGCTTTTCCGCTCTTTGCCCGTTTGGGTGCGGTGCGACATAATCGGGGGATATGTTCACCGGCTAAAACCTATGGTTGGCAAATGGTACACGTCCGCAAGAAATGAGCCACAGCGATTTTGTAATTTTGTGGAGCCTTAATGCCTTGGCCACGGATATCCACATCATGCATGATGTAAATGCCGCTAAAGCTCGCGGTGCCAAGGTTTGGGTTGTCGACATTTATAATACCACTACTTGTACGCAAGCCGACGAAGTCATTATTACCAAGCCGGGAACAGACGGTGCGTTGGCATTGGGCATACTTCATATTTTAGAACGAGATAATTTGGTGAATCGTCAATTTATCGACAATTATGTTGTTGGTTTTGATGAATTAACCAAGGAAATATTACCGCAATATACGCCCGAAAAAGTATCGGCCATTACGGGTGTGCCGGCTGAACAGATTGAAAAATTGGCCCGTGCATACGGCATGGCGAAAGCTCCGTTTATCCGCTTGGGCAGCGGCCTTTCACGTTATGGCAACGGTGCTGCTACGGTAAGGGCTATTACTTGTTTGCCGGCTGTTGTCGGTGCCTATAAAAAATTGGGCGGCGGCCTTTTAAGTGATGCGAAGGGCAGTTTTTATGTGAACAATAAAATCATGTCTTGGGATGTTCACGCCGGTAAGGTGGTACCAACCTTTCCAATGGTGAAGCTGGGCGAAGTTCTTACAAAATCGGAAGAACCGATTCGCTGCCTCTATGTGTATTCATCGAATCCGGCCATTACGGCACCGGATCAGAACTTAGTGCGTCGCGGCTTGGCTCGGGAAGATTTATTCACGGTGGTACACGAACGATTTATGACAGATACCGCCAAATACGCGGATATTGTGTTGCCGGCTACGTCATCGGTTGAAGCGGATGATATTTATAATTCGTACGGTCATTATACGAGCGGTATCGGCTACAAAGCGATTGAACCGGTTGGTGAAAGTAAATCAAATTGGGATACGATTCGTTTGCTTGCCAAAGCCATGGGCATTACAGATCCGTTTTTTGACAAAACGGCCTTGGATTTAATTCATGATTTGTTGGATCAGTCGCCGAATGTACCGGACGAACTAAAAACGAAATTATTCGGCGGTGAACCGGTGGAAATGCCGGTGCCTGAAAATTATAAAATGAATTTCAAAACACGCTCCCGTAAGATTGAAATCTTGAATCCGGAACTTGCGGAACCTTTGCCTGTCTTTACGGCACCACACAGTGATACGGTGGCTCACGGCGAGTTTTCACTCATTAATGCACCGGATCTTCGCATTCTCGATTCATCGTTTAATGAACGGATTTTTGATAAAAATAAAACACTCATGGGTGCGTGGCTTAATCCGGCTGATGCGGCCTCTATCGGTGTTAAGCCCGGTGATATGGTAAAACTTTACAACGAGCAGGGCAGTTTGCAAATGCCGGTTCATATCGATGACGGTATTAGCCCGAAAACAGTGGTTTCCTATGGTGTATGGTGGCAACGCTACTCTTCGGATCCGAAGCACAGCATTAATGTATTAACCTCATCAAGACTCACTGATTATGCGGAAGGCAGCACTTTTTATGACGTAAAAGTGGATATTACACCGCTATAGGATACAAATGTCTCCATTTACAAAATAAAATGATGAGATAGTAAAATGTTAATGAGAATTGTCATTTTTATGAAAAAACGACAATTACAAAGAATATTCAATTAAAATGGGCATTCACAGGAATTTATTGGTTAGATTTTTTGATAGACATATTATGTTTGATATAAATTTATGCGAAAAAGTAATAAATAAATGAGGATAAATTTTAAGAATACATTTGTACAATATATAAAAACGTTGTATAATCTATGGCAAACCTATTTTAATTGAGAGAGGATGGGGACTATGAATACAGAAAATGTAAAATTAAGTAATCGGGCTTATATAGCTATAGGCTTGATGTTGTTCGCATTATTCTTTGGTGCGGGCAATCTGATCTTCCCGGCATCATTGGGACAACAGGCCGGGGTTAACGTGTGGTGGGCTGTCTTGGGCTTCATTGTGACAGGCGTAGGTTTACCGCTCCTCGGTGTTATGGCAATGGGCTATTCCGGCGCCAAAGATTTGCAGGCATTGGCCGGTCGAGTTCATCCGGCATATGGCTTTTTCTTCACGGTAGTATTATATTTAACCATCGGACCGGCCTTCGCTATTCCGCGTACCGGTACCGTATCCTATGAAATTGCTATTCGTCCGTTCTTAGCAAACGGCGGTACTGACATGTCACAGATGATTTTCTTAGTAGTGTTCTTCGCATTATCGCTTTGGTTGTCCATCAACCCTGCCAAATTGGTAGACCGTATCGGTAAAGTGTTGACACCATTACTGTTACTCAGTATCTGTGCTTTGATTGTTAAATCCTTGGTTACACCAATGGGTGCTTACATGGGCGCTACCAAAGCGTACAGCACAGCCGGTGTGGCCGTAGTTCAAGGTATCCTCGACGGTTATAACACAATGGATGCCTTGGCTTCCTTGGTATTTGCTATTCTTGTAATCGACTTTGTAAAATTATCCGGTGCCAAAACTAAAGAAGAAGTAACAAGTGCTACTTTCAAAGCGGGCATCATCGCCGTTGCATGTCTTGGTTTTGTATACGTTTTCGTAGCAAATTTGGGGGCTACCAGTGTACAGCAACTTGGCCTTTTAGAAACAGGCGCACCGGTTTTGGCTGAAAGTGCCAAATATCTTTTCGGTGATATCGGTGCTTTAATTTTGGCCGTTATCGTACTATTGGCTTGTTTGACAACCAGTATCGGTTTGATCACATCTTGTGCTAAATACTTCCAACGTGTATTCCCGGCAATCGGTTACAAATCCTATGTCGTAATATTTACCGTTGTATCGTTCTTGATCGGTTTGTATGGTTTGAAAACAATCATCGTTGCCGCTATTCCGGTATTAATGTTCTTGTATCCGTTGACGATTGCCATCATTGCTTTGGCATTCTTGAATAATACATTCCAAGGTCGTCAGTGTGTATATGCTTGGACAATCGGTTTAACTTGTGTAGCTGCTTTTGTCAGCGGTGCTGAAACTGCCGGTGTCAGTCTTGGTGCTTTCGGTGAATGGTTCGCTACGTATGTACCGTTCCATGCGCAAGGTATGGGTTGGATCAGCTTCACTGTAGTCGGTTTCATTATTGGTTTCGTTCATAAAGCTTTGGTATCTAAACCTGAAGTAAATGGCGAAGAAAAAACTGCATAAGTGTTAGCGATTGATAGTGGGTCTTAACAGATTCGTAATAATCACATAGTGAAAGGCAGTTCCTGCGGGAACTGCCTTTTTTGTTTTTATTGCCGGCTTATCGGTTAAGAAGAACGGCATGCCGAAAGGTTTTTGTTATCCTTGTAAATAGTGTATAATAAACAGGTAAAGCCTGTGTCAAAATTGCATGAAGGAAGGTTTTAGCCTTTTAAAGTAGGATGCAATGTGCTGACATCGGGCAAGTAGCGTAAGTAGTATAGGAGGATATTTGTGATTTCGTTGCGTAGGAAGCCGTTGGCTGATTTGACAGCAGCGGCGGCGGAGAAAAAACTGACCAAAGCATTAAGTGCTTTGGATGTAACCTTATTGGGATTGGGTGTTATTATCGGGACCGGCATTTTTGTGCTTACCGGTATCGGAGCTGCTAATTATGCGGGGCCGGGTCTTATGTTATCGTTCGTTTTGGCAGCTATTACCTGTGCCTTTGTATGTTTGGCCTACGCGGAATTGGTAGCTATGTTACCTGTTTCGGGTAGTGCCTATACCTATACCTATGCGTCACTGGGGGAGTTCTTCGGCTGGTGGGTCGGCTGGGGACTGGTGCTGGAATATTCAGTCGGAGCCAGTGCGGTAGCCGGCGGTTGGTCGGCGTATTTGGTAGGCATCCTACATGCGGCCGGTATCGATTTGCCGAAAGCTCTGACGGCGGTGCCGTACGAAGGCGGTATCGTGAATTTGCCGGCTATGTTGGTCGTGTTGTTTGCCACAGCTCTTTTAGTACTCGGTATTCGCGAAAGTGCGAAAGTTAACCGTGTGCTGGTTTTAATTAAGGTCGGCACTATTTTCTTGTTCCTGTTCTTGGCAGCCCCTCATGTGGATCCGATTAATTGGGATCCGTTTTTACCATATGGTTGGCAAGGGGTAGCAGCCGGTACGGGGATTTTATTCTTCGCTTATCTCGGGGTTGACTCCATCGCTACGGCGGCGGAAGAAACAAAGAATCCAAAGGTGGATATGCCGGTGGGCATAATAGCCTCACTCGTTATCTGCACCGTTTTATATATTGCGGTCAGTGTTGTTATGACCGGCGTGGTACCGTATCAACAACTCGATACGGCGGCGCCGGCGTCCTATGTGCTGGAATATGTGGGCATGCGAGCCGGCTCGGCTATCGTCGGTACCGGTGCTCTTTGCGGTTTATCTACAGTACTTCTGGTTATGATTTACGCGCAGACACGTGCGTTCTATGCCATGAGCCGTGACGGTTTGATTCCGCGAAGCTTGTGTCGCATTCATAAAAAATTCCACACGCCGCATATTATCACCATGATTGTTGGTGTGGTGGTGTCACTGATTGCGGGTTTCACACCGATTCATATCGTAGCCGAAATGTGTTCCGCCGGTACCTTGTTTGCCTTCATGTGCTCCGCCCTCGGTATCATGGTACTGCGCCGTGTATATCCGGATATGAAACGCGATTTCCGCTGTCCGGCTGTGTATGTGGTAGCACCGCTCGCTATTATTTTCTGCGGTTTGGTGTTTTCACAATTGTCGGCTCATACAATTCAGCTTTTCGTCGGCTGGAGTATCCTCGGCTTCTTAATTTATATGGGGTACAGCCGTAAACACAGCGTGTTGGCAAAAAGCCGTCATGCCGGTGAGGAAGTAGCTGAAGGTGCTGTGTAATCTTTAGCCGTAAAGGTAAATGCGTTTGGCATCGGACTGATTGATACAATAAAATAGAGGATTTGAAGGTGCGCTGTGAGGATTTATGCTCATGGCGCATTTTTGCATTGTGTATTAGATATGGATGTTTGTCTGTAAATTTTTAAAAAATTGAAAATTAGTGCTTGCAATTAAAAAAATGTAGTGCTATTATAATGTACAACAATACGGAGTCAATGGACATGTATCGGAGAGATTTTCAGATATCGATTTTAATTAAGTGCGTGGCACTGAGAAATACTGTGGAAAGGAGGACGCATCATGTTAGGTTTTGTCGTGATTATTATTAGCTTGCTCATTATTATTGACATTATTATCGTCATTAGCCGTGAACAAAACTTAACAGACGTCGTCTTAAAAGTTTCCACAAATCATGGCCCTGAGCTCCCCTTGCTGAAAGGGTTGGCAAGCTAATAAAGAGCTTGGGCCGTAAACCGTATACCGTATACCGTATTTCGTATTTCGTATATTTGTGAGAGACAAAGAGAACATTTAGTTGGATATTTTTAAGACGATTCTTCGGAATCGTCTTTTTTTATTACAATCATCGAAGATTGACAATTTAACGGCAATTACAAATTGACATCATCATTTTTAATTAATTACCGAAAACTGAGATTTGGTTGGGAAAAGGAGCGAGAAACATGCGAAGTGATAATTTTTCAAAAGGTGTGGCGAGAGCACCGCATCGTTCATTGCTGAAGGCTTTGGGATTTGTGAACGAAGAAATCGGTAAACCGGTCATTGGCATTGCCAATTCGTTCAATGAGATTATTCCGGGGCACATGCATCTGCTCAATTTGGTGCAGGCCGTAAAAGACGGCATTCGCGAAGCCGGCGGAATTCCCATGGAGTTCAACACAATCGGGATTTGCGACGGCACAGCCATGAACCACATCGGCATGAAGTACTCGTTGGTGACACGGCAAATTGTAGCGGATTCCATTGAAGCTACGGCGATGGCTACACCGTTTGACGGTTTGGTATTCATTCCGAATTGCGACAAAATCGTACCGGGCATGTTGATGGCGGCGGCCAGATTGAATCTCCCAAGCGTATTCGTCAGCGGTGGGGCGATGCTGGCCGGTAAACATCAAGGTAAACGGATAGGCCTCAGCGATGTGTTCGAAGCGGTCGGTAAAGTTGAAGCGGGGCTAATGACAGAAGAAGAGCTCGCACAGCTTGAAGATGCGGCGTGTCCGACTTGCGGCTCCTGTTCCGGTATGTATACGGCGAACACCATGAACTGTTTAACGGAAGCACTTGGTATGGCGCTACCGGGTAACGGTACAATCCCGGCCGTATATTCCGAACGACTCCGCTTAGCAAAACGAGCGGGGCTTCAAGTGATGGAAGTGCTTAAAGCAGATTTAAGACCGCGCGATGTATTCACCAAGGGCGCTTTTGAAAACGCTGTAGCCGTCGACATGGTCTTGGGCGGATCGACGAATACGGCTTTGCATTTGCCGGCTGTAGCCCACGAAGCAGGCGTACCGCTCAGCTTGGATGATTTTAATCGCGTTGCCGAAAACACACCGCAGCTTGCTAAACTATCGCCGTCCGGTTCCTATTTCATTGAAGATTTGTATGCAGCCGGTGGTATTCCTGCCGTGCTTCATCGCTTGCAGGAAGCCGGGAAGTTACATGAAGAGGCTAAATCGGTAACATTGGTTACGCAAGGAGAACTCGCCAAGGTAGCCAAGGTGCTCGATGAAGATGTGGTGCATCCATGGTCGAATCCGGTATATGAAACCGGCGGTATTGCCGTTTTAAAAGGTAATTTGGCTCCGGACGGTTCAGTTGTCAAAGCGGGGGCCGTTGATCCGGAAATGCTGGTTCACAGCGGTCCGGCCAGAGTGTTTGATTCTGAAGAAGCTGCCTGCGAGGCTATTACGGGAAATCAAATTAAGAAGGGCGATGTGGTGGTTATCCGCTATGCCGGTCCGAAAGGCGGACCGGGGATGCCGGAAATGCTTACACCAACATCCACGATTACCGGCATGGGGTTCGGTAAGGATGTGGCTCTCATCACGGATGGTCGTTTTTCGGGAGCTACGCGAGGCGCTTCCATCGGACACATTTCACCGGAAGCGGCGGCCGGTGGACCGTTGGCACTGGTGCAGGAAGGCGATGTGATTGACATCGACATTCCAAACCGCAGCTTATCGGTTCGCTTGAGCGAAGCCGAAATGGCTAAGCGTCGAGCACAGCTTAAACCGCATGACTCCGGAGCTACCGGATATTTGAAGAAATATGCAACCTTCGTATCATCGGCGGCTGAAGGCGCCATAGAAAAATATTAAGCACGGTGGTCGTGGGAAGCTACTGAGGCAGCAAGTTATTAAGTAGAGTTTTACAAAATTGCCGGCTGGTCGACAAGAGGTGAGAGACCTTGTGGATCGGTACCGGAGTTAGAGAATAAACGAAGAGAGAACATTAAAAAAGGTTTGAGAAGCCTTGATAGAGAGAAAAAACCGAGAGAGAACATTTTTTACAAGGTCTGGGAAGCCTTGATAGAGAGAAAAAAACGAGAGAGAACATTTTTACAAGGCGTGAGAAACCTTGATAGCAAAAATGAGAGAACTGTTTGAGAAAATAGAGAGAGGAAGTGAGCGAATGGGGGACGCCATGATAAACGGGGCGCACATCGTATTGGAAACGTTACATCGCTTGGGAGTTACCGATTTCTTCGGGTATCCCGGCGGTGCCGTTATTCCGATTTACGATGAGATTTATAAGTACCCGAAGTTGAATCATTACTTTGCAAGGCATGAACAAGGGGCTGCTCATGAAGCGGACGGTTATGCCAGAGCGACAGGTAAATGCGGTGTTTGCTTGGCTACATCGGGACCGGGGGCCACGAATTTGGTGACAGGCCTTATGACGGCCCATATGGATTCCGTGCCGGTGTTGGCAATTACGGGGCAGGTCGGTTGTGCGCTCCTCGGTAAGGACGCCTTCCAAGAGTCCGATATCGTGGGTATTACGATGCCGATTACTAAGAACAATTACCTTGTTAAGTCTGTGCGCGATTTACCCCGTATCCTACGCGAAGCCTATTACATCGCTACGACGGGGCGACCGGGACCGGTACTTGTGGATATTCCGAAAGATGTACAGCTGACGGAAATAACGCGTAAAGAATTTGACCGACTCTATGAGGAACCGTTTGAGCTCGAAGGTTATGAATCCAATTACAAAGGTCATCCGAAGCAAGTCAAAAAAGCGGCCAAAGTTCTTAAAACTGCGAAACGTCCGCTTATCATTGCCGGTGCCGGTGTTTTGAAAGGTCGGGCTTCCGCGGAGCTTTTGGAACTGGCTGAAAGGATGCGGATTCCGGTGACGAATACATTGCTGGGCTTGGGATCTTTCCCGGGAGAGCACGAACTCTTCCTCGGTATGCTGGGGATGCACGGTACGGCGGCTGCGAACTTTGCTACCGATGAAGCGGATGTGGTATTGGCGGCCGGTATTCGCTTCGATGACCGTATTGCCGGAAATCCGGATGCGTTTTGCAAAAATGCCACCATCATTCACATCGATATCGACCCTGCGGAAATTGAGAAAAACCGCAAGGTGGATGTGCCGATTGTAGGCGATGTGAAACAGGTGTTGCAGTCACTTAATAAAGAATTGGGCTTAAGTGCAAATGCTTCTAAAGATGGGGCTAAAGAGGCCTTGAAAACATCGCATGAAGCATGGCTGGCGTATGCACTGAGATACAACAAGCAACCGGACGGCACGTTACCGCCGCAACAAGTATTGGCAGAGCTCAACGATTTACTCAAAGGCGATGCCATTATTGTTACTGACGTAGGTCAACATCAAATGTGGGCCGCTCAGTATTTTACTTACAGTACACCGAATAGCATTGTTACTTCCGGTGGAGCCGGTACGATGGGCTTTGGTTTGCCGGCGGCTATCGGTGCTCAAGTGGGAATGCCCGAACGCAAAGTCGTATTGGTTGTGGGCGATGGCGGTTTTCAAATGACAGCTCACGAATTAATGCTCATCAAGCAGTATAAGTTGCCGGTCAAAATCGCCCTCCTCAACAATTCCTATTTGGGGATGGTGCGGCAGTGGCAAGAGCTTTTTAACGATAAGCGTTATTCCTATGTAGACTTATCCTGTAATCCGGATTTTCAAACATTGGCAGCGGCCTATGGCGTGCGCAGTGTGAAAATCGAAGGCGAAACAGATTTAAAAGCAAAGCTGAAAGCGGCGCTTGATGCGGATGAAGGCATGCTCATCGAATGCGTAGTAGCTCGCGAAGAAAATGTGTATCCTATGATTCCGGCCGGCATGACCGTGGCGGATATGCGCGGTAAGGAAGGGGTGGCTGACGATGTCGAATGAACATCAAATCTTGGTGATAACCAAAAATACATCCGGGATCGGTGCACGTGTGCTGGCCCTTTTTAATCGGCGCGGCTATTCCGTGAAAAAGATGACATCCGGCGTAACGGTTCAAGCCGGTTATGCCCGTATGACACTCACGGTGGATGCCGATCCGGATACATTAGATCAGATTCAAAAACAGATTTACAAAATTATCGACGTAGTTAAAGTTAAAATATTCCCGAAAACCGATGTGGTACGGCGTGAGTTGATGCTCATCAAGGTGAAGGCCGATGATTCAACCCGTTTCCAAATCGTACAAATTGCCAATATATATCGCGGCAATATACTCGATGTGGCGCCGACCTCGCTCATTATTGAGCTTACGGGGGACGAAGAAAAACTACGCGGTTTTATCGATATTATGAAGCCCTACGGGGTGCTTGAAATGGCTAAAACGGGCGTGACGGCAATGAGCCGGGGCGAACGATTATAAGCAATAGATTAGGTTAGCCGGGGAGCCGGCGGAGAGAGAGGAATTATTATGGCAGGAACAATCTATGGAGCAATAGTTTATTATGATGAAGATTGCAATTTGAATGCGTTGAAGGGTAAAAAAGTGACCGTGTTGGGGTACGGTTCACAAGGTCATGCTCATGCGCTTAATTTGAAAGAAAACGGCATGGATGTTACCGTTGGTCTTCGTGAAGGCTCTAAATCATGGCAGGTAGTCGAAAAAGACGGATTACCGGTTAAAGTAACGGCTGATGCGGTTACAGATGCG
>OBVB01000784.1_pt1 | contig 10723 bp, 9 predicted proteins | sample 1475891 | NCBI WGS metagenome assembly OBVB01 (sample SAMEA2579943, study PRJEB22360) | human gut metagenome | biome: human gut; feature: human-associated habitat; material: faeces | place: Denmark | collected 2008/2010 | reverse complement strand
GTGTATTTGTTTCTTCTTTTTGTGTTTTTGGCCCGGGGGGGGGGGGAGCCGGTAAACCCGGCTCTTGAGGCTGTTAAAAAGGTACAGGACCGTGTGGAAAATGTCTCCATTATCAAGCTGGAAGTCCCTACCGTATTCGGAACATCCATTGAAACCGTAGCCAGGGCCATTGAGAAGGAACAGCCGGATGCCGTTTTATGTATCGGACAGGCCGGAGGCCGTTACGGTCTGACGCCGGAGCGGGTAGCTATCAATATGGATGATGCCCGCATTAAGGATAACGAAGGTAATCAGCCCATTGATACAGCTATTTTTGAGGATGGCGCTCCGGCTTACTTTACCACTCTCCCGATCAAAGCAATGGTACAGGCGATCCGCGAAGCCGGATTTCCTGCCAGCGTTTCCAATACCGCCGGTACCTTTGTATGCAACCATCTGATGTATGGCGTGCTCTACACACTGGCAAAGAAATATCCCGGCGTGCGGGGCGGTTTCATGCACGTACCCTTTATCCACAGCCAGGTGGTCAATCGTCCGGCTCCCGCTCCTTCCATGAGCATTGAGGATATTGCCAGAGGAATCGAGGCTGCCGTTAAGGCCATCGGTGAAAATGACGCTGATATCCGCACAGCGGAGGGCGCCACCCATTAGGAAATAATTTTTTCCCATCCGTGCAACATTTTGCCTTTCCTGTCTGTATATAAAGCAGAGAGGGAATTATAATCCCCTTTCTCATACGAAACAGATACATGACAGAAAGGAAAATTCATACTATGAAAAAACACATTAAAAGAACCTCTATGTTAAAAATGGCCGCAGGTCTTTCTCTCTGGACGCTTATGGCCATCTCCATGGCCGGATGCGGCATTTCCGGCACTGCTCATGAAACAGCGTCAGCTGAAACCACTGTTCAGAGCGGACAGCCAGATAAAACTGAAAGCTCATCTGCCGCAACATCTCAGACCGAGCCTATGGTTGGTATGCCAAATCCCTTCACCCCCTGTGAAAGCATGAAAGACGCCGAACAGTTGGTGGGCTTTTCTGTTACACTGCCTGATTCTATCACCGGATATGATGCGCCGGAGCTTTCCGTTATAAAGGATGAACAGCTGATACAGGCCGATTATCAGAAAGGGGACCAACGGCTTTATATCCGCAAAGCCGTTGGCACAGAAGATATCAGCGGAGACTATAACCACTATACCGAAGAGACAACCCTGGCTGTAGGAAACCGTTCTGTCACCATGAGGGGAGAAAATGGCCAGATCCGCCTTGCAGTATGGACCGACGGCGGCTATACCTACTGTATCGGCGGAGCAAATGCCTCTGCTGACGAAATGTCCCAGTGGATCTCTGCTGTAAAATAATAGAAAATACACTGTCATATTACAAAACGTCGAGGTATCTTCATGTTTATCTGTACCAAGCACTATTTTCCTAAAATGGTTCTGTCCGGGTTTGGCCGTCAGCTCTGGATCATAAAAGGATGTCTTTGCCGTCTCCTTTTAACGTATTTTTCCCTGCCCCAGGATTTTGCTCCTGCGGCAGGATCTTCCAGCCCGCAGGCCCACCATCAATCCTTCAGTGGCCGCGAATCCGCAGCAGAAAACAACTCCCCAGTTTCCGATCTGGCTGAACATCTGCTGGATACATACGGTAATTCTATCCTGCGTCTTGCCTATTCCTATCTTCACAATATGAGCGATGCTGAAGATATCCTCCAGGAAACACTGATTCGTTTTCTGGAAACAGTACCGTCCTTTGCATCTGACGCCCATGAGAAAGCCTGGCTGTTAAAAGTAGCCGCCAATCTAAGCAAAAACCGGCTGGATTACAACCATATCCGCCATACGGATGAGCTGGACGAAACACTGGCCGCTGAGGAACGGGAGGATCTGTCCTTTGTCTGGGAAGCGGTAAAAGCGCTGCCGCCTCAATATCGAAGCGCCATCCATCTTTTCTATCAGGAGGGCTACCCCACTGCTCAGATTGCCCAGATTCTGGGGCGCAGAGAAAGCAGCGTCCGTTCCGACCTGCGCCGGGGCAGGGAACGCCTAAAGCTTATTTTAAAGGAGGAATACGATTTTGAGTAGATCCTATCATGAGATCATGGAACGCGTGGAGGTCACAGAGGAAATGCGCACGCGCATCCTTGGAAAAATAAAATCAAACGAAAACAGTTCCGGCTCAAAAAACTCCCCCTTGTCAAAGCCCGGTTTAGAAAAGTTTTGGCTGCTCCGCACCAGAAGAGCCCTTCCCGCGGCCGCCTGTTTTCTTCTTTTTATCCTCAGCGCGATTTTCCTTCCCCAGCTTATGGCTCCAAAACAGTCCGGGCCGTCGGATGAACTGTTAGGAGCCGTGGGCAGTGGTATTACAGAATGTGCCTCTGCCGCAGAGCTCTCACAAAAACTGGGATTTCCTGTCAGCGATCTCCATGGACTTCCCTTTGAGCCGGAAACCGTGTCTTATGATGCCTACTCCTATGGCATGGCTCAGATTACCTATGAGGCAGCTTCCGAAGAATCTCTCACCTTCCGCAAGTCTCAGGAAAACGGCGATAATTCCGGCGATTATAGCCTCTATGATGTAACCCTTCAGATCGATATAAACGGCAGTACAGTCACCTTAAAAGGAGATGGAACGCGCTATTTCCTGGCCGTATGGCAGGCGGACGGATACTCATATTCTCTTTCTTCCCACAAAGGGATGACAGAAGAGATGTTTATGGAAATAATTTCCGAAAATATGAACTGATATCTCCAATTTTCTTCCAAAACGAAACCCATGGCACAATCACTCCGACGCACCATGGGTTTCGTTCAATCTTTTCCAATTTTCTCTCACAGCAAGATACGGTATTGCTGTACTGCGTCAGTTTCAGGCTTTACATAAAATCAAAAAGACTCAGCTGCTTTACCTCAGGACGTTCTGTCCCTGGCGCCTGTTTACAAAGAGCTACATCTGCCGGTATCTCCTTAAGGAAGGCCGACGGCTCTCCAGAAGTCACCAGAATCAGTTCTTCCCTGGCACGCGTCATTCCCACATAGAGAAGGCGGCGTTCCTCCTGTAGCGCAAAACTCAAGTCCGCAGTTTGGGCAGCCTGTCCTTTTTCCCCGCTGTATTCCAAAGGAATCGAATACTTTCTCACTCCCATAATAATCACTGCCGGAAACTCCAGTCCCTTAGACGCGTGAAGTGTCATCAGTGAAACCGCATCCGCCGTATAATGCTTTCCGCCGCACCGTTTCAAATCACTTTCCACGCCTCTGGCAAGGGCATCTAAAAGCTCCTCTATATTTTTGTAAAATACGGCCATGGACAACAGCTTTGACAGCGGTTCATCCTCCATAAGTTTCCGGTCAGCCATCCAGCTTTTCATCAGCTCCTCCGGCTTTTTCTTCCATCGTGTCCTGTATTTCTCCTGAAGGAAATAAAGCAGCTCTGCTCCCATTCCTTTCTCCAGTTCAAGCCGCTCCCTTACATCCGCATCTTCCTCCTGCTGCTGTTTAATTTCCCTGCAGAGCATCCGAAAAAATGCAAGCGCCTCCAAAACTGTTTTTTCCTGTAAAAAAGAGCCTCTTCCCCTCACAATATAAGGAATCCCCTCTGTTCTTAAATACTCCTCCATCGCTTCGGTCTGCCGGTTGGTTCTGCACAAAACTGCAATATCAGCAAAGCTTCTCACCTGTCTTTGCTCCATCATCTCCCGTTCCTGAGCATCCAGCATATCGATGCCGCCGATCATGCGGCTGATCTCCCTGGCTGCAAAAATCCCCTCAGAACGTCTTCCGCCGGCTCGGACAATACGCAACGGAAGGCCATTCCCGCATACGGCCTCAAAGACCCTCTCATTTCCTGGATTGTGGGAGATCAGTCCGCAGGAAGCCCTTGTTATCTGGGTCGTAGAGCGGTAATTTTTATGTAGCCGAACCACCTCTGTCTCAGGCATCTCCTTAAGAAGCCGTTCAAAGCAGCCAGGATCCGATCCTCTAAAGCCATAGATCGACTGATCCGGATCACCAATCACAAACAGTTCCTTTCCATCCCGGTTCCATTCCTGAATCAAACGGTATTGAAGGGGACTGATATCCTGAAACTCGTCCACCAGCAAATATTTAAAATGGGTGCATAACTGCCGGACCTGCTCATTTTCCCAAAGTAGCAGCCGGAGGGTCTCTATCAGCAGATCATCAAAATCAAACAGCTTTTCTTCCTTCATGCGCTCCTCATAAATGCAAACGGCATTTTTAAGAGGCTCTTCTAACTCCTCCGTTTTCTTTGTATGGCAGTCCTCTGCCGGTTCCAGTCCGCACCGGTTCTTCTCCCTTGACACATACTCTATAAACTCTGCCGGACGAATATCCAGTTTCCGCTCCTCTATCACATCAGCCGCCAAATCCAAAAGCTCCTGTCTGTCCGCTATTCTGCATTCCATCCCCGCTGCTCCAAGAAACGCAAGGCAGATCGAATGAAAGGTTCCCGCCTGGATCTGGCTGACTGCTCTCCGATGCGGCATTTCTCTTTGAAGCCGTTCCCGCAGTTCTCCCGCTGCCTGGTTAGAAAAGGTCACTGCCGTGATTTCCGAGCCTTTCACCCGTCTCTTCTCCATCAAACAGCGAATTCTCGCTGTCAGCGTCCCCGTCTTTCCCGTTCCAGGACCTGCGATTACAGCCATACAGCGGGCCCAAACATCTGCTGCCCGCCTCTGTTCTTCATTTAAGCAGTCTAAAAAATCCCCAGCCACAGCGGCTGGCAAAGCGGCTGAAATCGTTTCATTTTTTATACCGGCCGCCTGATTTCCCGCCCTTTTATCTTCACTGCCATTCTTTTCCCCAGACAGCATCATTTCTCTCCGGCGGGCTTTGCTCTCACCATCTCCCGTATCAGCAGGTTTTTCTGTCCCATTCTTTAAGTTCTCACTGAACAGCTCAGCAAAACTCATCTGACCATCTGGATTGGCGATTTCATTGGATTCAAAAAGCTTAATAACGCCATATTCCCCATCAAAGCCCGGCAGCCGGGTCACTTTGCCCTCACGCAGCCGTCTAATTCCCTCGGCAATGAGATGACCGGAGTGGCGCTTAATATCCTCTATGGGAAGTTCCCTTAAAACGGTAAATTCCGTCCCCAGTTCCCTTACCATTTTCTCATACTCCGCCTGCACCTTCTTAGATGATACACAACGCCCGGTGGACGCTGCAATCACTTCTGCCAGAGGCACCAAACTTTCAAATGTTTTTCTGCTGCACGGCAAAAATCCCTCTGGACGATCCGCCAACTGATCAATTCGATGAGAAACACCCATGGTTATTTTCTTTTTGCAGACCGGACAGATTCCGCCACAACGCTCTGCCTCAGCGGGATTCAGACAAATATGACACTTTCGGTGTCCATCAAAATGATATTTCCCTTCCTCCGGGAAGAACTCGATCGTTCCCTCCAGGCCAGTTCCCGTCTCAACGGCCATTTTTAGTCCCTCATAAGAAAGATCACTGCTAAGCAGATTTGCCTCCCGTCCCAGTTTTGCCGGAGAGTGGGCGTCCGAATTGGAAATAAGCTGAAAACGATCCAGTGCTGAAAGTCTCCAGTTCATAGGCGGATCCGAGGAAAGCCCCGTTTCAACCGCATGAATGTAGGGCGTCAGTTCCCCGAAGCAGTCTTCCACCCGGTCAAAACCAGAAAACGCGCCGAACATGGAGAAGTGAGGCGTCCAGATGTGGGCCGGAATAAACATTCCCTTCGGGCAAACTTCCAGCATAATCTCTAAAAGGTCATGGCAGGACAATCCTAAAATAGGCCGTCCATCCGAATGAATGTTCCCAATACTTTCTAATTTTGCTGACAGCTTTACTGCATCCTCCAACCCTGGAAGCAGAATCAGGCTATGAACTTTCCGCACCTTTCCATCCTGCTTATAAATGGAACTGATCTCCCCGGAAATCACAAAGCGAGTCCGTGCAGCGTCGCTCTCCGGCTCAAGCACGCACCCCTCCCGCAGCTGATACAGTCCCTCCTCCGCTGGAATCAGCTTTTCAAAAAGCTCCTCTCTCCAGGCCGGATGGGTAAAATCCCCTGTTCCCAGAAGCTGGATTCCCTTTCTTCTCGCCTGCAGATCCAGCTGCTCCGGCGTCAGTTCCCTGCTGGTAGCCCGTGAATACCTGGAATGAATGTGAAGATCTGCGATATACATAATGCTCTCCTTATCTGTTCTGCATAAAACCTTCCCGTACAGTCTTTCCGTAAAAACAATTATATTCTATTTCGCAAATATTCATTTGTCAAATTGTTCTATCTGCCAATAATAATTATACACTAACGATCTATTTTGCTGGTGGCTGTGCGACTACAGCCATAAAACAAATTGAAACAGCTGAAATCTACCATATCTTACCGTTTCCAACATATTTACGCGAACTGGTTAAAACGTGGTTTTCGGAGAAAAAAGCAACATGACACAAAAAAGCCCGGTAAAACCGGGCAAATAAAAAAGCGCGAGACGGGATTCGAACACAAAAACCGTCAAAAAAGCCAGTAAAATCAAGGAGGAACGCACACTGTCTTCAATGTGTCTTCAAAGACTTTCTGTTTTAACAAGGCGGTCAAGGGTCTGCGGAGCAGATTCATCTTGCCCTTGACAGCTGTCACCAGAAGAACCAGAATCCCCATAATATACCGGCAGGTTGATAGACGCATTTCATCTATCAACCTGTTGTTTATTGTTCTGGTTTTGCTTTGTATTGAAATTCTGGTGCTATTCTGTATTTATAGCGAGTATTCATTTACTGCAAGTCTTTGGATATCTGTATGACTAATTTACATTTTACAAAAATTAGAAATTCTTTTAGATTTAATGTGTTCTATAATTTTGTCTTTGTATCTAGAAATTTGTTAGTGTAAACTTCCGTAGTTACACCCATCGCCCATCATGTCAACTAATTCTTGTAAGTCCTCTTCAGTAATACCTAGTCTATCCATGTCTTCCTCCGTTAAACCCCAAGCACCTGCACCACTTGGATTGCTGTTCGTTACTGCTCCATCGGATACGTGCTTACTTCCAGATATGTCTTTTACATTATCTACGTTTACTCCCTCATTTCTTAACGCAGATAAGGTGGAATCCGTTAAGGCTCCCTCATACTCTGATGAAGTATCCGCACTAATAAACACCCCATTATATGTCTCACCATTCTTTACAAGGTGTCCATAGTGACCGTCATGCAATTCTGACAGCAAATAGTATTTACCATATGACTTGAAAACACCAGACTGCATAGTAGCCGAATTATCCATGTAATACCAGTTCTTATCTGCTTCATCTTGTACCCAACCTGTCGCATATCCACCAGAATTTAACTTGTACTTCCAACTTCCATCTGCCTGTGTCTCCCAATATTGAGAGTAGGGAAGCTGGTTTTGCTCTGCCGCCTGAGCTGTTATTGTCATGCTGCTCATGTAGGCTCCTAATAGATTAGCCTGTGATATAGGGGCTACTGTTAAACACAATAATGCTCCTGTCGCAATAATTACTTTCTTTAATCTGCTCTTCATATCATCTGTCTCCCTCGATATCTTTAAAAATCCTTGTTAAAACTTCTGTTGCTATCTCTTATTATAACAGTTTTGGGGAAGATATCCAACTTTTTGTGGAGTATGCAACGCAAAGCAGGGCGGGGACGACCAACGACAACGGCAGGGGGCAGAGTGCCAGCGGCACGTCGCTGGCGGCGGCTGGCTCCGCACGGCTGACCTAAAGTCTGGGGGAGTATTACCCCAGACTTTACCTTATCTCCTACAAAATTGATATTAGTCAATACGAGAAACTTTTCCTTCGCTAATTAATGGAGTAGAATCATATGTGTTTTTATTTCTAAGAGTATAGCGAAATCCATTATAATCAAATTCCAGCTTTGTATTGTAAACTTTTCTGTAATTATTTGTTGGAACAAAACCGCCATTGCTAGAAACGCCCCAAATACTCTCCTTCCGAACATCTTCTGTCTTTTTAATATTCGTTGCTCCAGCCTGCTTTACAATTTCCTCCAGTTCTGAAGCTGTGTATTCTTCTTTTGCAAGTCCTGTCATCAATCCCTTTAATCCAGTATTTCCGGCATCAATAAAGGTCATCTGATTTGAGACATTTCCATTTTCATCCGCCGCAAATATATAATGATAATCTGTATTGGTGTCATTGTCTATAAATGACATACCGCCACATTCAAATGTATATCTATCACGTTCCATAGCACTCTTTTTTATTTCTCTGTCTAGCCCCTCATCGCTATACCCCAGGTGTTTTGCAAAGGTATGCAAATCCATATTGAAATATGGTGTGAAGTCTATAAACTGCACTGTATCAACAATTCTTTTTGTTTGTATCTGACCCTTTACAACCCAGTGCCCTTTTCCATCAACCGTATAACCATCAATCACTGTATTCAGTGCAGCATATCCACGCTCATCAAAGTAGTAGCTTTCTGATACACCATCATTGTCACCATCAATCCACTGCCATGTGGAAGTCGGATAGGAACCATCATCATTCTGATACCACCAGCCTGTTAAATCCTGTTTCCACTCGCCAGCAAACGCTGACATAGATGTTAATACTGATAAACCTGCTATCAAGCCTGCTGTTACTAATCCCTTACGCTTCATCACTCATACCTCTCTCATTCACTATTTTAAATTTTCATTTATTATGTATCGAAATTTCATTAAGTTATTCCGTAATTCCTTATAACCGATTCATTTCTTTCCATTCTCTCCATTCCGGACTATTCATACTAATCAAAACTTCTGCAAAAGTATTTAATGTTGGCTCTGTAAATTTCATTTCAAGCGTTCCGTACTCATTGGTAGACTCTCCAATATATTCTGGTAGATTTCTTAATCGTTCCAGTATTTCATCTAGCGAATAGTTATTTTCAATTTCGACCGAAAAATGATCAATTCCTTCTGCGTCAAGCCTTGAAAGATCAACGATCCCATCGCTTCTGAGAGGGATGATTGACGGATCCCTCCAGATACCGTCTTTATCAATTCTTCTTCCGTCTACCTCTACATCAAAGACCTTTGCACCGCTTGGATCATAATATGTCCATATTCCTGCGGAATATTTATCGGGTTTTCTTTCAAACCAAGAATTTGTATATCTTTCCGTTGCTGATAACCATTTATCTGCAACCATAATTCCATTTTCATCAAAAAAATACCACTTATCTTTTACAACTTTGGATCCCTGTAAATATTCTTCAGAATGCTTTAGTTCTCCCGGGCAAGAGTCTTTCGGGTCTATCCCAATATGCTGCATATGGCTGCAGTCCGACTGCCACCAGTCGCTCGTTCGGTGCATTTTCCAAGTGCCGTCTTCCTGCTGTTCCCATCGATAATAGGATACGCTATAATATCCAGAATCACTGTCTAAATTTCTTTTACTGTCATATACCTTATAAGAGCCATCCTGCTGCACTTCCCATGTACTTGCAAACGCTGTCATGGAAGTTAATACTGATAAACCAGCTACCAAGCCTAATGTTACTAATCTCTTCATCATTTGTTGTCTCCATTCTCTCTACAAGTTCCCCATAGAATAGGAAATGGGGAAGTGTAAACATAATTGGAACTTATTGTATTAGTGTGCACCTATTGCAGCACCAACACCACCACTCATAAGTTCCTCCATTTTCTTTCAAACTTCAGGATCATTTCGTATTACTTCTGCCTCTACTCTATACTTCTCCTGCACCCCCTCAAAGACCTATTCCATTGGTACAGTCGCTTCTGGTGTAGTTGTTTCATTAGGAGTCTACTGTAATGATCCACCACTATATAATGTTACGCCAGGCAATCGCAAGACTTCTCCATCTACAACCCGTGCACCATTTTCATCAACGGTATGACCATCAATAATAGTATTGGTTACAAGCCACCCCTCGCTATCAAAATAGTACCACTCGCACAAGCTATCATTATTTCCATCAATGAGTTTCCATGTAGAAACCGGATAGGATCCATCATCATTCTGATACCACCAGCCTTTTGAATCTTGTATCCATTGTCCGGCAAACGCTGTCATGGATGTTAATACTGATAAACCAACCACCAATACTCCTGTTGCTATTTTCTTGTTTTTCATACTATACACCTTTCTTCCGCTTTCGTTGGATAATCTGCCTGTTCCGATTTGCCATAGATTGGATTTCAAAAATCCTAATCGTATGCAGATACAGCCAGCCGTATAATAAAAGTCATCGCAAAGCAAAAATAGAGCCTTACTTTCTGGCTTTTACACAGACTGGCTGCTCTGTCATAAAAGATAATGTATTATCCCTTTTTGTAGCACATACTAAATTTCAGTGAGCCTTTATAAAACTCATTTTTCTGTCTTTAGTCTGCTACTGTCTTTTTGTTCTAATGCCACAAATAGCATTAAAAACCATGATAATAATCATTATCCTCGTCCTGAAGTTTCTCCCTCATATCATCAAGCATAGCTTCTTCTTTTGTAAAATGCTTTGGATACTTCTGGGCTTCTTCTTCAGAACAGGACTTGTGGAAATGATTATAATCTTTTTCACACCAGATGTAATAGCCATCCTTTTCAAGATTATAGGAACTTACAATTTTTCCTTCACATACTGGACACTTCAAATTATCCATCATCCTTCTCCTCCTCCTAATATATAAGTGTAGGGTTTCAGTACCCAACAGCCAGTTGGGACTT
>OBVB01000783.1_pt1 | contig 10728 bp, 10 predicted proteins | sample 1475891 | NCBI WGS metagenome assembly OBVB01 (sample SAMEA2579943, study PRJEB22360) | human gut metagenome | biome: human gut; feature: human-associated habitat; material: faeces | place: Denmark | collected 2008/2010 | reverse complement strand
TACAGTCCGGTGCAGGGGAGCGCAATCACTGGTTACATCGGCCTCTATACCGAACGTATCCCGAGCCAATAAAATAGCACAACCGTGACGACCTATATCGCCGCTTACAATGATTTTATCGCCCGGCTGTGCCGCTGCCCCGGACAGACAAAGACCGTCACGAATCTCACCGATCCCCGTTGTCGTTATAAAGAGTTTATCTACCTGACCCCTGCCGGCAACCTTTGTGTCACCGGCCACAATATGAACACCCGCTTCATCTGCCGTCATCGCCATGGCAGCTACATACCGTTCCAAATCATCAAAAGGCAATCCCTCTTCAATAACAAAGGCACACGTAAGGTACTTCGGCACGGCACCCATGCAAGCCAAGTCATTAACAGTACCGCAAATGCTCAACTTACCGATATTTCCGCCGGGAAAGTCGGGCGGTGACACGATAAATCCGTCCGTAGAGATAGCCAATCTAGTCTTATTAGCCGGTAATACGGCCGCATCATCGGCTGTAAACAAAGGATTTCCCAAATATTTTTTAAAAATACGCTCAATCAGCTCGGACGTCTTTGTACCGCCCGAACCGTGGGCCATTGTAATCGTTTCGCTCATTTATATACCTCCGTACCTGTAAAAGGCAGCACAGGTGCCTTCTCCCGACACCATACACGCTCCTACGGGATGTTCAGGTGTACACCCTTTACCGAATACGGGACACTCGGTAGGCATACACTTGCCTTGCAACACGTCGCCACAACGGCATGCCGGGTTTTCCTTACCTGCAATATGAGGCATCGAATATTTTATACGACTGTCAAAGTCGATAAAAGACTTTTTTAATTTCATGCCCGATTGTGCAATAATACCGAGGCCTCTCCATTGCGAATCACAAGGTTCCATAACCCTCTCTACAACGGCACGTCCGTTAGGGCTCCCTTCCGGTCGCACAATGCGGGGATAGCAATTAACAAAGTAAGGTCTGCCTTCTTGCGTTTTCTTGACTATAAAAGCCAAGGCCGTAATCAACTCGGCAGCCGTAAAACCGGCAACTACTCCCGACGTGCCGCGCCGAGCCAAGCCTTCGCAAACGGCGGTCCCGCTGACGGCATGGACGTGTCCGGGGTACAAAAAGGCGTCACAACTTCCGCGCATAGCTTCATATGCTTGAGGCATCGTTTTATTAGCCGTCAATAGAGAAAAATTCGTCAGCCCTTCCGATGCCGCCGCTGCTACGGCAATACAAGCCCCTGGTGTCGTCGTTTCAAAGCCGACAGCCAGAAAAGCGACTTCCTTATCCTTGTTCGCCGCCGCATACTCATAGGCATCATAAGGTGAATAAACGACTCGTACATCGGCACCCCGAGCCCGAGCCTCGCTCAACGTCTCGCTTGACCCGGGAACTCGCAATAAATCTCCGAAGGTACAGACCGTAACCCCTCTTTCTTGGGCCAACCACAAGGCCTCGTCAATAAAAGCTACGGGGGTTACGCATACGGGACAACCGGGGCCGGAGACCAGCTCCATATGAGGGGAGAGTAATTTCCGTATACCCAGCCTGAAGATTTCGTGCGTATGCGTTCCGCATACTTCCATAATACGAATCTTCGGCCCCTTATATGACATAACGAGCCGTTTGGCTCCTTCCAAATCCGCCATTATAAATCCTCCAGCAATTCCGTTGTTTCTTCAATGTCATCGGAGCTGATTTTAGCAATAGCCGTCCCGGCGTGAACCATAACATAGTCGCCCGGATCAAGATTTTCAATGAGTTCCGCCGATACTTGTCGCCGGGCTCCCGACGCGTCGACCAGTGCTATATTCCCCTTCACCTTCACGACTTTCGCCGCCAATCCTACACACATGTTCTTTCTCCTTTTTGTAACTTAATCATAGCTGCCAAGGCCTGTCCCAAAGCAATTCCGCCGTCATTCGTCGGTACGAGACGGTGCGTATATACTGTAAATCCTGCCGTTTCCAAATAGGCACGACTTAATCGTAAAAGCAGGGTGTTTTGAAAAACACCGCCACTCAGACATACTTTTGAAAGTCCTGTTTGTTTGCGAACAGCTTCAGCCCCTTTACACAAAAGACCTGCCGTTCCTTTATGAAATAAGTAAGCACAATAATTAACACTTGCTCCCTTATCAAATAGTTCTGTCACTTGTTTTACCAAGTCCAACAGATCCAATATAAGCCGTCCGTCTCTTTTTTCAACAAAAAGATTCAAGGGCGCCTCTTCACCCGCCTTACCTTGTTCATAGGCTTCCGCCGCAAATTGGAGCTTCATAGCGCCTTCGCCTTCAAAGGTTGAAGCCCGACACACTCCCAATAAGGCACTCACACCGTCAAAGAAACGACCGACTGATGTGGAAATACAGGTATTGACACCTTGAGTCAGCATAAACAATTGCACTGCAGCCTCTTGCGGAGTACACAACGAGAGGTCGCTCGCCAGATGACGAACGGCATCTTTCCCGTACAGTGCATACAAAAACGATAAGGCTGATCGCCATCCGTCTCGCACAGCTGCATCACCGCCGGCATGAAGAAAGGGACTGACAGAGCCTACGCGTGTAAATCCGTCATACGAGACTTGTAATAATTCGCCGCCCCAAATCGTTCCGTCCGTACCGTACCCGGTCCCATCCAAAGCTATGCCGATAACTTCATCAGAGCAGCCGTTTTCCGCCATACACGAGAGAATATGTGCATAATGATGTTGTACGGAAATGACGGGGATTTGGGCCTGTTTAACCAACTGCGACGACTCATAGGCCGGATGTATATCCGTAGCACCGCATTGCGGAGTAATCTCCAATAAGTCCCGCAACCGTACGGCACATTCATGTTGTGCCGTTTCCGTCCGCACACAACCTACATCCCCGATATGAGGTGAAAGATAAAAAAGATTATCCTTAGCCAAACAAACCGTATTCTTTAATTCCCCACCGGCCGAAAGTACAGTACCGTGAAAATCGCCATTCACATAAATCGGTAAAGGAGCATAGCCACGTGAGCGCCGAATCATATACGGCTCCTCTTCAAAGAGCGTAACAACCGAATCGTCTACACGTAATAAAATATCCCTATCATGAGACAAGATGAGGTCGCATAAGCCCGGTAAGTCCGTACGAACTTCTTCATCAGTCCGACAAATAGGCATCCCGCTTCGATTGGCACTGGTCATAACTAATAAATCAGGCATATGTAAGCCGTCATTATAAGAAAACAGGAGAAGCTGTAAAGGGGCATACGGAAGCATAACCCCTATATACGGATTATCGGGTGACACGGAAGCGGCCGCCTTACCCCCGATCCGTCGTTTCATGAGAACAATCGGCCTTTCATAACCCGTCAGTAATTCTTCGCCGGTGCGGGTAACTATACACTCCCGCTTCGCCGTCTCAAGGTCAGCCGCCATAACGGCAAAAGGTTTAACCGGGCGCGGTTTAAGGTGTCTCAGTCGACTGACGACCGCCTCATTCGTACCGTCGCAACAAAGATGAAATCCTCCGATACCCTTGACCGCAATGATCTTCCCTTGACGGATTGCTTCCCGTGCCGCCCTAATCGCCCGATGTCCGTAAATTTCCGTGCCGGCCACATATACTTGTGGGCCGCATTCGTTACAACATACGGGTTGGGCATCATAACGACGCGAAGTCGGGTCCGTATATTCTTTTTCACAAGACGAACACAGGGAAAAGTTATTCATACACGTTCGTTCCCTATCATAGGGCATAGACTTCATAACGGTCAGTCGCGGTCCGCAAGCCGTACAGTTAATAAAGGGATGCAAATAGCGACGGTTCGACGGATCGAAGAGCTCCCTTTTACATTCATCACAAATACCGATATCGGGCGATACAAAAATATGTCCCTTATCAGGGGTGCTCTCAATGATGGAAAAGCCGCTTAACAAATCGGCCTTGTCTATATAATCCGTTTCCATACCCATAATTTGAGAGCGCGTCGGAGCTTCATCTCGCAAAGCCTGTAAGAAAAAGTGCTCTTCTTTTGCCGGCACGGCCATGATAACTTCCACATAGGAGCCGCGATTACTCACGGTTCCTACAATACCGCAACGTTTTGCCAAACGACTGACAAAAGGTCTGAATCCCACGCCCTGTACAATGCCGAAAATACGAATTCTCAAAGCCTTCACAACGAAGTCCTCCCCGATACGGCAAAGTGCGGAAAATCAACAAAGAGGCCTTTAAACTTTCCGGTTGCCCGCTTTAAAAAGATATCGGCGAAGATGACCTGGAAGGAATTTTCTTCTATTAGACGTAAAAAATCGTCTTCTTCCGCCAAATGCACATCCTTTTCCTTCATCAGTTCATGCGGTGCCGAAAACCAGGTAGCCGTCATTACGTCCGCACCTCTTTCAGCCAATTCGTCTGCTAATTGTCTGGCCGCCACCTGTTGATGTACGACTAGAACACGTTTACCCTTCCAATCGTCAAGCACCTTAGTCTCATGGCCCTGCAAAGGGTATATACATTCATACGGGGTACCGAACTTTTTACAAGCATAAACCGCCGCTTCGAGCCCTGACGGTGATAAAACCAGATTTAGAGTGTTTTCACAGGCTCTTTGCAAAGGTTCCAAGCCGTCTTCTCCATAAATATGAACCTCATCCCAGCCTTTATGCAAAAGTTGCTCTTTAATGCGCTCCCTATCTTGAGGAAATACGCAGTCCAAAGGAGTCGCTCCGAAAATACCGACACTTTTGTCCTTCCTTTTTCCCGTTTCTTTGGCAAAAGTCTTTAAAAGCTCTTTATAGGCCAAAGCTTCTCCTTTGTCGTAATATTCCGTTCCCGTCGTTTCTATGGTTATAATCGGTTTTTGAATACGCTTTTCCGCCAATCTGCGTAGACCTCTATAATCCGTGGCAATAACGGCCGGCACCGGAGTCCCTATAATAGCTGCAAAGTCCGCATCTATTTCCCCTGCCACAGCCGCCAATTTATCCACCAATCTGTCGTCTCGACCCAAAATAGCATCCATATCACGCAAACCGGCACTGAACACGGCACTTCTTTGTGAAAACCAACGCGGTTCATCAAACCCGCAAATATTGCCGGCGCAACCGCCGGCATCACAGACAACAATGATACCTCCCATCCCGTATAAGACCGCCCCCGCACCGGATTGATCGGGTGCAAAGGGAGATATGTATTTCCACAAGCCCTTCATATTCTATGGTCCTCCATGGCTCTTGTCATTTCATGAAACAGGGTTGTCACCCCTCTATGTCCGAAAGGTTGAATCTCCTGATTCCAAAAAACATGTGCCGCCTTCGGGTGATAATATGCTGCATCCTTTCCGATTGCCAGGTCAATACTCTCATCGTCTTTATAGTGCAGCATCGTCGGAGACAGGTTCGAGTACACCTTAATACTTCCGTTTGTCTCTGCCAGTTGGCGCAGACGCACAAAAGATTCCGCTGTTACAGTTCCGTAAATCTCCCGTACGTCCAATCCGTACTTACTCAAAGCGGCAGCCATATCAAAGGCATCTCCGTTCATCATTTCTCCTATGGCTACTCGTACCGGCCCGTATTTTTTAAGAAATTCTTCAGCAGTTGCTTCCGCCTCATCCTTATACGGTCTGTCATCAAGAGATACCCCTATAACCTTAGAAAAAATTTCGTACTGCTTATGGATTTTCTCCGTATCATACATGCGGGTCAATTCTATACTCGGTATTTGTAGACGTTCTTCCATATCCTGTGCCGCCAACCGTGATTCAGGGTGAAGGACGAGATTAAAATTGGCCTCGCTCATGGCAAGATATTCATCAAAATCGCCGCAACGAGAAATCTCCCGAATATGCTTTACTCCGGCTTGCTTTAACAGGTCATATAGCTCGCAGTCATCCTGTAATGGTGAAAAATACCCGAGAAGATTTACAGCATCACCGCGACGTTTTCGTGACTTCAAGAGCGAATAAACAGCTTGCCGTACGGCTACCATCGGCGGTTTTCGACCTTCTCTGGTTAAGGCATACATATAGCAAGGAACGACAGGAATCCCTGCTTCATTTGCCGCCTTTCGACAGACGCGCTCCATATCCGTTCCTAAGAGAGCATCAACGCAGGTCATACAGACCATGACGACTGACGGTGCTTTTTCCGAGCTCTCGCAAATTTCTCTAATGGCCTGAGGAATTTTCTGCAAATGACGACTCGTAATAATATCCGTTTCGTCCATTGTATAGAAGAAAAAACGGTCACTATAGCCGCTCATTTCACTTAAAATCGTCGTATTCCGACCGCAACATCCAGGTCCCACGAGAAGCATAATCGATCCGGGAATTGCCAGTCCCGCTCTTTTTACTCCGAATCCTTCCGCTCCCGGCGAATTAAAGGACAAGGATGCCGGAGAGTTGTAGATTACATGCTCTGTCGAAATAAGTTCGGCAGGAACCCGCTCCGGTCCTGCCGCCGCTAACTCGGCCACGGTTTTGTAAAAAGCCGCTTTTTGCATCATACCTTTTCTCCCATCAAAGCTTCGGCTATGGATAAAAAGTTACGGCTGATAGGCAGGGTCCTATCCCCCTCAATAACGGTACAACCCTCTTCTTCAAAACGAGAAATGTCATCATTGCGCGGAATATCGCCGATAATCGACAAGCCACGTTCGCTCGCAAAATCCTTAACCTTATCCTCTTCGTCGGGAATATTCCGACGATTAAAAATAATACCTCTCATACGAGCATAACTGCGATCCTCAAAATTCTGTACAGCCCTGTAAATATTATCGGCGGCATAAAGTGACATCTTTTCACCCGATGTAACGATAATAACGTCTTTGGCATAGCCCTCACGAATAGGTGCCGCAAATCCGCCGCAAACGACATCGCCCAAAACGTCATACAAGACGACGTCGGGCTTATATATATCAAAGAGACCTAAATCCTCCAAAAGCGCAAAAGTAGCTACAATACCGCGACCGGCACACCCCAGCCCGGGCGTAGGTCCGCCTGTTTCAATGCACAAAACCCCGCCGAAGCCGGTCTCGGAAATGTCTTCAATCGATTCCGGCTCTTCATCCTTCTCACTCATATAGTTCATAACGGGCTTTAACAAATGGCCGCCCAAAAGATTCAGTGTCGAATCGGCCTTCGGATCACAACCGATTTGAATAACCTTTTTACCTAAACAGGCAAAGGCTGCCGCCAAGTTGGATGTTACAGTCGATTTGCCGATACCGCCTTTACCGTAAATTGCAATCTTTAACATAAGCCTACCCCTATTCCGGTAACCTTGCATAAATAGTTTTTGAGCTTACGTGCTTTATCATGCCTAGTTTACCGGCAACGGCGCTGATTACGGACTGAGGTGCATCCATAGTAATACTGATAATGGATATCCCTCGTTCTTTATAAGGCAATCCCATACGCCCGATAATATATTCTCTGTAATCGTGAAAAACGGCATTGATCTTTTCCGCCGCCCCGTCGTCGCTGACAATAATACCGATAAGAGCTACTCTAGTTTCATCCATAGCTACTCCTTATACAAAAAATCCCTGCGCAAATCGCAGGGATAGAGTCATCACATAGAAGACGAACCTTATTTACATGAGCTTATCATTATAAACGAGGTCATACGGATATAGTTGTCCATGCGGTTTGCCGTCAGGCCGTTCCTTTCGACGCACCTACTGCCTACAGTATATCATTTGCCGAAATCACTGACAATTACTACATAATCCTTGCTTTTTTTATCCTTCTCGACATGCTATGATTAATAAAACATATAAAAAGCCTTTACGGAGATGATAAAATGATTTGCAAAACCTGCGGTGTCGAATTAAGAGACGGCGTTCGCATGTGTCCCATTTGCGGCACACAACAAGTGGAAGTACCGCCTAAACCGCGTCAAACACAACCGGCTAAGCTGGTCTTAACCAAGCAGAGGATCATCAGCCTGCTGTTTGTCTTACTGTTCATTGCCGTAGCTCTTTGGCGCATAATAGTCCCGCAATAGCAATGAGGAAAAAAGTATCCCGTCGAGAACAATCGACGGGATACTTTTTATTTACAGTTCATATTGTAGTAATTACTCAATATGAACGAATTATTTACCCTGGAAATTCTTTTCTTTTCTCTTTTCCATGAAGGCAGCCATACCTTCCGTCTGGTCTTCCGTGGAGAAGCACAGGCCGAATACTTCGTCTTCATAAGCAATACCCGTAACGATATCGCACTGCATACCGCGATTAATAGCTGCTTTGGAAAGTTGTACGGCAATAGGAGCGTTAGCCGCAATCTTCTTAGCCACTTTCATAACCGTCGGCATCAATTCTTCCTGGGGAACAACTTTATTAACAAGGCCGATACGATACGCTTCATCGGCTTTAATATTAGCAGCCGTAAAGATCAATTCTTTACCGTAACCGCGACCTACGACACGGGGCAAACGTTGCGTACCGCCGAAACCGGGAGTAATGCCGAGGCCGACTTCAGGTTGGCCGAAGAGTGCATTTTCAGAAGCATATCTGAAGTCGCAAGCACAAGCCAATTCACAACCGCCGCCGAGAGCAAAGCCGTTAACAGCTGCAATAACCGGCTGAGGAAGGTTTTCAATGCGGGTAAAGACATCCTGCCCGATTTTACCGAAGTTGCGGCCGTCTACAGCGTTTTTCGTGGACATTTCCTTAATATCCGCGCCGGCAACAAAGGATTTATCTCCACCGCCGGTAATAACTACTACTTGAACGTCTTTATCCGTTTCAAGTTTGCCTACCAAATCATTTAATTCCAACAACGTTTCGGAATTCAACGCATTCAGTGCCTTCGGGCGATCAATCGTCAAAACACCGATTCCGTCCTGGTTTTCAAATTTAATGTTGTTATAAGCCATTGTAATAACCTCCTTTAAATGTGCAAAACCGGATTTATCTCGCTTGTTAATGAATTATTCACAAGATAAATTCTTTATATTCATAGTATACCACGTTCCATTTGTAACAATAAGTGTTTTATTCTTTTTCTCTATTCCTTTTATCGTTCGATACCTTTTTATCTATGTTTTTTCGTAATACCTATTGTAATAATATGCTTCTTTTGTTTTATTTTTACTCTTTTATAAACTCTTTTAGCCTCTATTAGTGATTTAAATCACATTTATTCCGCAAAAGAAGAGCCTTCATCAGAAAGCTCCTCTTTAATAACTATTTTTGTAACTGTGCTACTTTAGCCTGTAGTTCTTTATTTTCTTCACGAAGTTGACGCATTTCCCGTTCCATGGCATCCATTCTTTCCGCCAAATCGGCATCCTGCCGAACGGAAGGTTCCCCTTCTTTTCCGACTCGGAAGGTAGCTCCTATATTGGCCGACAATTTGTGGCTGTCACCGAAATTCGATGCCGCTCCGAAGGAAAGCATCAAGTCACGGGACGCATTGTAAAATCCACCCATAGCTACGGCTTTTTTCCCGTCATAGGAACCTAAGGCTGCCGCAATCTGGAATTTCGATTCACTTCCCGTGTAATCTAAAGGATGTAGTCCTGAGGCGGCACCGACATTTTTAATTTCTTTACTTAAGCCGCCGGTCATATTTGCCCCGTATTGATACAGCTGATTACCTGTTACAGCATCATGGGATCCGGCAGCAATACGTCCATCCGCTACGTTAACAATCCGTCGTTGTGTCGTATCGTTGCCGACAGACACAACATTGGTTTCTGCCGCCGTACTGCCGCCGCCGATAGCAATACTCCCGTTACCGGTGACGGAAGCGTTATGCCCCATAGCCAGCCCTTCTACGGCATTAACATTGGCACCGTTACCGATAGCTGCCGCATAATCTTTCTTAGCTACCGCATTAGCCCCGAAGGCTGTACCGTTTCTACCCGTATTCGTATTTAAACCGAAGTTCGTCCGTTCGCCGCGAATGACAACACGTGCCGTATCGGGTGCACCGTTACCTAAGTTATCGGGTACATGACGTCCGCCATGTACAGGATATGAATCGGGTGCATAATTCGAATCGGGTGTCAAAAGAACACTGGCCCCCGTCGTCGCATCAACACGAGTTCTGCCGGCTGTCGCCTGACCCGGCGTAGCCTGACCGATCAAAACACTGGCTGCCGAATCTATTTGCGGCGCCGCCGCACAAACTACCCCTCCAATGACGGCACAAGCCGTAAGGGTCGCACAAATACGCATACTCTTATTTCTCATTACTACCCAGTCCCCTCTACTATTTGATAAGTATATACGTTATGTATTTATTTTAATACTATGATATTCATTGTCAATATCTATTTTTAGAAAAACATTTCATTCTTACTAAGAATGAAATCGTTAATATCTCTTCTTTTTCAGCTCTTAATCGGTATCCTTTTAATTTGCTTTATTCATAACAATAATAACAGTTATCTAATTTGTTTTCATTTGAATATATTTTATACACATAAAATACATCTTTTGCGGCTATAAAATAAAACAGCCTCCTTTTTAAGGAGGCTGTTTCTTTACCTGTACTTATATTATACCCGTTACCATATAGAAGAAAACGGCAAAGAAGGCTACAAAAATTTTAATCAGCGTAATGGCAAACATATCCTTGTACGCTTCTCGATGCGTTAATCCGCAAATAGCCAAGGTTGTAATCACGGCACCGTTATGAGGCAAGCTGTCCATCCCGCCGGAAGCCATGGCGGCAATACGATGCACGACTTTTGCCGGAATAACTACTGCGGCCGTTTTCGCTAAAAAGTGA
>OBVB01000776.1_pt1 | contig 10978 bp, 7 predicted proteins | sample 1475891 | NCBI WGS metagenome assembly OBVB01 (sample SAMEA2579943, study PRJEB22360) | human gut metagenome | biome: human gut; feature: human-associated habitat; material: faeces | place: Denmark | collected 2008/2010 | reverse complement strand
ATCGGCTACGGTTCCGGTGTGCAGGTGTCCCATTCCAGTGTCACTCAACTGCGCCACACCGATGTCAAGGCACCGAAGAATCTGGAAACCACCGGATCAATCGACGACACCTATCTGAGCAAAGACAGCTCGTATGCAGTCACTGCCGCGCGGTATGCCGGTGGCTATATCGGCAAAATGGATATCGGCTCGGCAGCAGCCGTGGGCGGCGGCCTGAGCCTGCTCGGCCAGAACGTCAATCTCAACGACGTGCTGGATGTGCTCAACATTGTCGTTTCGACCATCGAGCACTCCGACGTGACCGGCGGCATCGGCGGATACTCCGTGCTGGCCAGCACCGCAGACCATAGGAACGCCAACAACAAGCCCGATCCACTGGGCATGGCCGGCGGCTTCGCCGGAGACATCGAAGGCGGCCATATCCAGGACTCCAGCTCGCACGAGTTCGTGTACATCATCGGCCAGGTATCGGCCGGGGGCCACGCGGGGACCCCCCCCATGCTGCGGCCGAGCAGCGCCCGGCGCCTACGTGGCCACAACGCACCGGGGAGCCGTGGCGAACGTACTCGGCGACGGCAGCGTGCTCAAGAAGCTCGTCAACCTCGACAACCTGCTCTCGCTCGTGCAGGACTTCGTGCCGACGATTCGCAACAGCTCAACCGATGCCGCAGTGTGCGGCGGCGCGGTGCGCGCACAGGCGGTATCGGATACAACCACACGCCGCGGCATGGCCGGCGGCTATGCAGGTCGTAACCGCGGCGGCCATATCTGGGGCAACAACACCGCAGCATGGAAGCAGGAGAACACCGACGGCAAATACAACGGGCCGCAACGCGTAGCCTATGCCGCGCGCATCCGCAGCGTATACGGTGCCGAAATCGCCGGCGGCTACACCGGCTTCATGGACGCGGCCGATACCGCTGAAGGCGGTTCGCTCTCCTTGCTCGGCGGTCTCATCAAGGCCGGCAACCTCGCCGGCGTGCTGTCCGTGGTCTATCCGACTGAGGAGCACACGAAGGTCACCGGTCCGCTGCGCAATATGAGCTATGACCAGTGGAAGACCTGGGTCGATAATATCGGCAAGTACGGTGCGTATGGCAAGGAATTCACCGAGGTAGCTACGGGCGACGGTGCGGGTTCCGTTACCGACCAGGAGTCCTTGGATAAGTTCCTCGAATCCTACATCTTCGGATTCAACGTCGTCGCCGGTCGTGCGGAGTATCGGACTGGCGCGAACCTGCATGATTCCGGCGTCGCCGGCGGACACGTCGGTCTGATGCGCACCGGTACGATCACCGATGGCCAGTCGATGGATGTCAAGACCGTTTCGGCTATGCGCGCGGCGGGCGGCTACGCGGGCACGATAGAATCCGGCCCGGCATCCTCGTTCGGCTCCATCCAACTATTCGGAGACAAAGGCATCAAGTTTGATCTGGGTCAGATGCTCGACGTGGCACAGGTATTCGTGCCTGTCATCAAATCCTCGAGCGTGGCCGGCTACCGCAAGGGTATGAAAATCACGGCCGCCGGCGAAGACATCACGCACGGCACCGGCAATGCCGGTGGTTACGTGGGTCTCGCGGTTGGCGGCCAGATCTGGGGCGATCTTGATCAGAACGGCCAGAAGCTTGCTGATGGTGTCACCGCTGCCGGTGCCAACGTCTCCAACCTGCGCAAGGTGGAAGGACGCAACAATGTCGGCGGATTCATCGGCGTGGCCACTGCCGGTGCGGTCGCAGATGTGGATACCAATGCATCCGAGGGATTCCTACAAGGAATCCTCGACTCGCTGGTATCGAACCCGGCAAGTCTGGTCAGCGTATTGCAGGCCACGGTTACGACGATTCGCGGTGCGCATGTGAGCTCGGATGACCCGGCATGGGGATACACGGTCGACGGCGCATATGAGAGCAAGGACGATAAGGGTAATACCACAACCAAGTATGCCCTGAACGCCGGCGGTTTCGCCGGCTCGCTGCAGGCCGCGATCCTCGGTGACAAGGATTCCGCCAAGGGCACCGGCAGTGAAGTGGATACTGCCAAGGACTCAGCCGCGCTTACAGTCACCGGGTTGCGCGCCGTTGAAAGTGGACAATACGCGGGCGGCTTCTTCGGCCTTGCCGATGTGTCCAGCGTCGCCTCCGTCGGCGGCGGCGAAGCTGGCAAGGACCAGAACACCAACCTGCTGCTCAAACTGCTCAAGGTCGGCAACGTGGGTGTGCTCGAAGCGTTCCGCACCTTCATCTACGACGGTCAGGTCAACGGCGTGAGCGACGGCATCCAGATTGTCGCCCATGATTCCACCACAAAGGGCATGCTTGACTCGAAGCGTTACACCGGTGCGGCCGGTGGCTTCGGCGGTGGACTGATCAATGGCTCTGTCAAGCAGTCCGCGGTCACCAACCTCAACAGTGTGACCGGCGTGAACTACGTGGGCGGCTTCATCGGGCATCTTGGCAAATCCGGCACGGTCGCTGCCGACAACGCACAACTCGGCACGGATGCGCTCAATCTGCTCGGTGCCACGGCCGGCGTACTTGACATCTGGGGCTCGCACGTTGGCGATTCACATGTCACCGGCATTCCGGACGGCTACACCGTCACCGCCACACACCATGGCGACGATTACGGCAAAGCCACCGACAAGGCCACTGGACGCGAGGTCGCGGGCGGATTCGTCGGCTACGCGGACCTGGCCCGAGTAAAGGGCTGCACGTCTGACAATCTCAAGAAGGTCACCAGCGGCGAGATCGCCGGCGGATTCGTCGGCGAAACCAGCCGCGCCTATCTGGTCGATACGCAGGTCAACTCGGTACTCGTGGAACTGCTCCTGCAAGTGGTGAACGCGCTGGTCAAGCTCCTATACCTCGACAAGGTGGAACAGGTCGGCGTTATTGACTTGGGCAAGTGGTTCCCGGCTATCTTCGGCAAGGTATTCGACCTCAAGGTGCTCTCGGAAGGCAATGTGCTGTACGTGAACCTGTTCGGGCTGAAGGTGAGCGTCGCCCTGTCCAAGGCCGACGCCGAAAACCAGCAGCAGACCGACGTGGCGATCGTCACCATCGGCGACAGCGTCATCAAACTGCCCTGCAGCAAGAACGGCATCGACATGGATGGGTCAGGCAGCAACCTGACCGTCCAACTCATCAAGGGCAACCGCACCCGCGTGGAACAGTCCACCGTGACGGGCATCGCCAGCGGCTATGACGTGTTCGGTGGCGGAGCGACTCAGGACACCGACGGCGTGAAGGATCTTTCCACAGGCTACGCGGGCGGCTTCGCCGGACTGAACGACGAGGGCGTGCTGGCGGACGACCACATGGTCTACGCCGACACGATCCGCGGCACCAGCGGACTGGTCGACCCGTTCTCGAACACCAAACTCAAGTCCGTATGGGACTTCAACACCATGAGCGACATCCTCGGACCGGTCGATGACGGCAACGGCGGCAAGGCATACAACACCTACCGCATCTACCGCAAGGCGGCCGCGAACGCCGGTGAGGCCCGCACCTCCGCACAGGACGGCAACAAGATCTTCTCGCGGAAGAACACGGCAGACGATGCGCTGCACACCAGACTCGATCGCTGGGAAGTGAAGCTGTTCGACGTGGTCAACACATACGACAGCGGCGCTGTGCACAGTGGTGCATCCGGCGACACTGGTGCCACATGGGTCGGCATCAAGGACGCCGTGACTGTGGCTGGTGGCAGCAGCACAAAGCTCGATGCCTACCAGTCCCCAGCCAAGGCAGTGCTCATGCTTGACGTGCCCGTATCCGACAACAACGGCGGACTCACCCCCGAACCGGACGACGGCCAGGACCCATGCGGCAAGGACGGCTGCAAGACCGTGGACCTCACCCTGCAGAAAGTGTGGCGCAACGGCCAGCTGGAACGCCCCGACGCCATCACCCTCGAGGTGACCGCCACGTACACGAATGCGGCGGGCGAACAGGTCAAGGCCGGGAAGCTCGAATGCTTCAAGGACGACTGCGCCACCGAGGAGCGGACCAACCCGTTCACGGTGACCATGACCGCCAAGGAGAACGGCTCCGCGTGGAGCGACACGTGGCGCACGAAGCTCACCGGCCTGCCGGTCGCCTTCGTTGATAAGGGTTCCGGCCCGAACGGCGAGGACGTGACGCGCTACTACACGTACACCGTCAAGGAGCTCAACATGACCTACGCCTCCGGCGACACGGACGGCAACGCCGAGACGAAGACCCCGGCCGAGGCCGGTTACTCGGTGTCCGTCAAGTACGGCACGGACAAGGACGGCAAGTACGTGGCCACCGTCACGAACTTCTCGCCCCTGCCCGAGACCGGCGGCAACGGCACGCTCCTGTTCGTCATGCTCGGCGTGCTCATGCTCGCCCTCGGCACCGCATGGTACCTGCGCGCCAACCGCATGGAACCGGCCGCGGCCGGGGGAGCGGGCGCGGGAACCGCGCTGCCGGTCGGCCGCAAACGCGGTCGGCACACCCGATAACCAGACTTCCCGCCGTCGCACGGCGGCGGGGCAGCCAATGTAACCAACTCGAACTGGCCCCGACCGGGACCGGTGCAGTACAGAGAAAGGAACAGTGATGAAGTCACTGATGAAAAAGGTTTTCGCTGCCGCCGCGGCGATTGCCACCGTATTCGGATTGGCTGCGACGACAGTCGCCACGGCCAATGCGGCGGATGGTGCCACGCTGACGGTCAGCACTGCTGACGCGAAGTTCGTCGGTAAGACCGTGAACGCCTACAAGATGTTCTCCGCTACTGTGGGCGGTGAAGGCGCCAACAAGGCGGTTTCCTACACGTTGACTGATACGTGGAAGCCGTTCTTCATGGACTCCACTGCTTCCGGCCTGAACGGTGCTACTGACGCCAACGTCAACGATAAAGCAAACGAATACGTATCCGAGCTGGCTGGTGATAATTTGGTTGCTTTCGCTACCAAGGCATCGAACTGGGCACAGACTCAGGCCAAAAACATCACGGCTGACAAGACCGCTACGGTATCTGCCGGTGCCACGAACGGCAATTACACTGCGACGTTCACTGGTCTCGACTACGGCTACTACGTGGTCGCTGTACCGGGTGCGACCTTGGCCAACACCAGCGGTCAATACGCCACGCTAGTTTCCGTTGACAGCACCAATGTGAATGCCAACATCAAGGGCAGCCTGCCTACCGTCGACAAGAAGGTACAGGTCAATGGCAATGGTGCGGACACTGCCGACGCGAAGATCGGTGATACTCTGACCTTCACCCTGACTTCCACCATTCCGGACATGTCCGCCTATGACACCTACACCTTCAACTTCAAGGATACGTTGTCCAAGGGCCTCACCTATGGCGACATTACTTCCGTTACGGTCGAAGGTGTGGATGCTCCGCTGGTCAAGGACACTGATTACACCGTCACCACCACTCCTGCGGCCGCTGGCAATACTCTTCTTACTGTCGGCATGACTGACTTCAAGAACAAGCAGCAGACTAATGCCGGTAAGAAGATCACCGTCACCTACACGGCCACGCTGAACGAGAATGCCGTCGTGGGCGGCGCTGGTAACGTCAACTCCGCAACGATTCAGTACTCCAACGACCCGAGCAGCACTGGCACCGGTGAGTCCGAGCCTGACAAGGTTCGCGTCTTCACCTACGGCTTCACCGTCGATAAGTACACTGGCGACAATTATAATGATGCCGCTACTCGACTTGCTGGCGCTGAGTTCACGCTCACTGCGAAGGGTGACACTAGTGCAATCAAGTTCGTGCAGGTCAATGCCGGTAGCGCAACTGAGGACGCTGTATACCGTGTAGCCAAGGCTGGTGAGACGGCAGGTACGACCACCACCATCACTACTCCTGCAAACGGTAAGGTTGTCTTCCAGGGACTGAAGAACGGCGAGTACACGCTCACCGAGACCAAAGCGCCGGCCGGCTACAACAAGCTTGCCAGCGCCATCGGTGTGAAGGTCAATGGTTCGAACGACGGCACCGACACTACGAATGCCACCGTCAACATCACCTACAACAACGACAACAATGACACCACTTACGACCAGACCGCATCGAACGGCGTTATCCCGGTCCAGAACAAGTCCGGTGCTATCCTGCCTGGCACTGGTGGCATGGGCACCATCGCCTTCACGGTGATCGGTGTGCTGGTCATCGCGCTTGGCGTTGCCTGGACTCTCAAGCGCAAGAACGCCTGACGAGCATGGCCGTGTTTTGGGCGTGAAAGGCATACGCCTGCTGCGCCCAAAACATGGTTTCCTCGCGAAAAGAACGCTCGATGAAACGACTGCGCAACATCCTGCCCTTACTGGTCATTCTCGGTGGAATGCTCATTCTGTTCTATCCGACGATCAGCAACTTCCTCATCATGCGCAACGCCAGCCGCGCCGTAAATAACTACGACGCCAGCGTTGAAGCATTGAGCCAGGAACAGTACCAGAAGGTGCTGGATGCTGCGCACGCCTATAACGAAAAGCTCGCCCAGAACGATGCGGGAGAGACCGACGCCCTAACCGGCGCCGTCAATACCGCATCCACGGACGAGGAATACAACAGTCTGCTCAACATCGACGGCGACGGCATGATGGGATACATCACCGTGCCCCGTCTGCACGAGACCCTGCCCATCTACCACGGCACTGCCGAAAAAGTGCTGCAGATAGGCATCGGTCACTTGGAACAGACCTCACTACCAGTTGGTGGCGCGTCCACTCATGCGGCGCTGTCTGGCCACCGAGGGTTGCCCACGGCAAAACTGTTCACGGACTTGAACCTTATGAAAAAAGGCGACAAGTTCTATATCACAATACTTAAAGACACGTATGCGTATCAGGTCGATAAGATCACTACCGTTCTGCCGACCGATGCCAAACAACTGGCGATTGAGCCCGGCAAGGATTTGGTCACGCTCATCACCTGCACACCGTATGCGGTCAACACGCATCGGCTGCTGGTGCGCGGTCATCGTATTCCATACACACCACAGCAGCAGAATGACGCCAAATCCACATTCCACGTGGACATTCCGCTGCAGTATTTGTTGCCGTTTCTCGCGCTGATTGCCTTGCTTATCGCATGGCATTTGTGGCAGCGGCATGAGCGGCGACGCCGGCAGAGTGGGAGCGCCAAGGTCGCATCCGGTGATTCTAGCTCCACAGCCATCGAGCCGGACGGTGACTTGCCTCCTCAGACAGCCAATACAAATAACCAATCACATTCATCACGGCGGAAAGGACCGGGCAGACATGTTAGACCCGCATAGCGGAAGCGAATATGGTGCGGCGCGCATTGCTGCCATGATTGCCGCCACCATTACTATCATCCTCACTGGTCTTGTGTCTTTCGGCTTCATGGTGCCATACGCGCAAGCTGATTCCTTCGGCACTCTCACCATCAATGCCGTGTGGAACCGAGACACGGCTTCACCCAAATCACTTGCCGGCGATACCTACGCCATCGTGCGCGTCGCTACCGTCACAACGAACAGCAACGGTAGCGTTTCCTCATATAAAACCGTCAGTGATTTTTCCGGTCTCACTGCCGATTGGGAACGCCTGACATCGAGCGAATATCACGATGCCGCCAAGAAGCTGGCTGCACACGCGGCGAAAAACAAGCTATACCAGCATTCCGGCACCACCAATGCAGCTGGCCAACTTACTTTCCAGAACCTACCGCTTGGCCTATATCTGGTCTCCCGCACGGATTCGGCGAAAGCCAACAAGGCATACGACTGTGATCCGTTCCTCATCTCGATTCCCGGCAGCGGAGATACGGCCGCCGATCTCAACATCACGGTAGAGCCGAAATTCAGCACCAGTACTCCGCCCACCCCGCCTGAACACGAACACAACCCAGGAGAGATGCCGGGCAATCCTGGCGTTATCGGCAATACCGGTGCCGCCGTGGGAGGTATCGCCGGTGTTGCGGCCGTCATACTTGTCATCGCATTTGCCGTGTTGAAACTACGCGTGCGATATCGCTCCGATGATACCGAGTCATCACACCAGTTCCGTGCCGACGGAGGAAAAGCATGACGCATAGCAAGGCCTCGTTCTCATCCGCACAGATAAAACGTCTGATCAAGCTGCGGGCGGTGGTGAAGGTATCGCCATCACGCATCAGGTATGCCGAGTGGTTCAAACGGGAATGCGTGATGCGCGCCGATGCCGGCGAATCGCCCACGTACCTGTTCCGTGAGGCGGGACTAGGGCCTGAGTTCATAGGCGAAAAACGTATTGAACGCTGCATGGACCGATGGCGGAAGAAAATGCAGCTGGAAGATCTGGAAGTGGCAAGCAGCCCGGAACGCCTGTTTTCTGTGGATATGGACACGGCGCAAGACAGAGAAGTCAGCAAGGTCGATGTGCGTGACGTGCGCGATCTGATCATCTGCAAGCAAACACGTTATATCGAGAGCCTGCAGCGGCAGATCGATGAGCTGCGTTTGCAGCTTGCACAGCAAACCAAGTCCAACGATATGCAATGAGCGGCATGGGACGAGTTGAATCGTCCGTAAACATAACGCGCCGAAGTCGTGGCAAAGGAGCACACATCGCGAACGACACGTAAAATCGAACACATGGAGTTGAACGAATTGCCCCAGATGGATCCGCGTGCGCTGAAGGCCACGTCTGTCAAAGCCGAAGACGAACACGCCAATTCAGCCGAACCGCAAGCACTGAAAATCACCGCCGCCAGCTCGAACCCAAAGATGTTCACGCTGCCCTGGCACAAGCCCTTGGCGACCTGGCCTAAGGACCTGCTGGCCAACCTGCCGCGAGGCATCTCCCGCCACGTCGTGCGATTCGTGCACGTGGGCGACGAGGTGTACGCCATGAAGGAGATCACGCGCCAGGTGGCCGAGCGAGAGTACGAGATCCTGCGTCGACTGCAGAAGCTCGAACTGCCAACTGTGACCCCGATCGCTGTGGTCATCGGCCGTCACACCCGTGAAGGGGAGCCGCTGGAGGCGATTCTGGTCACCCGGCACTTGAAGTTCTCGCTGCCGTACCGTGCGTTGTTCGCCCGCAACCTGCGCCCGGACACCGCCGAACGACTGATTGACGCCCTCGCCGTGCTGCTGGTGCGCCTGCACCTGGCCGGCTTCTACTGGGGCGATGTGTCCCTGTCGAACGTCCTGTTCCTGCGCGACGCCGACGCTTTCTCCGCCTTCCTGGTGGACGCCGAGACCGGTGACCTGCAAGCCCAGCTCACCGACGGCCAGCGCGAATACGATATCGACTTGGCCCGCACCAACATCATCGGCGAACTTATGGATTTGGCGTCCGGCAAGCTACTGCCCGGCGACGTGGATGAGATCGAGGTGGGCAACCGCCTGGTTGATCGCTACCACTCGCTGTGGAGCGCCCTGACCGACACCGACAAGTTCAACCCGGACGAAATGTGGAAGATCGAGCAGCGCGTCAACAAGCTCAACGATCTGGGCTTCGACGTGGACGAGCTGGAAATGAAGACCGCCGAGGATGGCAAGCGTGTGCTGGTCCGCCCGCGCGTGGTGGACGCCGGCTATGCCAACCGCAAGCTGCTGCGCCTCACCGGCCTTGACGTGCAGGAGAACCAGGCCCGTCGTCTGCTCAACGACCTTGACGCCTACCGTGCCTCCACGTGGCGTGAGGGCGAGGATCTGGAAATCGTGGCCACCGACTGGATGCGCGAGGTGTTCGAGCCGACCGTGCGTATGATTCCGCGCGAATATCGCTCCCAGATCGAGCCTGCTCAGTTCTTCCATGAGGTGCTTGACCATCGCTGGTTCCTGGCGGAGAAGGCCGGCCACGACGTGCCGATGGGCGAGGCCGTGACCAGCTACATCGACAACGCTCTGCCGAGCTACAGCCTTGACTCCAAGGCACTCGCCGAACTTAACGAAGAGGCCGATTCCGGCGTCATTGACGACGAATCCACCTACAGCGACCCGGACGACGACGGCTACAACCCCGATGACGATCCGGATGCGGCAGTGTGGAGTCATTAAGCGGACAATCCGGTGGACTGTCTGTAGGTGAGCCCATCACACAAAGAAGCCCCTCAAATAGAGGGGCTTCCGTGTATGTACAACCTATTACGGCCTCAAGCGACAATCACTCCGCCGCAGCCTTGCGCCGTGCGTTGGACACCGCGTACAGGCTGATACCCGCCGCCACTGAAGCGTTCAGCGACTCAACAGACGAGCTGATCGGGATGCCGGCAATCGCGTCGCAGGTTTCGCGCACCAGTCGGCCCAAACCGCTGCCTTCCGAACCGAGCACTACAACGAGCGGATCGGATTCAAAGCCAGTCTCGCCGACGAGCTTATCGCCGCCACCGTCAAGGCCGACAACGTAGTATCCACGCTCCTTCAAGCCCTCAAGTGCCTTAGTCAGGTTCACCACGCGCGCCACCGGCATATGCGCGGCCGCACCGGCAGACACCTTCCAAGCGGCGGCGTTCACTGAAGCGGAACGGCGTTCCGGCAGAATCACACCATTGGCACCGAATGCGGCCGCCGAACGAATCACGGCACCCAGGTTCTGCGGATCGGTCACGCCGTCCAATGCGATAAACAGCGGTCGCGCAGCAATACGGGCGGCCGCCGAATTCGCGGCCTCCATTGCCTTGGCCTTCTTCTCAGCACGATCGGCCAGCTCGTTCAGCGAGGAGTACTGGAACGGATCGACCTTCAGAATCACGCCCTGATGGTTGCCAGAGCGGGCGATACGATCCATCTCCAGACGATCGGCCTCCAGCATGTGCAGGCCGTTCATACCAGCGATTTTCACGATTTCGCGAGTACGATCGTCATGTTCAATACGAGACATGATGTACAGCGTGGAAGAAGGTACGCCTACGCGCAGTGCTTCCAGCACGGAATTACGGCCGTACACCAGATCCGAAGTATCCGCCGAAGCGAACTTGTCCACTCGACGGCGGGCTGCCAGACGCGGGTCGGCCATCCTCAATACAGCAG
>OBVB01000775.1_pt1 | contig 11003 bp, 9 predicted proteins | sample 1475891 | NCBI WGS metagenome assembly OBVB01 (sample SAMEA2579943, study PRJEB22360) | human gut metagenome | biome: human gut; feature: human-associated habitat; material: faeces | place: Denmark | collected 2008/2010 | reverse complement strand
GAGGTGTACAGCGCCGCCACCCGCGCCACCTGCGGTGCCGCCGATACTGTTTACCAAGGATCTGCCGGGACCGCTCAGCCTTAACCGTCTGGCCGCCTTCGGCACGTTACATAAGCTCGACGATTCCGCCGGCTACTGGATCGAGCATTCGGGCACACTGTATGGTCGCGCGAAAATCGTCGCGGAGGTCGCCCCGTTTGGCACTGTGGTGTGTTCGATGACCGCCGCTTGGGTATGGCTGGGAGGCCCCGACTTTCCGAGTACCATAGACGTGATTTCCACATCGCACTTCCGCTCGGCATCCGTCAGCCGCCGTATCCGCGTATTCAAAAGATTGACGTTGCCGGAGCAAATCATCAAGCTCGGCGGGCTGCCTGTCACCACGCCAGCCCGTACGGCTTGCGACCTGGTGATGAGTCCTGAAGACATCCCCGATCCTTCCACCGTCAACGCACTGGTGTGCCAGCTGATGTCCGCATACCAGTTTCGGCCAAACGACTGTCTGCAAATCGTCAAGGAGCATCGGCATCACAAGTACGCCGGACGCGCACGCATGTTTTTTGAATCGGTGCAGCAGGAGATGGACGAACCGGCTTTGGAGCAATGCGCATGACGAGGGGGTTCATTGTCAGAGGCCATCGCAGAGGCCGCCATGCCGCTCACCGTTTACGGCATTTGCGGCAGGCGCAACGGTTGCCTCGCCACGCGGCGGCGGCACACTCATCCGAATCCGCATCGCGCGCAATCTCGGATATGACCGCGCCGCCTGAACCGCCCATCAGACTTACGCCCGCGGTGGCATGTTCGCCCGATACGGATGTTGCCGTGCTCTGGCACATCGCATATCACGTGCCCGAACTGCGTAAATGGCTGGTTGCCAATCCCAAAGCCGACGCGCCTTTGCTGGAATTGGTCTCGCAGCGTGGTGGGCCCGGGGTCCGGCAGGCGTTGGAAATATTGTTCGAGTCGATGGAAGCGTAACGGGGAGATAATCGCCGGCTGCTGCGCTATCCCTTGATTTTCAGCACAGCCGCATACACCTGCTTGCGATTGGCCAACGATCCGTCAGCCAGTGGATGCTCCTGCACCACTTGCGCGATGGCGTCCTTGATACGCAGGCCGTCCTCCAAAGCACGGTCGATGGAGAGCACGGCCATGTCATCCACGCTCAACGTGCTGGGCGCGGCCGCTTCGGCCTCCTCGTTGGACGCGCCGCCGATGACCAGCACCATCTCGCCACGGGGCGGATCATCAATCACACTTTGGCGAATCTCGTCAATCGGGCCGCGACGAATCTGCTCATAATCCTTGGTGAGTTCGCGGCACAGGGCCATCGGGCGATTCGGGCCGAACGCGTCCAGCAGATCGTCCATCGAATCGGCAATGCGATGAGGCGTCTCGTAGAACACGATGGTGCGGCGTTCGGGCAACAGCGTGCGCAGATACTGCACGCGCTCGGAATGCTTTCGCGGTAGGAAGCCTTCGTAGCAGAAGCGGTCGGTGGGCAGGCCGGAGAGGGCGAGCGCGTCGAGCACAGCGGAGGGGCCGGGCGCGCAGGTGACGGGCAGACCGCGTTCAATGGCACGGCGCACGATGGCCAAGCCGGGGTCGTTGATGGTGGGCATGCCGGCGTCGGATACGACGAGCACGGTGGCGCCGGTTTCGACCTGGTCGAGCAGGCCGTCGGCCTTGTCGCGCTCGTTGTGGTCGTGATAGGCGATGACGCGACCGTTCACATAGACGCCGAGGCGACGGGCGAGATCGTAGAGGCGGCGCGTGTCTTCGGCGGCCACGATATCGGCCCGTTCCAAGAGGGCCACCAGACGGGCTGAAGCGTCGCCGACATTGCCGATCGGGGTGGCGGCGAGCACCACGGTGCCGGCGGGGATGGTCACGGCCGATTCGCGGGATTGGGCGACGGCGGATTCGCCGGCATGAACTTCATCATTGCGTTCAGGCACTTGCGTCACGCTACCGTCAGCGTCATACTGCTCATTCAACTCATCTGCGCTTGTCATACTCCCAGTATTGCCCATGCCACAGAGCAATCCACGACAATCCATGGCGAAATCGAGGCATTCTCCCTTTGCAGGGGCTGATTTCACATGTTCCGGAGGTCTACTTCCGTTTCAAGGGGCTCCTCATCCGGTGAAGCACCGATACAAACGGCTTTGACGCAACGCTATTCCGCCATTTTGGCGGCGTATCTACTTGACCATCAGCCCCTCGAAACGCAAGTAGACCTCCGGCAAACCCCAAATCAGCCCCTTGAAACGCGAGATGGCAGAATTTCAACGAAAACAAATGAAAAGACCCTCTGCGGTGGAATGAATGCAGAGGGTCTCGTGGAGCTGACGGTAGTCGAAACCGCGACCTCTTCGATGCGAACGAAGCGCTCTACCAACTGAGCTACAGCCCCTTGGATGTTACTTTGCTCCGCAAAGCAACTCGCAACAATATAGTACGGAGTACGGTCAAACGCAATTTAACGCCGAAGTGTCGCACGCGTGTCGACACGGTAACGTTTCGGTGTCGCAGACGGGGCAAGTCACCCACACCGCTCCGCATGGATACCGCGGCGGCACCCGGCAACGTCATCACGTCTCCAGCACGCCCAGCACCTTCTTTTCGTTGTAGAACGCGAACACGATGCCGCCCAGACCGCACAGCACGGCCGCGCACACGGCGGCGATGCGGTAGCCCGCGCCGGACGCCATGCCGATGGTGGAGACGCCGGTGAACAGCAGCATGGCCACGGACTGGCCCATCTTCATCGCAAAGGTGCGGGCCGCGTAGAACATGCCCTGACGGTCCTGGCCGGTGGTCTTGGAACTGGCGTCGGCGATATTCGCCACGATGGCCTGCGGCAGGATGCCGAACGCGGCCATCGGAATCGCGCCGACCACCGAGAGCACCAAACCCTGGGCCATCGCCGGAATGAAGCCGAGCACGGCCGAACCAAGGGCGCCGGCAAATGCGAACGCACAGGTGAAGATCACGAAGGCAACCAGCAGCAGCCTCTTCTTGCCGACCTTATTGGCCAGAATATTGACCGGCAGATAGAACAGCACAGAGACGCCGGTCATGAGCACGAAGTAGATGGTCGTGGTGGTTTCCGGCAGCTTGAGCAGGCTGGTCACGAAGAACGGCAGACCGGTCTGGAAGGTGGTGATGGCCACCCAGTAGACCACGTCGGAGCATACGAACTTGCGGAATTCGCCGTCGCCGAACGTCTGCTTCAGGGATTCGATGGCCGATTCGGAGGTGGGCTGGGAGTTGACGTAGTCCTTCTCGCGGATGGCCAGCGGCGGCACCAGCATGCACACGAACGCCACGGCGGCCATGATGGTGAAGGTCACGCGGATGGCGGTGATACGGCCCATCATCGGCACGAACGCGCCCCAAATCACCGGCGCCACGTACGCGATGGCCGTGCCGGCCACCCAAGTGAAGGAGATGGCGGTGGAGATGGTGAGTTGCTGCTTGGAGTCGTGGCCGAGTTCGGCGATGAGCGCGTTGTACGGCGTGCAGTAGAACGTGAGGGCGATGTAGTAGCCGATCACGGTGACGAACAGGAACGCCGCGTTCACCCAGCTGGTGCCGTTGATCGGACTCCAGAACACGAGTACGGTGACCACCGCGAGCGGCAGGGCGGCGAATTTCAGGAACGGCATACGGCGGCCGGATTTGGCGTCGCAACGGTCGGAGAGGGACGCCACGGCCGGGTCCACGAACGCGTCGAAGAATCGGGCGAAGGCGGTGATGCCGCCCACCACGGTCACGATGCCGAGAACGACCAGGCCCTGCGGCACGAATACGGTCTGACCTTGGGAGATGGTCTCCTGGTCAGGTTGGTAGAAATACACGAGCCAGTTGGAGATGATGCCGGAAAGCAGCGCCCACCCGAACTGGCCGACCGCAAACGCCCACACTTTGGCGATGGGGAGATCTTTGATGGCTGATTTCGCCGGTGCAACTTGCGCGCCCGTTACACTTGCTGTAGTCGTATTGCCCATTCCCCATAACCTCCGAATCAACATTGACACAGTGTCAAAATCCAGTATACACCGGCACACCATGCGTTCTACGATAGTGGGCATGACAAGTCTGACCGAGCAACTGCCATACGTATACGCTTTTCCTGATGCGTTGGGGACCGGATTACTGGTGCACACCGAGAGCGTATTGGACGATGAGATACGCGATCGTATTGGCTCGTTCATCCATGAATATGAGGTTGTATTATCTCGATTCCGCGATGATTCCATCGTCGGCCGGATGCGCACGGCCGCACATGGCGGCACGTTCGATTTTCCCGACTGGGCATCGGGTCTGTTTGGCCTGTACGACCGCCTGTTTGCGGCAACCGATGGGGCGACCGACCCGTGCGTGGGCGAGGATTTGATTCGGCTTGGCTATGACGAGTCGTATTCGTTTACGCCTGCGCCAGATGCCGCCGAACATGCAGGCGCGATCCACGGACGAGCCATTTGGTCAGCCGACGTTGAGCGGCATGGCACAACACTGGTGACGCGCGGACCGGTCGCGCTCGATTTTGGTGCGTGCGGTAAGGGGTATTTGGTGGATTTGCTTGCGGGGATGTTGGGTGATGGCGCGGGCCACCCTCAACCCATTCAATACGTCATCGACGCCGGGGGTGATTTGCTAGTGCATACGGACGAACCAATCACCATCGCCCTTGAAGATCCTGCCGATCCGGCCAACGCCGTAGGTGCGGTCGAAATCAGCCAAGGTGCATTCTGCGCGAGCTCCCCCAGCCGCCGCCACTGGTCTGACGCCGCAGGTCACCAACTTCACCATCTGCTCAACGCCATCGACGGACTACCGGTTGACGATGTAGCCGCCACATGGGTGGCCGTCACGCCGCCATCGAGCGCCATAACCACGAAGACATCGACGCATGCCAGCAATGCCTCGACAACGGCAAACCGCGATACCGACGATTCGTCGAACACCGTTGCGGCACACGTCCCTGTCACACTGGCCGACGGCCTCGCCACCGCCCTGTTCACCACCCCGGCCACCCAGCTGCGCGCTCATTTCCCCTTCGAATGCGCCATTCTCAACGCCAACCGCACCGCCGCCCAATCCCCCAATTTTCCCGGCGGCTTTTTCACACACTAATGTACGAAATCATCAGTATCACATCCAGTGGAGCATTCCCTCGGGTGGACCGATGGGTTGCTCCCCTCAGTCAGCTACGCTGACAGCTCCCCTCGGAGAGGGGAGCCGAGTATAGCTAATCCGCTAATCCGCTAACGCAGGAAACAATCCGTCAGTCAGCGAGCGCGAACTGGCTGTTGTAGAGGTCGGCGTAAAAACCGCCCGCCGCCAGCAGTTCGTCGTGCGTGCCGCGCTCGATCACGTCGCCGTGGTTCATGACGAGGATCATGTCGGCGTCGCGAATCGTGGAGAGGCGATGCGCGATCACAAAGCTCGTACGGCCCACGGTCAGCGCATCCATGGCCTTCTGAATCAGCTCTTCGGTGCGGGTATCGACCGAGGAGGTGGCCTCGTCGAGAATCAGAATCGGCGCGTCCTGCACCATCGCGCGGGCGATGGTCAGCAGCTGCTTCTGGCCCTGGGAGAGCGACGACTTGTCATCGAGCACGGTGTCATAGCCGTCCGGCAGCGAGCGGATGAAGTGGTCGAGGCCCACGGCCTTGCACGCATCCTCGATTTGCTTGTTGGTCACGCCAGGCTTGGAGTAGGCGATGTTCTCGCGCACAGTGCCACGGAACACCCACGTATCCTGCAGCACCATGGAGAACTGGTCGTGCACGTTCCAGCGCGGCACGGACTTGGTGTCCACGCCGTCAATCGAAATCGAACCGCCGGAAATCTCGTAGAAGCGCATCAGCAGGTTGACCATGGTGGTCTTGCCGGCACCGGTCGGGCCGACGATGGCGACCTTCTGACCGGCCGAGACTGAAGCGGAGAAGTCGTTGATAATCGGCTTGCCCGGCTCGTAGCCGAACTGCACGTGGCTGAATTCCACGTCGCCCTTCACTTCGTGGCCGTTGGTCCCAAGCAAAGCGGACTTGTCGGATTCGTCCTCCATCTCCGGCTCTTCAAGGAAACCGAACACGCGCTCGGCGGCGGCCGCGCAGCGCTGCAGGTTCTGGAAGGCCTGCGCAAACTGCGAAAGCGGCTGAGTGAACAGGCGGACATACATCATGAACGCCACGATCACGCCGAACTCGATCTGCCCGTCGAGCGCGAGCGCCGCGCCCACCACGCACACCACCACGTAGCCGAAGTTGCCCACGAAATTCATGAGCGGCATCATCAGGCCGGAGAGGAACTGCGACTTCCAGCCGGACTCGTAGAGGTCCGAGTTGTACTTCTCGAAGCGACGAATCGAATCGGCCTCGCCGTTGTATGCCTTGACGATGAGGTGACCGGCGTACATCTCCTCCACGTGGCCGTTGACGTCACCCAGCGCCATCTGCTGCCGGGCGAAGTACTTCTGGGAGGACTTCATGATGGCCATCATGATGATCAGGCCGATGAGGCTGGCACCGATGGCGCACAGGGTCATGATCACGTTGTTGTAGAACATCATCACCAGCGCGCCCACGAACAGCGTCACCGAGGTAATCAGCGAGCCGAGCGACTGGCCCAGCGTCTGGCCGATGGCGTCCACATCGTTGGTTATGCGCGACAGCACGTCGCCGTAGCTAACCTTGTCGAAGTATTTGAGCGGCAGTTTGTTGATTTTGACCGAGATGGACTCGCGCAGTCGCTGGGCGGTGCGCTGGGTGACGTTGGCCATCATCCAGCTTTGCACGTAGCCGAGCACGGCGTAGCCCACGTACAGGGCCACCAAAGTCCAGGCGATGTGGCCCACCGTGCCGAAATCGACCGAGTTCATCACCGGCTTGCCGTTAACGATGGCGGGCAGACCTTTGACGATTTCGTTGGTCATGTCCTTGAGCTTGTCCGGGCCGATGATCTGGCAGACGGTGCCGGCCGCGCCCAGGATGAGCGCGATGATGATGACGGGAAGATAGTTGCGGCAATAGTTCACGAGCTTGCCCATGACTTTGCCGAAATCATGGGGCTCTTCGACGGCACGCCTGCCGCCCATTGGTCCTCTTGGCATTTGTTTTACTCCTTAAAAGTCCGTATTGACCTCCCTCTGATGAAGGAGGTGGCGCGAAGCGCCGGAGGGAGAGAAGCCGTACGCGACTACCCCTCAGTCAGCTGTGCTGTTTTATTCGCTCGCTTATCAGCTCGTCTTCGCCTGGGAACAGCCCACTGGGCTGTTCCCTTTACGGCTCAGCCCCTGACATGGGGAGCTACCGCTGCCGCCCCCCTACGCCGTAAGCTCCGACTGGCTGAGCTGGGATTCGGCGATCTGGCGGTATACGTCGCAGTTGTCGAGCAGTTCCTTGTGCGTGCCCTGACCCACGACCTTGCCGTCGTCGAGCACGACGATGCGGTCGGCGTTCATGATGGTGCCGATGCGCTGGGCCACGATGAGCTTGGTGGAATCCTTGGCCTCGCGGGCGAGCGCGTCGCGCACTTCGCGGTCGGTCTTGAAGTCGAGCGCGGAGAACGAGTCGTCGAAAATCAGGATTTCCGGGTGACGGTACACCGCGCGCGCAATCGACAGGCGCTGCTTCTGGCCGCCGGACACGTTCGATCCGCCTTGGGCGATCGCGGCGGAATACCCGCCGTCCATGCGCGCCACGAACTCGCTGGCCTGCGCCACGTCGGCGGCCGGGCGGCCCCGCCGCCGCCGCTCAGGTGTTGGTCCACAAAGCGCTTTCGCCTGCTCGGCCGGTATATCGGCACCTTCCGCGGCCTCGCCAGCGGCGATCAACGCGGCCTCGCGCTTGCGCCCGGCCGGGGTGGAGGTATCGGCCATCTCGACCTCCGCCGGGTCGCCCGGCTGATCGCCGTAGCTCACGTTGGAGGCCACGGTGCCCTTGAACAGCACGGACTGCTGCGGCACGTAGCCGATCTTGTCGCGCAGGGCCTTCAGGTCGTAGTCGCGCACGTCCACGCCGTCGACCAACACCTGGCCTTGGCTGGTGTCATAGAAGCGCGGCACGAGATTGATAAGAGACGACTTGCCGGAGCCGGTGGAGCCGATGAACGCCACCGTCTGGCCCTGCTCGGCGGTGAAGTTGATGCCTTCCAGCATCGCCTCGCGCGAATCCGGGTAGGTGAAGCTGACGTTGCGGAATTCCACGGTGCCCCTCTGGCCGGTTTTGGCCACGTCGGCGGCGGTTTTGGTGCCGTTCTCGACGATTGGCTCAGTGTCGAGCACCTCCATGATGCGCTGCGCGGACACGTCGGCGCGCGGCCAGAGCACGAACACCATGCTCATGAGCAGGAAGCTCATGATGACCTGCACGGAGTAGTTGGAGAACACGACCATGTTGGAGAACACGGTGAGCTTGTCCTTGAGCCCGGCGGCGTCGATGAGGTAAGCGCCGATCCAGTAGACGGCGAGCATCAGGCCGTTCAGGACGGTGTTCATCAACGGCATCATGAACGCCATGACGCGGTTGGTGAACAGCTGGGTCTCGGTGAGGTCCTTGTTGGCCTTGGTGAATTTGGCTTCCTGGTAGTCCTCGGCATTGTAGGCGCGCACCACGCGCAGGCCGGTGAGGTTCTCGCGGGCCACGAGGTTGATGTTGTCGGTCAGGGTCTGCATGACCTTGAACTTCGGCATGACCATGGCCATCATGACGGTGATGGACACCAGCAGGACCGCCACGGCGATGCCGGTGGCGAGCGTCCATTCGAAGCCTTCGCCGGCGATCTTGCACACGGCCCATACGGCCATGATCGGCGACTTGACGATGAGCTGCAGGCCCATGGTGATGAACATCTGCACCTGCGTGACGTCGTTGGTGGAACGGGTGATGAGGCTGGCGGTGGAGAACTTGCTCATCTCGGCCGGGCCGAAGGACTCGACCTTGCGGAATTCGAGCGAGCGCAGACGCTGGGTGAACGAGGCGGCCACGCGCGCAGCGATGTAGCCGGTGATGATGGCACACGCCACGGATCCGAGCGAGATGAGCAGCATCTTGCCGCCCGCGATCCAGATGTCCTTCATGTCGCTGCCCGGCGTCTCGACCAGCGTGGTGATGTCTGACATATAGTCGGGCAGTTTCAGGTCGAAGTAGACCTGCCCGACGATGGTCACCAGGGCGATGAGCATCTGACCGATCTCCGCTTTGGAGAGGTATTTCATGATGCGAAACATTGGTTTCCCCTTGTGTTGGTTGGGTTGGTTATTGGTTATTGGCGATTGGTTCTTAAGTTGGCTGGGTTATCGGTGATTATCGGTTCACGATGTCTTAATAGTTTCCATTGTTTGATTACTTACACTGTGAGATATTATACGCACTTCTGTATGTTCGCTGTGAGCGTCCTCAATTAGCCTTGCCGATTAGTTCTCCGCGCGCTTAGCTGCCATGTGTTCAGCCACGCGCTTGTCCCGCTCCACGAATGCCTCACGCACTTGTTCAGCCGTCGGCCGAGGCCGCCCCGGATGGCAAATCGACATATATATGGTGAACTCAGACACCAGGTCAACGAATTCGCGCGTGCGCCGCTCCCCCATTTGCGAGAAAATCCAGCAAATTGCGGAACGCATTTCCTCTATCATCCGATGAGACTGCTCGCGCCCGGAATCAGTGAGATTCACGCGAATAATGCGCCGATCCTTGGAATCAATGTCACGCGTGACCCAGCCTTTTTTCTCCAGAGACGACAGCACAGTGGAGATGCGGCCGGAACTGGCCTGCAGCGCCGATGCCAATTGCGATGGCGTTTGCGTCCCCTTCATGGACAGCTCCCGGAGCACGAACTGCTCACCATGGGCTCCACGAGTGAATTCCCTCTGCATTGTCGAACGATTGCCCCACACGCTGGCATACAGTTCACTAACTGCTTCCTGCTCAAATCCCATAAGAGCACCATCCATTCCCATTCGCCACACGGCAGAGCGCCGCAAACACCCCAAGAATATCTCACACCGTAAACAATTCATTACTAGAAACTATTTTTGGAACGCATAATGCACACACTCCACGCTCTTTGATATTCTGAAAGCCGCATAGATATTCACTTCGGGGCGTCGTCTAAGAATATTTGCTGGGCCAACGGTAGCGACGTTGGCATTGTGCTCCATGAGGTATCTGGTCGAAAAGGCGGACGAAGACAGACCAGTTGGGCGGAGCGCGCCCATACCTCAAAACCATTGCAATTATTGGCTTTGACCATTTTCGTGGAGTCACGAAAATGGTCATGAAAAACATAAGGACACACCCATGAACCGCGACGAAATCACACGCAAAACCAGCGAACTCAGCACTCCCGATACGCCTGCTATCTCATTGCTCAAAACGGTGATCCAAAGAAAGAAGAAGTGGCACTTCTCCAGAGCTATTTTGCCGTTCAGACTCGCAAAACGGAAATCATTGAGCAACGCATGGGAGAAATCAGCCGGCTCGCCGGCCGAGAGGCCCTTGCCACTGCAGAGAAGAAACTCTATCCGTATACCCAAATCACACACAACAAAACCGCACAAGAGCACATGTACACGCCCAACCACGCCGCAGAACGCCGGCAAGGATGTGATACAGGCCACAGAAAGCGTTGTACCGCCTAGGCAATGCAACAATTGTCCGCTATGCTCTGAAGGCAGATGGCGGCACGGATGCCATCCCAAAGAGGGGGTATGACCATGATTCGGGGTATGAACCTATGCAGCATCGCCGGCTGCACGCACGAAGCAGAAGAAGCGGGCATGTGCAACATGCATTTCACATCGGCGCTGGTTCACGGAGCGCTGCACTACACTGCGGGCGGACGTCCGTCGCACTGCTGAGCGCAACAACAAAGCAAAACAACCAGTAACGCTCAACGGCTTCCACATGTTCATGCTCTAATTGCATGTACTTGCAGACACAATGGCCGGTCTGAGCCAGCTGCCCTCGCATGGAGCAGCTGGCTCAGAC
>OBVB01000768.1_pt1 | contig 11102 bp, 9 predicted proteins | sample 1475891 | NCBI WGS metagenome assembly OBVB01 (sample SAMEA2579943, study PRJEB22360) | human gut metagenome | biome: human gut; feature: human-associated habitat; material: faeces | place: Denmark | collected 2008/2010 | reverse complement strand
ACAACCATAAACGCTCGTTAAAAGCGTCATTCTATATCGCCATACAAGACGATTGTGTAAGGAAGAACCCTTTTGATTTTAAGTTAAGCGAAGTCCTAGAAAATGATACCAAAGAGAAAGTCGCATTGACAGAGGAACAAGAACAAGCCCTACTGTCATTCATCAAGACGGACAATGTGTATCATAAGTATTTTGATGATGTGCTGATACTGTTAAAGACTGGACTTCGTATCTCGGAACTGTGCGGATTGACAGTAGCCGATATTGATTTCAAGAATGAAGCTGTGATTATCGACCACCAGTTATTAAAAAGCAAGGAACAAGGCTATTATATTGAAACGCCTAAGACAAAGAGCGGAACAAGGCAAGTGCCATTAAGCAAGGAAACGATACAAGCATTTCAACGGGTCATAAGGAAACGCACAAAAGGGAAACTGATAGAGATAGACGGATACAAAGATTTTCTGTTCGTCAATCCGAAAGGCAATCCTAAAGTTGCGATTGATTACAACGCCTTATTTGTCCGTATGGTAAAGAAATACAACAAGTACCACAAGGATAACCCCTTGCCACATATCACACCACATACGCTACGCCATACGTTCTGCACAAGACTGGCAAGCAAGAACATGAACCCGAAAGATTTACAGTATATCATGGGACATTCAAACATCAGTATCACAATGAACTGGTATGCTCATGCGTCCATAGATACCGCAAAATCAGAGGTTCAGCGTCTAATCGCATAAGAAGTATTTACCACGATTTTAACCACGCTTGATAGCGAAAATATAAGAAGATAGACCTAGATATGTGAGGTTTACCACAAAAGCAAAATGCCCGTAGAGCCTATAAAATAAGGCTTTGCGGACATTTAAGAAGATATAAAAAGATAGTCAAAAAGACATATATGATTTCCTACAAATAGTTGATCAGTTTTTTCATTTTGGTATGTCTCCTTTCTTGATTTCTGAGTTTATTATAACGGACAGGTGGAAAACCTGCGTGCCAAATCAAAAAGAAATGTAGCCAATTCTTGAAAGGGGGAAGAAACATCATGCAGCCATCGTATGAGGAACAAAAAGAGAAATTCAGTATCATAAAGAAAAAGCCACACCATGTTCCTCCCCACCTGCACAATGCCATTGAACTTGTCTATGTCATACAGGGAGAACTGGAGCTTGGCGTGGGATATGAACTGTACCACATGGAAAAAGGAGACTTTGCTATTGTGTTCCCGGATCTGATTCATCATTACCAGGTGCTTTCAAAGGGAGAGAACGAGGTGTACCAGTTTTATGCCTCTCTGGAATTAAGTGGTCCGTTCATGTCACTTCTTCAGAAGAAATGTCCGGAAAACCCGGTGATTGCCAGGGCAGAATTGCATGAGGAAGTAAAAAATGCCCTGGGATGCCTGATAAAGGATAAGAAGGTCAGCGGGGTTGTGGGACAGGCTTATTTACAGATTATATTATACCGGTGCAGGAAAAACTTTCGGTTCATAGAAAAAGACAGTGTGGGGAGTGATGATTTGATATATGCAGCCATGGCCTATCTGCTATCTCATTTTCAAGAGGAACTTACATTGGGAAAAGTGGCAGAGGCTCTGGGAGTAAATAAGTATACCCTGTCAAAAATTTTTTCTGGTATCTTTCATACAAACTTTAATCAGTATCTCAATGAAATTCGGCTAAATTATGCTACTTCACTGTTGGAAAACACCGAAATGCGAATTACCGATATTTACCTGGAAGCTGGTTTTGAAAGCCAGAGAACTTTTAACCGGACATTTCAGCAGCGGTACAACCGGACACCGAGTGAGTACCGAAAGCTATGTTTTGAAAAATGGAATATGGGAAAGCAGGAAGAGCCGCAGGAACTATAGGGGAGATAGTTTCTGCGGATGTAAACAACAGAGCATATCAGAAGGCATATCTGTTTTTGTTTTAAGAAGTTATGTACATATTGAGAACATGAAAAAAAGTAATAGTTAGAAAGTCATTATCGGGTATTTAAGATAGTCGTTTTTGCGTGTGACCAGCAAAACTGCGGACTACATTGCTGGTGCAAGTTAGAGCACAGTAATTGCCAGTGAGAGAAAAATATTGTAGAGTATTGCATACTTATTTGCAAGAAACCGAAATTTATCACGATTTTTTAGTAATCCATTCTATTAGTGAATTATATGCTCTTTATTATTGGGATATTCATTCATCTGATAGTGCTAAAATGGGACATAAAAATTATTGGATAATCATGCTGCTGCTGGATGGAACAGTAAGTGAAGCGAAAGTGTTGGATTTTTTGGATATAAGTTACGATTTGATTGATGAAATGCTACATAGTGGGAATACGGAAAAACGGTTTACTCAGAGATATTTTGATAGTGATCAGTTTGAGAGCTGAGCAGGGGGGTATTTGAAAGGAAAATAAGAAGTAACAGGAAGAGCATTATCGCTAAAAACGGTAGTGCTTTTTTTGTGCATAAAATTGGCATTAACCTATAGCTTTTTTTATTCAATATATGACGGTAGGTAGTTGTGTGAAGAGAATCATATATTATCTTATGGAATTAAAGTACTGTGATTACTGAGAAAGATTTAACCATAAAAAACAAACCAAAAACAAATCAAAAACGAATTGAAATCAAACCCAAATAAATCGTTTATCTATTATACTAAATATAGCAATTGAAGCAAATTTAAAAATGAAAGGCGGAAAATAGACGTTTGAATGTAAGGAAAAGAGGACTATTGTATATCGGAAGAAATAAAAGAAAAACAGGATTGCTTTTTATGATTTTTTTACTAGTTTCTACACTGTGTTTATTGTGTACAGTAATTGCAAAAGAAGCAAGTGTATCAGTGAAGAGGATTAGAGAATCTATTGGTGGAGAAATATATATTCGTCCAACTCAAAATAGCATTGTAGATGAAAATGGAAATGTATCTGTAGGAATGGAAGATTTGTCAATTACAGAAAAAACAATTCAAAAGATTTTGAGTGATTCTAGAATTCAGTATTGGAATAGTGTGAATTATGGATATGCCAAATCAAAGCAGATTATGTTTCTTCCAGGAAAAGACGATAATCCTGAAACTAATATGGGGAGAATCCAAAGTACAAATTACTCGGAATTACACAATTCTTTTATAGACAAAACATGGAAGTTAAAAGAAGGAGAACATATTATCGAGGGTGATAAAGAGAAAATTTTGATTACAGATAGTTTGGCAGAAACAAATGGATTAAAGGTTGGCGATATAATTACTTTGGAAAGTTCTGAATTGAAAGAAAAAGACGGAATTTACTGTGATGGAATTACGGAGGATCGAGAAGCGATTCAGGTAAAAATCAAAGGAATTTATTCTACAAAAGAGGAAAACGTACAGGATGTTCCAACAGCAGGGATGCCAGAAAATAATATCATAGCAAGCTTTGATGTTTTAGAAAAACTAAAACAAGTAGAAGCCGGAACATATAAAGGAGAGCAGCATTTTTTTGTGAAAGATCCAAAACAGATGAAGGATATAGAGCAACAAATGAGAGCGATTCCTGATATAGACTGGAGCAAATATTTTATTTATTCCAATGATTTTAAATATAGTAAAGTTTCTGAAAACATGGAAGAAACAGAGACACTAATGAAAACTCTGAGAAGTGCTGCCTATAGTGTGGGTATTTTAATTTTATTCTTGATGCTGATTATTAATATTCGCAATAGGAAAAGAGAAGCAGGAATTTACCTTTCCATTGGAATTTCAAAATGGAAAACAGTAATTCAATATTTATGGGAAATCATGTTGATATTCATACCAGCATTTCTTATAGCAATATTTGTTGCAGAAGGTATATCTGGAATAGTAGCAGATAAATTATTTGTGGAGGTTCCAGAAAAATTGATATCAGTACAAACATTAGGGCTAAATAATGTTATCACAAATGGTGGACTGAAAATTTTAGACATTATTATATGGGGATGTATGGAAACCGTAGGAATATGTGGAGCAGTAGTTTTAGCAGCTATTCCAATTTTAAGACTACAACCGAAAACTATTTTGAGTCAAATGGAATAGCAAGAAAGTAGAGGAAAGAATATGAACTTTTTTAAAAGAGCATTCAAATATTGTGTTAGACACAAAATAAAAAATGTTATTTTATTTTTACTTATAGCCGTGATTGCTACCTTTTTGGTTTTAAGCGTTTCGATTTTTCAATCATCAGAAAAAGCGACTGTAAATGTTAAAGGAGACGTAAGTGGAAAGTTACAACTGACGATTGATGAAGAGGGAAACTATGGAGAAGGTACGCAAGATCAGTTTGGAACAAGCTACGTTTATAATGGAGATAAGATTACGCCAGAATTAATAGAGGCGATCCAAAATGTAGAAGGAGTTGTTGATTGCAATTCAGAAACGCCACAATGTTATTATGGAGCAGCAGTGAATTTTAAGTATTTTTCAGGCTCGTTTGGTGGAGGGTTTACCCCATATGGTGATGTGTCAGGAATTACATGTGTTCTTTCTTCAGAAAAATCAGAGAAATTTGAAAATGGAACATTTAAACTTAAAGAAGGAAGACATATTAAACCGGATGATAAGTATGTTGCATTAATGCCGGATGTTTTAGCTGAGTATAATCATTTGTCAGTTGGGGATAAAATTGAACTTTATCTGCCAGATCCAGCCGAATGCAAAGTTGAATTAGAAATTATAGGGATTTACGAAGGGGCCGAAGGAGCGCAGAGCGATTCCATGTTTATGAGTGATATAGCTTCGAATGTACTATATACAGACTTTAACCCTGGAAATGATGCATATAAAGAATATGATTATTTGGATTTAACTATTTATGTGGAAGATCCAGTAAATATTCAAAACGTGTATGACAGGATTATGAAGTTACCAGAAATACAAGGAAAGACCTTGAAACTTACAATTGACAATTCTGACTACGAACAGATTGTAAATCCATTTACAAAAGTGCAGCAGGTTTTACGGATTTTGATTATCGTAGGTATATTAGTAGGGATTATCGTTTTGGCATTGATTTTGAATATATGGATTCGCAATAGGAAACAGGAGATTGCAATCTTAGTTGCACTCGGAAATAGTAAAAAGAATATTTTTGGACAATTTTTATGCGAAGTATTAGGAATAGCAATACCTACATTTGCATTAGTTGCAGTGGTAACAACTACCATGAGAAAAACTTTGAATAATATTATTATCCAGTTGATAGGAGAAAAAGATATTTCGTTTGTGTTGCAAATGGATTTCTATCAAATATTATTCATGTGTATTGTAGGAACTTTGATTATAGTGCTTGCAGTATTCATTGCGGCATATTTCATTTTAAAGCAAAAACCGCTAGAGTTGTTGTCCAAAGCAGATTAATGGTAATTGAAATGAGGAAAAGATATGGCATTATTAGAAATAAGAAATCTTAGATATGGTTATGAAAAAAACAAGAATATTTTGAAAGGGATTACAGCTGATTTTGAGAAAGGAAAGTTCTATGCAATCTTAGGACCATCTGGTTGTGGTAAAAGCACATTGCTGTCTTTGATTGGTGGATTGGATACCCCTGGTGGAGGCGATATTCTGTATGACGGTCAAGATTTGACGAAGATAGGATTGCAGAATCATCGGAGAAACAATGTTGCATTTGTATTTCAAAATTTTAATTTATTGGAATATATGACCGCAGCAGAGAATGTGGAACTTATTTCAGAGTTACCAGCATTACCAATTTTAGAAAAAGTAGGATTATCTAAAGAAGAGGCTAAAAGGAATGTCAAACAATTATCTGGTGGACAACAACAAAGAGTAGCTGTTGCAAGAGCTTTGGCATCGGAAAGACAACTTTTATTAGCAGATGAGCCAACAGGAAATTTGGATGAAGAGATGGCAAAAGAAATTACACTGATTTTAAAGGAAAGTGCACATACGCATGGAAAATGTGTGATTGTCGTAACGCATTCTTTAGAATTAGCTAGTGAAGCGGATATTGTAATATCTTTGAAAAATGGAAAATTAGTAAATAAGCAGAGAGAATAAGTAAGTTATCAAAAATGGTGGGGAAAGAAAATGAAAAACAGGAGAGAAAAAAAATATATATTTCAATTAATGTTGCGATATAAAAAAGAATTGATTTTAAATACAGTGTTGAGTTTTTTTCTCCTAGCCATCTATATGGTGACACCGATTTTAGAACAGAAAATTATTGATGAAGGAATTTTGTCAAAAGACTATGTGATTTTATTAAAGTTAGTATTTATAGCGGCATTTATTGGTATAGTGGGATATTTTATCCAGTATATACAAATGCATATTCAATCAGGAGTTGCAGCAGCGTTTCGAAGTTCTTTGAAAGTAGAAGCTCTTTCACATGCATTACGGCTAAAGATGTGTTATTTAAAAAAATATAGTATGTTAGCGTTGATGTCAGATGCGAACAATGATGTCAATAATATGTCCAGAGTTTGTAGCAGTGATGTTATTGGTATTTTCATAGAATTTATTAATGTCATTGGATATTTCATTGGATTACTGTTTTTAAGCTGGAAACTTAGCTTACTTGTTTTGTGTATTGTGCCTTTAAAAATATTTATTTCGAGTTTTTGTGAAAGATTAAGTAAAACATGGATTGAGAAACTTCTTCAAATTCAAAAAGATATTTCTAGATGGCAGAGTGATAATTATTCTGGTGTTGAAGAAATAAAGAATTGGGATATGTACGAGCACATAGAAGCGCAGTTTCAAGTTTTGTCCAAAAAGAGAGAACAGTATGATAAAAGGGTTGCGATGCTGACATCATTAGATTCATGTTTAAAACAAGGCAGCGAAAAAATATTATTTACAGTAATATATATGGTTGCCGCATCTCAGATATGGAATGATCAATTGACCATAGGAACGTTGATGGCCTTTATTCAATATGCAGGTTGTATTTTGACACCTATTGATGTTATCACTGCATTAAAAATGGTGATTGCAAATATTATACCTTCTACAAGAGATTATATAGAATTCATGAATATGGAGGAGGAAAATTTGCATAGTGGTAATATTGTAGCACAAGTACCACAAAAAATCATATTTAACAAAATCCATTTTTCTTATGATCGTCAAGAGGTTCTGCGAGATTTTAATTTGGTATTGAACCGTGGAGAGAAGGTTGCATTAGTGGGGCTAAATGGAAGTGGAAAAAGTACTCTTGTTAATCTTCTATTGCGCTATTATAGTCCACAAAAAGGAAATATTTTATTTGACACAAAAGATGTTAAAGAATTTTCACTTGATGACTACAGAAAAAAGTTTAGTATAATGCGGCAGAAGGTATTTTTATTTAATGCTACTATACAAGACAATATTTATATGTTCAAAAATGAGTATGAAAAAGAGAGATTTTCCTTTCCTGAAATATTAGGCTTTGTCGACGATTTGCCGCAAGGAGGACAAACTTCAGTAGGGTTTGATGGGACTCAATTATCAGGAGGTGAAAAACAAAGGGTTGCATTGGCGCGTTGTTTAAAGAAAGATGCAAATATTTTAATCCTAGATGAAGCGACATCAAATTGTGATGTTGCAATGGAGAATGTATTTATAAAATCGATTAAGGAAGATAAACATGATTTTTTAATATGCATTACACATAATTTTAGAATTCTAGAGGAATTTGATAGGATCATTTTGCTGAAGGATGGAAAAATTTTTGCAGATGGTACATTTCATGAAATAAGCTCTCAAATACAGGGAATGGAAAGTCAAGTACCGGCAGAACATAAAAAAAAGTTAAGGAAGAGAATTGAAAATGAAAGGGAAAATTTATTACAAAACATTTAAAACACCAGAGGCTTGTTATGTATATGATAGGCGTTCAAACAAAATTTTAAAAATAACAGATGAAGCTTATGAAGAATTAAGTAATAATGGCTTGGATATGAAAAAGCGGAAAAGATTTCAGGAAAAAGGATATCTATTAGAAGATACTTTGGAAAAGATTGAACATCCGGATACAGAGCTTTTAAAGCATTCATTGCAATCAAAGATGCAGTATATAATTTTGCAAGTGACACAAGAATGTAATTTGAGATGCAAATATTGTGTATATGGTGGAGGCTATGAAAACAGAACACATGCACATGAATTTATGACTTGGGATTTAGCCCAAAAATCGTTGGATTATTTTTTAGAACATAGTGGTCAAATGGAAGAACTTACAGTGGGATTTTATGGTGGTGAGCCAATGCTGCAAATGGATTTAATAAAGAAGTGTGTAGCTTATATGGAAATGCGCGTTCCAGATAGAAGGGTTGGATATACTATGACAACAAATGGAACGTTGCTTACAGTAGAAAGAGCAAAATATCTTTTAGAGAAGGATTTTAATGTTGTGATTAGTTTGGATGGTGCGAAGGAGGATCACGATAAAAATCGTGTATTTAAAGATAGTGGAAAAGGTTCTTTTGAAGTCATTATGAAAAACTTAAATGAAATTAAAAAAGAATGTCCAGAGTTTTTGAAAAAAGTATCTTTTAATACAGTGTTAAATTCAAACTGTGATTTTTCGTGTGTAAGAGACTATTTTAGTATGGATGAACTCATGCAAGATGCAACGTATGTTTTGAATTTGGTTGAAGAAAATGGTGCAAAAGAAGAAATTTTGTATAGCGATTCATTTCGGATAGAGTATCAATATTCCCATTTTTTGATGTTTATGTATATGTTAGGAAAATGCGATAGAAAATATATACTGAATTCTCAAATACAGGAAATGGAATATTATCAATACATATATCAAACAATGAAAGAATCTGATTCTTTAAAGAAAACAGGTCATCATAACGGACCATGTATTCCGGGAGGACGTAGATTATTTGTTTCTGTGGCGGGTAATTTTTATCCATGTGAAAAAGTAACCGAAGGACCAGGAATGAGAATTGGAAATATAGAAGAAGGAATAGACATAGATGCATCTAAAAAGTTGTTAAATATAGGAGCTGTTACAGCAGAACAATGCAAGGATTGTTGGGCTTTAAGATTGTGTGGTCAATGCGCAGCAAAGTGTACAGAAAATGGAGAGATATCATGCAAGAAAAAATTATATCAATGTGTACAGTCCAAACAAATGGCAATGAATGATTTAAAAGTTATTTGTATGTTGCGAGAATTTGGATATGATTTTGAGGGGGAAGTAGTATGAAAGTATTGATGATTTATCCGTATGTTCCGACATTACGTTTTTTAAAAGACTTTGCTGAGATGATAGAAAACTATCAAAAGGTTATCCTTATACCTCTTAGCGGTACTGAAAGGTCGAAAGTCTTAAAGAAAAATACTAATATATGGGAATATTTGGACAATTGGGAAGAAGGAATGTATGAAGCGGATACAATATTGCTACTGAATGGACTATATTCTGGAGAAAAATATGAAGAAATTATTGATTTTGGAATTGATAAGGAAAAGGAAATTTTAGTAGAAAAAACGGTTTGGGATATTTTAGATGATGGCAGAAGAGAAAAAGTCCATCTGTTATTTGATTCGGATACATGGAAAGAAATACCGCCCGACACTGCATTACGAGAACTTGACATACCTATCATCTCTGTAATGGGAATGGGACCAAATACAAATAAATTTTATATGCAGCTTGCTTTGAAAAAATATTTTGAAGAAAAAGGATACCAGACCTTAGTTGTAGGTAGTAACGAATTAAGCAGCTTATTTGGTATATCTATTTTACCAAGTAGTATGTTTGAAAACATTAGTTTTCGTCAAAAAATATTAATTTTAAATCAGTATATTTGTGAGAAGGCAAAAGAATATCGTCCGGATATTATTATTATTGGCTGTCCAGGTGGGATTATGCCTTATGATCGTCATGTTAATAACGGATTTGGAGAAATTCCTTTAGTTGTTTCAAAAGCTATTCCAATAGATATAAACATACTTCTTACATATTACATACGGAAAGAACTGTTAGACACAGAGTATATAGCATCCATAAAAAAATATTGTGAAGAGAATTTTGAAACAAGTAATGTTTTCTTGGGGATGACAGGTGTAGATGTTCAATATAATGAGGAACGGAATCAGGTAGAATATATGTTTCTTGATGAAAAGACAGTCCAAGAAAGTACTGGAAGGGATTTGGAAATCTTTAATATGATGAAGCGAGAAACTCCTAGAGAAATATGCAGTATTATAGAAAATATTTTGAAAGTTGATTTTGAAGTAGTATGAGGTAAGATATGGAACAAAAAGAAATAAAAGATATGATAAAAGAGATTGTATGCATGATATCAGGAAAAAAGATGGAGATTGTTGATGATATGAGTCTTTTTAAATATATTGTTACAACGCATTTTATTTGATGCCATAATTTGCAGAATTCGGAAAATTAAAACATCCCATTTTTAGCCTTGTTATAACGGTAATAATTTTTTCTATTACTGTTATAACAAGGATTCCAGGGGTTCGGGGATGGAAGATCCCCGTATTATTTCTGCACTATTTATTTTTCTGAAAATGGCATATTATAATGTGCTGATCAACAATATATTAACGCCTTGGATGCAGTTTATGTAGTAATGGAGATTGAGAAAAGGACTGGAAAGAATCTGTCAGGCAAATTTAAAAACAAATCGGATGTTATGACGGTGAATGGTTTAACAAAATTATTGCTATAACTACTTATATGTATGTTTATAGATAATCTTTTATGAGAGGGGGGAATCAGCGATGAAGAAATTAGCAAAAGTACATAATCGTAAAAATACGGTTAAAGCACTTAAAACTTGTGGTTGCCTTTGCATTTGCAATTGCAGAAGCTCAAAGACAAAATCATCAGTAAGTTACAATGGTTCTGTAGCTGGCGGTGCTATTACAAGTGTGAACTAAAAGGTGTGGGATTATCGGGAGTATTTCTGATAATCCCCTCTTTTTATGGTATAATGAAAAACAAGTAATTTGAAATAAAAACAAAATTACTTTTATAATAGACTTTAAAGGAGTTGGAATAATGAAAATTGTAGTAATAGTGTTAGTGATTTCATGAGCTGTCACCAGATTGCTCACATCAGTTGACGCTCACTT
>OBVB01000760.1_pt1 | contig 11252 bp, 8 predicted proteins | sample 1475891 | NCBI WGS metagenome assembly OBVB01 (sample SAMEA2579943, study PRJEB22360) | human gut metagenome | biome: human gut; feature: human-associated habitat; material: faeces | place: Denmark | collected 2008/2010 | reverse complement strand
GACGACAGGCAATATGAGTATCTACGAAATAACCGTTTTCATCAAGAATGGAGTTAGCCTGTGCAATGGTCATACCTTCTTCTTCATCGGCCGTCATATACACAACTTGATCACTAACTTGTACTTTAATAACTTTATTAGCTTCATCGCCGGTACCGTAGATTTTTTCTACACGACGATATGGAGCTTCGATAAAGCCGAATTCATTAACTTTCGCGTAGTTGGAAAGAGATGAAATCAAGCCGATGTTCGGACCTTCAGGAGTTTCGATCGGACACATACGACCATAGTGGGAGTGATGCACGTCACGAACTTCGAAGCCCGCACGTTCACGAGACAAACCGCCAGGTCCCAACGCGGACAAACGACGTTTATGTGTCAATTCGCCAAGTGGGTTAGTCTGGTCCATGAACTGGGACAACTGGGAGGAACCAAAGAATTCTTTAATGGCTGCTACTACCGGACGAATGTTGATGAGCGCCTGTGGCGTAATCATAGCATTGTCTTGGATAGTCATACGTTCACGAACTACACGTTCCATACGAGTCAAACCGATTCGGAACTGGTTCTGCAACAATTCGCCAACGCAACGTAAACGACGGTTACCCAAGTGGTCGATATCGTCCACGTGACCAACGCCGTCCATTAAATTCAACAAATAGCTGATATTGGCAATCATATCTTCGCGAGTTACGGTGCGATGTTCGAACGGCAAGTTGCTGTTGTTGCAAATCACCTTGAAGGAATGACCTTCCGCACTCTTCACGTAGAATTCGGCAAAACCTTCACCGCGGAAAACACCGCTCTGTGCAACGATATCGAGCTGTTCTTCGTTCATTACCGTATCGGCATCCACGATAATTTCGCCGGTTTCCATATTAACGATCGGTTGAGCCAAAGTCTGACCCAACATACGTTGACGCCAACCTAATTTTTTATTCAATTTATAACGACCTACACGCGCTAAATCATAACGGCGAGGATCGAAGAATAAATTGTCGAATAAATTACGGGCACTTTCTACAGTAGGCGGTTCGCCCGGACGTAATTTTTTGTAAATTTCAACCAAAGCTTCTTCAGAAGATTCGGTAGTATCTTTTTCAAGTGTACGAAGTAAGCGTTCGTCATATACGCGATTGCCTTCTTCGTCGGTTTCACCATTCCAGAATAATTCCAAAATGGATTCATCCGTGCTCCAACCGAGGGCACGAACTAAAATAGTAGCCGGCAATTTACGGTTACGGTCGATACGTACGGATACGATTTCATTAGCATCCGTTTCAAGTTCGATCCAAGCACCGCGGTTAGGGATTACCGTAGAACCGTATAAACGGTTACCCATGGTATCAATTTCGCGAGTGTAGTAAACGCCCGGCGAACGAACGAGCTGAGATACGATGACACGTTCTGCCCCGTTGATAATGAATGTACCGGTTTCGGTCATCAACGGGAAGTCACCCATGAAAACTTCCTGTTCTTTAATATCCTGGTTTTCAGGATCATTATTAATCAAACGAACGTTAACACGCAATGGTGCTGCATACGTAGCATCACGGTTTTTACATTCGTTAATGTCGTATTTTGGCTCCCCAAGGCTAAAGCCTTCAAAAGAAAGCACTAAATTACCTGAATTGTCTTTAATCGGAGAAATATCGTCAAAAATATTTTGTAAACCGCTCTCCAAAAACCACTCATAAGACTTACGTTGCACGTCCAATAAATGTGGCATTTCTAGAACTTCGTTAATCTTGGCATACGTATAACGCGTTCTTTTACCTACCTTCTCAGGTTTGAACATACCAGCTTTCACCCCTCATTTCAATTGGCTTACCTTCTATTCTATAACGGTATGACATCAGACAAAAATCCAGGTCTCAGTTTTCCTGTTAACACAATGACAAAATAAGCAAGGCTCTTAATTTTTTATTTTGAACCTTGCTTCGCCTCCGGTTAACACAACCTTGGAAGATTTACCCTTTATCAGTAACAATGTTATAGTCATCTTATTAAGTACTCCTTAATTTTATGCGTCGCATTCATACGTCTATAAAATAAAATAATACATAAATCAATATATATCCGAGTACATTTGCAATTAATTATTATAGCATTATAAAATTACTTTGTCAAAAACTTTTTTAAATAAATTACGCCCGTTATTTTCGCATGCTTAAAATTCATTTTTTTGAAAAATTTGCTTTGCGTTACAACTAAACTCTGATATACTAAAATCAATCTATAATCATGACATGAAGGGGGAGCACCACCAAAAGGGTGCTCTCCCTTCATGTCTTTTTTTATAAGGAGGCATCCATGATCGTCAACGGCAAACAACAACCGCTTGCGGAATCTGTGACAGTTCTCGCCTATCTCGAAACTGCGGGCTACAATTCCAAACGCGTTGTGGTAGAACGGAATCGCACCATTATTCCGCAAAGCAAATTTGAATCCACTTGGCTACTGGACAGCGATATGCTGGAAATTGTTCATTTTGTAGGAGGCGGCTGATGAATATTACAATTAACGGTCAAACTGTGTCGGTAGCTCCCGACACAGTGACCGCCGACGTCATTACCAACAAGAGCGATGACCTTTGGTTATTGAACGGCTTTGCCGTTGATTCCGATACACCGCTTCAAGACGGCGACGCCCTATTATGTGTGTCACGCAACAAAGTACCCGACGAAGCAACCTATGATGCCGTGTGGAATGCGCGCTACGGCACCGAGATTTATACCCGCCTCAAACAAAGTCATATTCCCGTTTGCGGTGCCGGCGGCCTCGGCTCTCACATCGCCATCAGTCTCGCCCGACTCGGCATCGGCGAACTCACCATCATAGACAAGGATGTAGTCGATCTTACCAATCTCGGTCGTCAAGCGTATGAAATGACGGATTTGGGTAAACCTAAAGTATACGCACTAAAAAATATTCTGCACCGCATCAATCCGTTCATCAAAGTCAATGCCGCTCACACCACGATTCACAGCGGCAATTATGACAACTATTTAAAAGACTTCCCGTACATCGTTGAAGCCTTCGATTCGGCCGAAAACAAAGCGGAATTAACAAGCTACGTGTTAACACACTACCCGCAAACAATCATAATCGGCGCCAGCGGCGTAAGCGGTTATGATCATCCGAACACAGTCCAAACCAAAGAATTATTCAGCCGCTATTACCAAACCGGTGATGGTCATAGTGAAAGCACGCTCGGTCTTTTGGCGCCGCGCGTCATGCTCTGCGCTGCTCACGAAGCGACCATCCTCTTACATTTATTACTGACACAAAAGGAGTCATAGTATGCCAACCAACTCTCAAACTTCTCCGATGAAAACCAATTCTAAATTTTCACCCGCCGATGATACCTTCACATTAGGCGGTAAAACTTTTTCATCCCGCCTCATCTTGGGTTCCGGTAAGTTTTCCCTGCCCCTTATCCAAGCAGTAGCCGAAGAAGGGCAAGCCCAAATCATTACCTTAGCACTTCGTCGGGCTACGCCGGACGGCCAGGAAAACATTTTGGACTTTATGCCTAAAGATGTTACCTTATTGCCTAACACGTCCGGTGCCCGTACCGCCGAAGAAGCCGTGCGTATCGCCGAACTGTCCCGTGCCATGGGTTGCGGTGATTTTGTAAAAGTCGAAATCATCAGCGATGCCCGTTGGCTCCTGCCGGACAACAATGAAACCATTCGTGCTACCAAGATGTTAGCCGATAAAGGGTTCGTCGTTCTCCCTTATATGCATCCCGATTACTATGCCACCAAAGCGCTTGAAGAGGCCGGTGCCGCCGCCATTATGCCGCTGGCCGCTCCTATCGGCAGTAATCGCGGACTTTGTACCAAAGCTTTTATCGACATTGTACTCAAAAGTACCGATTTACCGATTATCGTTGATGCCGGTATCGGCAAACCGTCAGAAGCTTGTGAGGCCATGGAAATGGGCGTCACCGCTATCATGTGTAATACGGCCATTGCCACAGCCGGCAATGTAGCCCAAATGTGTAAGGCCTTCCGTCTTGCTATCGAAGCAGGCCGGTTAGCTTATCTCGGTAAAACGGGCCGTGTCATTACCGACCAGGCCGAAGCCTCCAGTCCGCTGACCGGATTTTTAAACAATTAATATATCCCCATATTACTAATCCGTCCAATACTTTAGGAGGTTTTAAATGAATATACTACCTAATCATCATAAGACCACGGCGCCGCAACTAAACGGTCGTATTAAAACGGCCAATGCACAAGACGCCGCCCTATTAAAAGAAAATATCATGGCTTACACATCAGCCATGGATCAATTAGACATGTCTCGGCTCAACTACGTCCTCAATACTAAAAACAGTTTTGCGGATGAAAACTTTACGGCTAAGGATGTAAAAATTGCCTTGGCCAAAGACAGTTTAGAGCCTCACGATTTTATGGCACTCCTCAGTTCAGCCGCAGCCCCTTATTTAGAGGCAATGGCCCAAAAAGCAAAAGAACTGACCCGAGCCCGCTTCGGTAATAACATTCAACTTTTCACCCCTTTATACATTGCCAACTATTGCAGCAACGGCTGTCGCTATTGCGGTTTTAACAGCAAACAAACTATCAAACGGGCACAACTTTCCGCCGATGAAATTCAACGCGAATTGGAAAGTATTGCCCAAACAGGCTTACAGGAAATTTTATTCTTAACCGGTGAATCGGAAGCCCGTTCTTCCATTGAATACATTGCCGAAGCTCTGGAATTGGCAAAACCGTACTTCGCCAATATCGGCATCGAAATCTATCCGGCCAATCAGGCGGATTACGAAATTCTCCATAAAGTGGGTGCCGATTTTATTACGGTTTTCCAAGAAAGCTACGACCTTGAAGCCTATGAATACTATCATCCTTACGGCAACAAGCGCTCATTCCCGTATCGCTTCTATGCACAGGAACGAGCCTTGAACAGCGGCTTTCGCGGTGCCGGCTTCGCCGCTTTACTGGGGCTCAGCAACTTCCGCTACGACGCCTTGGCTACCGGTCTGCACGTATGGTCTGTGCAACAAGCCTTCCCGGCTGCTGAACTCAGCTTCTCCGTCCCACGTTTACGTCCGGTTAACGGCGAACTCGGCCACTTCAACCATCTCGTAAGCGACCGTGACCTCGTACAAATTATGTGTGCTTATCGTTTATTCGTACCTCAGGCCCAAATCACCGTATCCAGTCGTGAAAGCAGAGAATTCCGTAATGCGGTCATGAATATTTGTGCCACCAAAGTATCCGCCGGCGTTCAAGTTGACGTGGGCGGCCACAGTGCCGGCAACAAACATCGCAGCAGTGACCAGTTCGATATTAACGACACCCGCAGCGTCGCCGAAATGCACGATGATATAAAAAAACTGGGGTTACAGGTGGTATACCATGACCACATCCGTGTCTAAAGAATTAACTTACGTTACTCACTTGCCGGCACTCGCTGAATTCTTGAAAAAGACTAACTCATTTATATCGGCTACAGACTACCTAAAGGAGTTAATCCGTTCCAAACCGGATGCCCTATTGCTGCGAGCTAAGGAGTCAGTTCCGAAAGATTATGAACGCTTACTATCAGAACTCTTGCCCACAGCCAAAGAGTCCGAAGTACAACTCATTGTCAGCCATCATATAGAGTTAGCAGTGAAATATAACGTACCGGTGCAACTATCAGCCACGGAATGCACAAGTTTGACTTCAGCGAATACGTCGACTAAGACGAACACACTTCCAGAACTGCCATTTGTTAGCGTATCCGTACATTCATTAGCAGAAGCAAATACCGCTATTTCAACCGGGGCCCGTCGACTCGTGCTGGGTCATCTCTTCCCCTCCCGCTGTAAGCCCGGTTTAGCCCCTCGCTCGGAAACTGATTGTCAACGTATTCTCGAATTGGTAAAAGAACACAACATTCCCATTCACGGCATCGGTGGGATCAATTTCAATACATACCCCCTCATGCCAAACGACTACGCAGGCATCTATGTGATGACGGAAACCATGGAACAAGTCGATATTAAGAGTTACACACAAAAATGGCGTAACTTGTTAATCGACTAAGCAAAGCTGAATTTTATCAACGAATCCTCACGGACGTATGCAGGTAACAATTTCACAACAAACAAAAACCACCCTAATCTTTAGCAGAGAAAAGATTAGGGTGGTTTTTATAGTTAGTCATTGACTATATCATTATTGAGCACTTAGATATTCAAATATTGAGCATTGGGTATTGGGCATTAGGCGTTAAATATCTAATACTCGATATGATATTAATACCTGTTAGTTGCCTTTTACTTTTAAAATGTCGGCACCGGCAATACCAGGTTTCGTCATTTCAGCCGGCGATAAGATATGATTCATTTCGGCTTCGGTTAATAAACCTTTTTCCAAAATAATGTCTTTAATAGCACGGCCGGTTGTATAGGCTTCTTTAGCCAAAGCGGAGGCATTTTCATAACCAACATGCGGTAACAAGGCAGTTACGATACCCACACTGCGGTTCAACCAGTATGCACAACGTTCACGGTCTACTTCCAAGTCGATTAACAATTTGTCAACAAAAGTATTTACGCCGTTCTTCAAGTAACACATAGCATTGAATAAGTTATACGCAATAACCGGTTCCATTACGTTCAATTCGAACTGGCCGTTTTCAACGCCCAAGGTTACGGCTAAATCATTAGCCACTACTTGGTAGCAAACCTGATTCAATACTTCAGCAATTACAGGGTTAACTTTACCCGGCATAATAGAAGAACCCGGTTGACGAGGTGGTAATTTTAATTCGCCGATACCGCAACGAGGGCCGGATGCCATCAAACGGAAATCGTTAGCCATTTTAATCAAAACAAGGGCCGTTACTTTCATGCCGCTGGAAATATCGGCGAAAATATCCGTATTATTAGTCGCATCAATCAAGTTGTCGGCAGTAATGAATTTTTCACCAACAACTTCCGACAATTCATGAGCTACATCTGCGATATAAGAAGGTTCCGCATTAAGACCGGTACCTACAGCAGTAGCCCCCATGTTTACTACATGAGCACCTTCGATGGAAGATTGAATACGTTTAATACCGCGACGAATACCGGATGCATAAGAACCCATTTCCTGACCGAGCGTAATAGGTACCGCATCCTGTAAATGAGTACGACCCATTTTCAAAACTTCCTTGTATTCTTCCGCTTTCTTTTCCAATTCGTCAACTAAACGTTGTAACGCTTCAATTAACGGTTTACTTTTTAAAATGGCGCAAACTTTAATAGCCGTCGGGAACGTATCATTTGTGGACTGTGCCATGTTGCAATGATTGTTTGGCGACAAAATGTCAAAACGACCTTTAGCATACCCTAAAATTTCAAGGCCGCGATTAGCCAATACTTCGTTCATGTTCATGTTGAAAGATGTACCCGCACCACCTTGAATCGGATCGATTGGGAATTGTTCTACCCATTTACCGGCAATAATTTCATCAGCAGCCTGAATAATGGCATTGCCAATCGTCGGATCCATACGACCTGTTTTCAAATTGGCCAAAGCACTTGCTTTTTTAACCATCGCCATGGATTTAATAAAATCACGGTCAATGTGTTTGCCCGTAATATTGAAGTTTTCCATAGCACGCAATGTTTGCACACCATAATACAAATCGTCGGCAATTTCCATTTCACCTAAAAAATCATGTTCCTTACGCATACGTTTTACCTCATTTCTTCTACAACCTACTATATGTACCGATTATCGCAAATCGGTTAAAATCCCTTTTATTGTTATGTTGTTAAGTTTAATTCAAATTCGTATCTGTATGCATTCCAATCGTCCAAGACTCCGACATTGTCATTCAGTCGCAGTCATTATTCAAAACACATATAGGAAATGTCCGGCATGAGCTAAGTTCGCTCCATCCAATATCTACCGGACACGTTCATTATAACATGTATACAATGTACAACAAAGACTAAACGAGCGATAAACCTATATCAAATAAGGATATAGAGCATAGTGTAAATGTTTTTTTCTATAGAACAGTTAACAAACACGCAAACTAACAAGATATACCAACAATGAGTTTGACGCATAGTATTGACGAGTTTTGACGTTTTTTAGTACGTCATTACACTTTTGCGAAAACTTTTTTCTTAAAATGAGTACCTTTATATAAAAAAAGAAGCCATAGCATTTATACAGAATAAATCTGTACTTCGCTACAGCTTCTTTGGATTATCTTCAGATTGTCTTTAGACTGTCTTTAGATTGTCTATTAGTCTTCTACGGAAACCAATTCAATCTTAAAATTCAATTCTTTACCGGCCATTTCATGGTTAGCGTCGAAAGTAATCATTGTTTCAGTTTTTTCAACAACTTTAGCCGGTACCGGTTGACCTGCCGTGTTAGTTAACTGAACGCGGTTGCCTACTTCAAGTTTTTCAGAACCCGGTAATTCGGCGATTTCCGTCGTCAAAATATAAGCAGGATTAGGTTCACCGTAAGCATCGGCGGGCATCAAGTGAATATCTTTCACTTCGCCTACTGCCATGTCTTTAACAGCTTCGTCAAAACCTTTAATCATCATGCCGGCGCCGCAAATGAATTCTAACGGTTCGCCACGATCGTAAGAGGAATCAAACTTCGTGCCGTCATTGAAAGTGCCGGTGTAATGTACTTGTACTTTTTTGTTTTCGTTGCTCATAATGTACTCCATTCTGTTTAGAGAATTTCTGAAAATGTTTGAATCTTCTTCATTGTACATTATTTAACTTCCAACTGCAACATCATGCCGTTTTCTTCATGTTCCAAGATATGACAATGAACCATGAATACGCCCGGTTTTGTGAAGTGGAGTCTGATACGAACGTGTTCGCCCGGATTTACCTGGATAGTGTCTTTGAGACCTTTTTCAGAAGGATCTACCGGTTGACCGTTGCGGGACAATACTTCAAACTGTACGCCGTGAACATGGAACGGATGCATCATACCCATCATGCCCGGATCCGCATTAGATACGTCCCAGATTTCAGTAGAGCCCAATTTGCTGGTGAAATCAATACGACCCATGTCGAATTTTTTACCGTTAATCATTACATCCTGTGCCATGCCGGACATAACGATAGATTTATCGGCTGGTTTGGTCAAATCATCGGATACATTAGTTTTGTTATAGTTCCAAGCGGCCATATCAGTATTAACTTTGCTTTCAGTCGCTAACGTATCGGCACCGCGTTTAAAGGTTAATACATTGGCTGTACCGTTAGAGCCGTTCTTAGTTACGAGACTTGGCAAAACATCTTTATATTTGGAGAAGTCAATTAATACTTCAACGCGTTCGCCCGGAGCAATCGTAATGGATTGTTTTGGTACCGACCATGGCAATACACCACCGTCACCGGCTACTTCCATCATGGTGCTCATGTCGGACATCTGCAAAGTATAAGGACGTGCATTAGAGCCGTTTAATAAGCGAAGGCGAACTACATTGGTTTTTACATCGAAGTAAGGATTGATTGTACCGTTTACTACGAGAGTATCACCATATACACCGTCCGCATTATAATCTTTTTCATAATCCCATTGGTTATCGACCGTAAAATTACGATCCTGAATAGCTACCGGAATATCGTCAACACCATAGGTATGCGGTAAGTTCAAGTTACCGATTTTATCGTCATCAACATAGATGAAACCGGCTAAGCCTTTATAAACCTGACTGGCTGTGAAGCCCATAGCATGTGGATGATACCATGCAGTGTTCGCAGACTGGTCAACTATGAAATCAACTTCACCGGTACCGCCGTTAGCGGCAATAGGATAATGAGGACCGCCGTCAACATCAGAACGAACTACCATACCATGCCAGTGATAAGTCGTTTTTTCAGGCAAATCATTCTTCAACTTAATGGCTACTTTTTCACCTTGTTTCATATATAAAGTAGAACCGAGTACGCTCCCGTTATAACCATAGGGGTCAGTAAGAGCACCGTCTTTAATGGCTGTTTTACCGGCTTGAGCAACTACTTCCAAATGACGCACACCGTTTTCATCTACTGTACCTTTTTGCATAGGGGGTATAGCCAATGGTTTTTCAGCTTGTTGAACTTGTTTTAAAACCGGCAAATCATCAACCCCGTGCAAGTGCCCCATCATGCCACTCATACCATTCATCATGTTAGTGCCGGTCATCCCCATCATGCCACCGTTCATCATACCGGCCATCATGGAATGCATCGAGCTGTTATTTGTTGAGCTATTCGATGAGCTATTCTGATTATTCATCATGTTATTCACCATGCCGCCCATCATGGAACTCATATTAGCCGTCATATTTTGACCGGCTGTGCTTGTTGTACTGCCGTCGCAACAAGTATTTGTTACTGTATCAGCAGCAGAGGCGATAGTCGTACCGCCGACTAAAATAGTCGCTACAAAAAGCGCTTTCACATAATTTGAATACTTCTTCATTTCACTGTCTCCAATACTTACATTTTTACTACAACACATCTTAATTATTTTACCTGAAAATACAGGGTATACGTGTTCTTATACCAATATAATACAGCCGGCACCTGCATTTTTTCATAATTACGCAGGCATAGCGTGTACCCCTACCGGTATATCGACTTATTTCACCATATAATCATACCATGATTGTAGGAAATATTCAACAAGGGGGTATTATAATGAACATACGTCTTTTATGAGAAGACTCTTAAAAATTTCCATAATAAAAAGGCCTTCTAACATTAGTGTTTACGTCTAACGTTAAAAGGTCAATTTATAATTTAAATATTGAAGTGTTTTTAATCTAAGTATTTCAAAATACTTACCAAGCTACACACTATTTTTCCTGATATTCACTGTTAATTTTATTCCAGAAGGCTGTATGATGCACTTCGTTAAATTCATTTTCACTCCACAAAAAAACACCCTATGGCCTAAGCTACAGGGTGTTTGATTTGTTAAACTATGATGCTAAACTTAAATTATTTAAGTTCTACTCCATCGGCATTTCGTAAAAATGAGAATGGCTTCACTAAGCCATTTTTATGGCATCAGTTTTTCAAAATCATCCTCATTTGAGCAGTTTTTAAAAAAATAGTATCATTTGAGTATCACGCTCCGGTATTCTTTACGATCCGTCAGCATGTTTTTTGCCCTTCAATCAACGGCATTTTTCTGATAAAGCTTTTCTCGATTTTTCAACCTCAATAGCCAAATACAAATTTGCAGATGACCCACCACTTTAAGTTTTTT
>OBVB01000758.1_pt1 | contig 11267 bp, 8 predicted proteins | sample 1475891 | NCBI WGS metagenome assembly OBVB01 (sample SAMEA2579943, study PRJEB22360) | human gut metagenome | biome: human gut; feature: human-associated habitat; material: faeces | place: Denmark | collected 2008/2010 | reverse complement strand
GGCGTATCCGGCTCATCGGATATGTGGCGATTCTGGTCGCGCTGCTCTACAGCGGCAACCCCGGCGACTACTGCATTCTCGCCGCCGCATTGCTCGGTCACATCGCCGGCCGTGTGATGGCCGGTCCACCCGCGCACGCCGAAACCGGCTGGCACTGGCTGCGTAGCACCTCATTCGAAGCACGTCGCGTGTTCGCCGCCATCGCCGTGGTGCTGGCGCTGGGGCCGGTCATTTCCATCACCTCGCATAACCATGCCGGGCCGTTGAGCACGGTCGGCCTACTGATGAGCCCGGCTTCCGTCGACAACGGCACCTTGGCCAAATGCTTGGCCGGAGCCACGCACAGCGGTTGCTTCCTGCAATTCGACCTGTTGCGTGCTTCGATGCCTGGCGCGGTTCTGCGCTCGCTGCTGCCCACAGCCGTGACCTTGGTGCTGGCATGGGGCCTGTATCGCGGTCGCCGGTTTGCGGCCATCTGCGCTGTGGCCATCAACCTGTTCACTGCGGGCGTCGCCATTGCCTATTATCTGGTCGTGCCGCTGAGCTTTGCGCCGAACGGTATGACGTCCTTGCTGCAGCATGGCGCGATTACCGCTTGCGTGGCGAATGCTCTGCCACCGTTGATTTTTGCCGTCGCCTTGGCTGCGATGCTGAAGCATTTCCCGATTCGTGTCGGCTGGCGCCGGCTGATCGGCGGCGTCGGTGTAATCGTGCTGGCCTTACTGGCCTGCGCCGCCGTGTACCTTATGTACGGCATCGCCCAGCCGGACGCGTTTGCGCCTCGGGCCACGGCGTCGTCGCTGTTGGCCGAACTGCCGGGACGGTTCCTGCCCATCGGATTCCTGAGCCATATGAAGTTGTCGTTCGTGCCGCGTACGCCATTGGCGTCCGTGGTGTATCAGGGCGTTGGCTTGGTGTTCTGGATCGTGGTGCTGGCCGTGGTGATGCGTTGGATGAGCGACGTCAGTGAGTCGAATGAACGGGCGCAGGCCCGTGCCGAACGGCTGGTTGAGACCGGCGGCGAATCGATGAGCTTCATGACCACGTGGGAAGGCAACGACTATTGGCTGTCGCCCACGGGCAAATCGGCCGTGGCATACCGTGTACTCAACGGTATTGCGTTGACCTGCACTGGGCCATTTGGCGATCCGGCGGAGTGGATGGACGATCTGACCGGATTCACGCAGTATTGCGTGGAACGGTCGTGGTCGCCGGTGTTCTACAGTGTGCATCGCGAGCAGCGTGATGCGCTGCTGGCTGAGGGATGGAACTCGATTGAGGTCGGTAGTGAAATGGTTGTGGACCCGCGTGTGTGGAAGACCACCGGCAAGAAATGGCAGGACGTGCGTACCGCCATCAACAAAGCCAAGCGCGACGGCATCACCGATGTGCAGTCCACGTTCCTGGAATCGCCGCTGGAAGTGCGTGAGCAGATTGAGGACATCTCCGAGGAATGGGCACAGCTCAAGGCTTTGCCGGAGATGAAGTTTACGTTGGGCGGTGTCGAGGAACTGCGTGACCCGCGCGTGCGTCTTCTGTATGCCGTCGATGCGGATGGGCGTGTGCTGGGCGTCACCAGCTGGCTGCCCACATGGCGTGATGGGCGCGTGATCGGTTGGACACTGGACTTCATGCGGCATCGTACCGACAGTCCTAACGGCATCATGGAGTTCCTGATTGCGCGTATGGCCGAGCGTCTGCGTGATGAGGGGGCTGCGGATCCGGAGCGTGCCGCAGAATTCATGAGTTTGTCCGCGGCTCCGTTGGCCGGTATGAACCCCGAGCGGGACAATGCCGGCGAAGGTGGTGCGCCGGCCGGGGAAGGCACACAGGTGCTCCAGCATGCGCTGCAGATCGTGGCCGATTGGATGGAGCCGGCGTACGGCTTCCATTCGTTGTTCAACTTCAAGCGCAAGTTCCAGCCCACCGAGGCACCGGTCTACGTGTGCTACCCGGACCCGGCGGCATTGCCCCAGATCGGGCTGGCCGTGGTGCGCGCCTACGTGCCCAGCGTGACGCCCGCCGAAGTGGCCGGCATGCTCAGCACGCTGCGGTCGTAGGGTGTGGGGCGTACGGACCCTGACAATTGTGTTCGCGGTTGAGGCTCTAGGCCGTTTGCCTGTTCGTTTACGTACGGACCGGAGACTGGCCGATTCGAGCCCAAGATGGGGCTATCTGCTTTCAAAGAGGTGCCTTCAGCTTCTTGCGGATAGCTAACTGCCTTCGGAGGGGTACCTGAACCCTGAAATCCCAAGTATGAGCGTTGCAATGACGGCGTTTGTACTCGGGATTTCCCATATTCGGTACCCCTTTGGACGGAGATAGCATTCCGCGGAAGCCCGAATATACCTCTTTGAACGGAGAAACCCCAGCGAGGAGGGCATAGAAGTCGCTATCTCCGTTTCAAGGGGCTGATTCGGCCTGCTCCGGAGGTCTACTCTCGTTTCGAGGGGCTGATGCCGAAGTATTCACGCTCCGAAACTGGCGGAATGGCGTTGGCGCAGATGGGTTTCTACATGCGTTCTAGTGGATGACTAGCCCCTTGAAACGAAAGTAGACCTCCGGCGGAGGCCGAATCAGCCCCTCGAAAGCGTTTTTGCCGTTGCGGAGATTTTCCAGCCGTACCGTGAACCGTCTCAACGGTGTAACGTGGGGCGTATGAGCGAACTTACCGAACATAATGACGGCAACACGCAGGTCGCATACTTCGCCGGCGGCTGCTTCTGGGGGCTGGAGCGCTACTTCCAGAACGTCGACGGTGTCACGGACACCACGGTTGGCTACGCGCAATCCACGGTCGAATCGCCGACCTACGAGCAGGTGTGCGCGGGCGGCACGGATGCAGCCGAAACCGTGCAGGTTACTTTCGACCCAGCACGGGTAAGCCTGCGGACACTGGCATTGCTGTTCTTGGAAGTCATCGACCCGTTCTCGGTGGATCAGCAGGGCGAGGACCGCGGCCGGCAATACCGCACCGGCATGTTCTACACGGACGAGACGCAGCGTGCCGTGTACGTGGCGGCCTTGGAGCAGCTGGTCGACCGTCCGCCGCAGGGCCCCGCCCGGGCGCGTAAATGCCGCACACCTGGGGGGAGCCGCTACGCAATTTCTACCCGGCCGAGGCCCATCATCAGGATTATCTGATCAACAATCCCGGCGGCTACTGCCATGTGCCGATTGCGGCGATTGCGAACGTGAAGCGCCGCCAGAAGTACGTGGAGCGTATCTGGGACTTGACGCTCGAGCAGTTCGCGGTCACGCAGAACGCCGCTACTGAACGCCCGTTCGTCAACGAGTATGACGAGGAGTTCGAGCCCGGCATTTACGTGGATATCGTCAGCGGCGAGCCGTTGTTCTCTTCGCGGGACAAGTTCGACTCCGGCTGTGGCTGGCCCGCGTTTTCCCGGCCGATTAAGGGTGACTTGCTGACTGAGCACGAGGATCATCGCATTCCGGGGCGTGATCGTATTGAGGTGCGTACTTCCGACACGCAGATTCATCTGGGGCATGTGTTCCCCGACGGGCCGGCCGACCGAGGCGGCCTGCGCTACTGCATGAATTCCGCCGCGCTGCGATTCGTGCCGCGCTCGCGCATGGCCGAGGAAGGCTACGGCGACTGGGTTCCGGTTGTGGATGGGGAAGCTGACGGTCCGGTGGGGGAGACCGGGCGATAATCGGTCGGGAAGACCGATCAGCCTGGGGCAGCTCACGAACGGTAAGCCGCGACTGCACGAGCTGCATGAGATGTGGCATTTTGCTGAATATAAGCGCCGAAAGGACCGGACAGCAACATGAGCATGGAGAACATTGCGGGCGCTCGCAAACCTGCCAAGCGTGAGGATGAGCGGACGGTTGCCGGCGAACATCGTATGATGGGTCGCGCGGACCGTGAGGTGGCCGACCCCGAGCAGATCGCTGCGATTATCGCCGCTTGCGACATCGTCGAAGTGGCATATGCGGATGCTGAGGGCCTGGCCATCGTGCCGTTGAATTTCGGATTTGATTATGAGTATGACGAGGCCGATGGTGTTGCCGCAACAGCCTTGGTGAACGGTGCTGAGACGGTCGGCAGCACGGGAGTCGTGGCAGCCGATGAGGGGGGGGGCCCCGGCAAACTGACGCCCTGGTTCCATTCCGCGCCGCACGGCCGCAAGCTCGACGCGATTCGTGCCGCAGCCGGCGGGCGTCTGCCCGTGGCATTCACCATGCAGGCCGACTGCGAGGTGGTGGCGGGTCGCACCACGTGCAATTGGGGCGAGGCGTTCAAGTCGATTGTCGGCAATGGCGAGGCCTCGCTGGTCAAGGATTTGGGCGAATGCCGCCACGGCTTGCAGGCGCTGATGGCGCAGCAGGCGCACATGCCGCACGTCGAATTCACCGACGCGCAGGTGCGCAGCGTCACAGTGTGGAAGATCGAGGTCGATTACTTCACCACCAAGGTTCGTGCCAAGCCCGCGCCCGCGCACATGCATCAGCGCCCTGCCGTGCCGCGCGCAGGTGTGATTGGTGCCCGATAACATCATTGCAGCAAGGATGGGATGTCGGTTGTGGTGCGGCTCAACGGTTCTTAACGTACCGGGTGCCGCGGCCGGCGCCCAGTTTGGTGATGGTGCCGTTGTCAAGCAGTGTCTTCAGTGTACGTTCAACAGTGCTGGCGCTGATATCGGGCAATTGTTGAAGTATGTCCGCTTTTGAGAGCGGCGATAATATGCGATCAAATAGATTGCCGATACGCTGCTCCTTGGTGGGTTTTCTATTGCTGCCCCAGCCGGACACTTCCCCAATCCGTTCGTCGAACTCTTTACAGGCAGTGAGGATGACGCCGAGTAAATAGTTCACAAATGGTGCATAGTCGTTGACGTTGTCGTTCCAGCCGTATGTGCTCGCGGCAAGTGCCTCGTAATAGGTGTCTTTGGTCCGCTCGATAAGGTGTTCAATGCTGATATATTTACCTACTTGGTAACCATTGCGGTAGAGCAGTAGCAAGGTCAGCAGCCGGCTCATTCGACCATTGCCGTCATTGAATGGGTGGATGCAGGTGAAGTCGAAGGTGAACATTGCTGTGGCGAGCAATGGATCGATATGTCCGTCTTGGATGGCTTCTGTATAGGCGGCGCAGGCGCGCTCGACGAGCTCCGGTGTGATGAGTGCGTTTGGGGGCGTGAAACGAATGATTTGTTTTCCGGTGGCGTCGCGCTCGATGATGACATTGTCGCTGTCTTTGAAATGTCCGCCGAAAGCGAGGCCAGTGTATCGAAACAGATCGCGATGCAGTTGGAGGATTGTATTTGGGGTCGGTGGAATGTAGTCGTGGCTTTCGTGGATGGTGGCGAGTACGTCGCGATAGCCGGCGATTTCCTCCTCGGCACGATTGCGTGGCGTGGTTTTTTCTGCAACCAGTGCGTTGAGTCGTTTGTCGCTGGTAGAGATACCTTCAATACGATTGGATGCGTTGGTGCTTTGAATGCGTGCAACCGTGATGAGTGTGTTCAGCAAATCAGGCCTGATTGCAGCCTGTACGCTTTGACGACCTTTGGCTTCGTGGATGGCGGATAGCAGTGTTGTGGTTCGTGGGGTGAGCAGTCCCTTGGCGGTGGTGATGTAGTCAAAGTGCTTCATTGTGAATCTCTTTCTGCATCATCGAATAGTTTTCTGCATCATATTCTATCAATATGATGCAGAAAAGTGGATTGTTGTTCCCTTGATGATGGTGTTGCTCAAATCTCACCTTCCGCTGGCGGGAGGTGGCTCGCAGCGCCGGTGGGTGGTTTGCTTTCGAACCCGATAGACTTGCCGCATGGCAGCAGTGACAGTGGTAATTACCAGTTGCAATCAGGGTCCGTTGATTCGCGAAGCAGTCGAGTCGGCATTGTCCCAGACGGTTCGCCCGGAACGCATCATCATCGTGGATGATGGGCCTGATGATCAAGCGTCCGTCAATGTGTTGAGTGCAATTCTCGACGATTGCCGGCATGGAGTGCCGGATACGGGCGGTGTCGCCGTCGATCTTATCGGGCAGGTGAATGCCGGTCCTTCCGCTGCGCGCAATCGTGGTGTCGCCGCTGCCGAGACGCCGTTCGTGGTGGTGCTGGATGGCGATGACCGTCTGATGCCGACCTTCATTGAGCGCACGTTGCCGTTGCTTACTGCTGATGATTCGATGGTCGCGGCCTCTGGCTGGCTGCGTACGTTCGGGGTTCTGGACTCAGTGGTCCAACCGATCGGTGGCGACGCGGGGGCGTTCGTGTCACATAACTGCTGCCCGGCAACATGCATGATTCGCCGCTCGGCGTGGGAGCGTTGCGGCGGATATGACGAGTCGATGCGCAGTGGCTTTGAGGATTGGGATTTCTTCTTGTCGTTGCTGGAGAGTGGGTTGGCTGCGAAAGCGGAAGATGGTATCGACGGTATTGGGGATGCCGGCGGTATCGATGATACCGATGGTGTCGAGGATGCTGGTAGTGCAGGCGGTGCTGTGGATATTGGCGGTACTAAGGATACCGGGAACATTGAGGCTGTCAGGGATGCCGGTAACACCAAGAATCCCAAGGAGGGCACGGCTCACATCGGCATTGTTCCCGAGCCCCTAATTGAATACCGCACGGCCCCGGCCTCCTCAAACGTGACCAGCATGACCAAGCGCCTCGATCTCATGCGCTTCCTGATCGCCAAGCACCGCGATCTCTACGCCGCGCACATCGCCGACGCCATCCTCGGCGTTGAAGCCATCTCCATGAGCCGCTTAACCATGTGGGAATCGTTGATGCGCGGCGACGCCACCGCCAGTCAAGCCTTCATGACCCACCCCACCTATGGCGACGGTGGAATGGCCGCCGCCGTACGCTTGCGGAGTTGAGAGGCATCAGCTGACCAAATGCCGATAGAGCTCCGGATCGATTGGCCGGGCCAACCGCAGGATCGACAGCGTGACCTTCACGCTGCCTTGTCCGCTTGCGTCAGGTTTGGTGGTGAGCTGAGGGTTGTCAAACGCGGCAACGTGGCCAACGTAGTAGTACTTACCCTCGGCCTCTTCCGCCTTGCGCATAACGAATAACGGGACGAAATGCGTCTGGCCCCAATTCGGGCCAATGCCGTTAAGCGCCCATCGGAATTCGGGAGACTGCGGAGTTCGTCCATTCTTGCTGAAGTATTTCATTTCCTGTGTGCTCAGGAATTCATCTTCGTATTGACTTGCCGCGTATTTCACGAAGATGGGCATGGTATTGGTTTCCTTGTCGAGGAGGTAACCACCCACGTTTTGCGGAGTATTCTCCTTCTTCCATCCGCACAGTCGCATGACGTCTGCCATGGAATATTTGCGTTCGTACAAGAACATGTGATCAAAGACCTGTTGCCTGGCGGCGGCCTCATGGAATATATCTCGGCAATTGGCCATACCGGTGCGCAGAGTGTCCGCAAAGAAGATACGGAACGTTCTGTTCGTGGCAAGCATATCGGCGAATCTGCTGTTCAATCGATATGCGGTACCGTTTTCTGTGCCGATGCTGTTCACGGCTTCGACTAATGGCTGATTGCCGAAACGATTGCAGTTTGGGCCGGTGAAATATGAGTAATCGAGCACGCTGATCGCAGAGTCGAATTGCGTGTCTGAACCATCGGACTGCGGGAATTCAGTACGAATCGCATCGAGCAATTCGCTGCGGCCGATTGGCGAGCCCGCACTCCAATGCTGCGGTACGTCGTCGTCGAGCCGTTCGCTGACGAAATGGCATAGCTGAGCAAGAATGACCAATTCGTGCGGTCGCAATCCGGGCAGCAGCAGCTCCGCTGCCATCTTGAGTATCGCGTCTTCAACGTCGGTCACCGGCTCCAACTGATCCTCAAATGTCGCTTCATGATGTTTGCCTTTGCCCAGGCTTTTTTCACGGGAACGCACGAAATCAAGATAGTTGCTGCGCTTCGATGCGATGGTATACGGCAGTGAGGGGTCGTAGTTATAGATGTCCGTAAGCATGGGGATGCGGCCCAGCTCGTAACGGACTTGGCGATACTGTTCGGACAGCTTTTTCATGTCGGACCAGTCGGCGGTGTCCAAAGACTTAAGGATGCGCTCCTTGGCGATCGGGTCGAAACTGATGGACGACAGGCCGATTGACTTTCTCTGCAGGTTCTTGCGAGCTCTGTCGCGGTCGCCGGTGTTGCCGTATAACGCCACCGGAATCAGATAGTTGTTGTTGTAATTGCCAATGAAATCGATAACCACAACGCTTTCTTTGTGCGGGAATTTGCGCAGTCCGCGCCCGAGCTGCTGCGTGAAGATAATGCTGGATTCGGTGCTGCGCAACATGACGATTTGGTTGACGGCGGGAATATCAACTCCCTCATTGAACATATCGACAGTGAAGAGATAGTCGAGTTCGCCTTCAGTGAGCTTGCGGACGTATTCGTCTCGCTGCGTTTGGGACACGGGCCTGCCGTCATCGTCCGTGCTGGTAACGGCAGCGGTGCGATAGGGGCGTTCAGCTTGTTGATTCCACTGTTGGTTAAACAGCTGGGATAGCTTATGGGCTTCCTCCTGTCGGCTGCAGAACACGAGTCCGGTGACCGGAATGTTGAACTGCCCATATTCCTGCAACTTGTCAATGATGTAGCGGACTCGCTTTTCGGTGGCAAGCTGCTCGATCTCGTACTTGAGCTGTTTCGAGTCCTTCTCATCAAGGCCCTTGGAGACATCGAGACGATGGGCGATTCCATTCGGATCGTCGTTGGAGCCAAGGTATTCCGCAACACCGTAGTAGTGGAATGGACAGAGCATGTTCTCGTCCAACGCCTTCTGCAAGCGAATTTCGTACGCGATGTTATGCCCGAATAGCTCGAAGATGTTGATGCCGTCGGTGCGCTCTGGCGTGGCGGTCATGCCGAGCATGAAGTCGGCATCTTTGAAATGATTGATGACGCGCTGATATCCTTCGGCTCCAGCGTGATGAACTTCGTCAACCAGAACGTAGTCGAATTCATCGGATTTGAATTGCGCCAAAACCTCCGGCTGCCGCATCGTCTGTACCGTGGCGAATACGTAGCGGCGGTCCTGTTGCTTGCTGGTGCCTGAATACAATCCCAATTCGGATTCATCGCAGCCGAGCACCTTTTGGTAAGACTTCATTGCAGTTTGAAGAATCATCTGCTGCTGGGCGATGTACAGCATGCGCTTCGGCTGGCATTCGCGTACGTCGAATGCGGAAAGGTGCGTTTTTCCGGTGCCGGTGGCCGACACGATAATTGCGCGGTGCTCGCCTTGTTCACGAATCTTCTTGAGATTCGCCAACGCCTCCTGTTGCATGGCGTTTGGCTGAATATCATGCCCCTCAAGCGACTGCAGAATCTCATGACGCGGTGGGGCGTATTTCTTGAAATCTTCCTCATACTGTTTGATCCATTCTTCGGTCAGCGGAACGGAATCAGCCACCTGTGAGTCGATTTCATCCTGGAACTGCCCGACCAGCTCTCCATCCGCCAGCGATGAGACTTTGAGATTCCATTCGCGTTGCGTGGTCAATGCGGCTCCAGTGAGATTGGAACTGCCAACGTACAGGTCGTAATAGGGTGTGCCGTCTTTCATGCGGCGAGAAAAGATATATCCCTTGGGATGGAATGGTTGTCCTTGAGCTATTGCGGAAACTGAGGTATTACGGGAACCTTCCCACACGCGAACGTCAACACCAGTGGTGTTCTGAAGATGCAGCAGCTCCCAGAATGCCCTGGGATCGTTGAAATGATTTTTCGTTGAGGTAATCAGTGTGCCCGCTCGGGTCGCTGTTTCATGGTGACTTCTGAAGTCTTCAAATAAGCTGAGCACGGCCTCAGCCGAGACGAATGCGACAGAAATGTCGAAGGAATCGCTAGTAGCCAAGGAATTGCCGATTTCCTCGCGCATGGTCAATCCACCGGGGCGATTTGCGATGAGGGTCGGCTTATATTCGCCGGGAGCATCTGAGCGCGGCTCGATCAGACCTGAGATGACATCTTCGAGGATCGAGGGGGTTGGATCAGAATCGTGATGTTGCGTGTTGGCTGGAGAGTCTGAGGTGCTGACCAGATTTATAGACATGTTGCCCTGTTCCCTTGCGATTCGGATCGTTTGATGAATGCCTGACTGCGCTGTGGCGCGTTCATCGGAGCGTCAGTTGTTTGTTCGCGATAATCGCGACTGCTTCGCGATCTACCGGAGCCCAGTTCAATGTCGGCATATCAGCAGGATTCAGCCATCGGATATCAGTGTGCTCGGTGAGATGCGGCGTACCGGCGATGAGGTGACAGATGAATGTGGTGAGCCGCACGGTTCCAAAGTCGTAGGCGTATTCACTGGTACATACCTCTTCCGCGACCTCAACTCCGCATAACAGCTCTTCTTCGATTTCGCGGTGCAAGGCTTGCCGCGCTGTTTCATGAGGCTCAATTTTGCCGCCGGGAAACTCCCAGTATCCGGCCAACGACTTTCCCGTGCCACGCTGGGCGCATAGTACGGTGCCGTTGGTGACGATTGCAGCTCCCACGACGTTAATGATTTTGCGTTCCCGCTCCATGAACAACCAGGATACAACGCTTCAAGATCCACAAGCGATCCACGATCCTCGGCGGTTTTGCAATATCGATCCTGATGCTTTTGATTATGCGATCGGACGGGTCGAAAATGTCGGTGTGGACGCTACCGACTATTGTGGTGAGCAGGAGAAGCAGTCTGTTTCCGAGGTGAGATTCGGGAACGGTCCGACTCTCGGCAGTGATTTATCCACGCAGACAAGCCAAAGGAGCCTCGCCATGATCCTCGTCACCACCACCCCGTCTGTCGACGGATACACCATCACCAACTACCAGGGCATCGTCTTCGGCGAAGTGGTGTCCGGTGTGAACATGTTCAAGGATCTTGGCGCGGGCCTGCGCAACATGTTCGGCGGCCGCAGCCAGGGCTATGAGGAAGAGCTGATGCGCGCCCGTAACGAGGCCATCGCCGAAATGCAACAACGCGCGGAGGCGATGGGTGCGCACGCCGTGGTCGGCGTGGACATCGACTACGAGGTGCTCGGCGCCGACAACGGCATGCTCATGGTTACCGCGTCCGGCACGGCTGTGCAGCTCGCGCGCAAGGCCTGAAAATACCTATATTGAGGGCGGTCGGGTGGCCTGCTTGGCTGCCCACGCAGTTCGTGCAGCTTACAGCGCGCAGACAATCAGATAAATCGCCACGACGTGGCAGGTGTATCCGATGACCGTGCCCAAGTGAAACACCTCGTGGAACTCGAACCAGC
>OBVB01000757.1_pt1 | contig 11305 bp, 10 predicted proteins | sample 1475891 | NCBI WGS metagenome assembly OBVB01 (sample SAMEA2579943, study PRJEB22360) | human gut metagenome | biome: human gut; feature: human-associated habitat; material: faeces | place: Denmark | collected 2008/2010 | reverse complement strand
GACTATACGTTGCCTTGCGGTGCTTGCCGTCAGGTCTTGGCAGAATTTTCAGCGGAACGTATTATTTTAACGGCCAAAGACGGACGATACAGAGTTGTGAAGGCAACGGAGTTGTTTCCTCAGCCCTTTTCACTATAGGAGGATGAAGATGAAAGACCAATTTAAATCGGGCTTTGTTGCCGTTGTAGGCCGTCCGAATGTGGGTAAATCGACGTTGATTAACCGTATTATTCGACAAAAGGTAACTATCGTATCTGATAAGGCTCAGACGACACGCAATAAAATTCTTTGCATTCATACGGATGATGAATGCCAAATCATTTTCCTCGATACGCCGGGGATTCATAAGCCGAAGCACAAGTTGGGACGCTTTATGGATGATGCGGCTTTCAGTGCCTTGCACGATATTGATGCGGCCGTATTTCTTGTAGCCGCCGATGAAAAACGCGGCCCCGGGGATATGTTTGTCCTAAATAAGGTTAAAGACGCAGGGGTACCCGTCTTTTTAGTTATTAATAAAACGGATAAGGTGGATAAGAAAAAAATTCCGGCAGTTATTGCGGATTATTCGCAACTCTATGATTTTACAGGTATCATTCCCGTATCGGCCTTAAACGGTGATAATGTGGATATAGTGACGGACGAGTTAAAGAAGATCTTGCAGCCGGGCCCCAAATATTTTCCCGATGATATGATTACCGACCAGCCCGAACGGCTATTAGTTTCTGAAATTGTTCGGGAAAAACTTTTGCGTGCTACCCGTGAAGAAGTTCCTCATGCCGTCGCCGTCTTTACGGAAGAAATGGCTAAAAGGGACAACGATAAAGTGTATATACGCGTTACCGTTTATGTAGAAAGGGAATCTCAGAAGCGAATTGTTATCGGCAAAAACGGTGCCGTACTGAAAGAAATCGGCCGCTATGCACGGACGGAAATAGAACAGCTTTTGGGTTCGAATGTTTTCTTAGATATATGGGTAAAAGTAAAGCCCGACTGGCGTAATAAGGCAGCGGCTTTGAATGAATTCGGATATAAGGACGAATAAGGAGAATAATGATGACGGAAGACCAAATCGGTGTCTTGGCAACTTGTTGTATAATTTTTTTACTCGCCTTGGCCGTACATGCTTTTTTTGTAGTCGGTAAATTTGCTTTCGTGCAACTGCGCAAGGAAACCCTTGAAGAAGTGGTACGTGACGGTGAAGAACAACTGAAAAAAGTCTTGCCCTGTTATGATAATACGGGTATTTTTCTCAGTATGGCTCAGGTGGGTGTATCGCTTTCGGCTTTTACGGCAGGAATTGTTCTATTGTATTTCCTTACGTGGACGTATATGAGTGCGGAAGTTATCGTTCCATTTCCCGGAGCTTATGTTATTTGCCTATTTATCGCCCTTGTGTATACCGTTCTTTTTTGGGTTTTAGGTGAGCTGGTACCGAAATCCATAGGAATGCAGGTTCCTGAGAAATCTCTCCTTTTTGCGGGGCCGATCATTTACGGACTCAGCCGGATTTTCTATCCGTTTCTGACTATAGGCATGAAACTGGGACAGCGGGTTTTGAGCGGTCGCTCTCTTGACGTGACCAATGAAATAGATATGGCTCATACGGAAGATGAAATTCGTATGCTTATTACGGCCAGTCATAAAGAAGGAAAAATCGATAAGCTTGAAAGCGAGTTAATCGATAATGTTTTCGATTTCTCCGATTTATTGGCCAAAGAAATTATGATTCCCCGTCAGGATATTATTTGTCTGTATGCCGAAGAAAGTATGACGGAGAATCTGACGACTATCAATCATTCGCGACATACGCGGTATCCTTTATGTGAAGAAGATAAAGACCATGTTCTGGGCTTGGTTCATATTAAGGATGTCTTGGATTTGCGTATTAATCGTCGCAACAACTTGAGGCTCATCAATCGGCCTATTTTGAAAATTCCTGAAATCATGCCTGTAAGTAAGTTACTGCAACTCATGAGGGCACGACGTACGTATTTGGCTATTGTTGTCGACGAGTACGGCAGTACGGTCGGTTTGGTTAGCTTGGAAGATATTATGGAAGAGCTGGTCGGTACGATTCGTAATGAACATACGGCGGAGAAAGAAGAAATTCAGCCCTTATCTGACGGAGCCTATGAATTTGCGGGAACGGTCCTCCTTGACAATGTGGAAGAATTACTTCATATTCCCGTTGAAGAAGATCGGGATGTAGATACAATAGGCGGGTATGTATTTGACTTATTGGGTCATACGCCGGAGGTTAAGGATGCGGTAACCATAGGTAATTATGCCTTCACGGTTTTAGAGGTACAAGGCTTCAGAATTGTTCGACTCCGAGCCGTACCGATTCCTCAAGAAGCGTCGACGGAAGAAACGGAGAATGAACATGAATCCGACTGAGTACGGGCTCGCCGAATCCTTTGACGGTATTATTCTCAATGTGCAGAAACATCCGTCAGGAACGAGATTGATTACCGTATTTACGCTACAAGCCGGTCGGGTACGTGTATGTGCAAGTGGCGGGGGCCGCAAAAGAAAAAACGGCAATCCTTTTTTTCAATTTGCGCGGATTGTATTTGAAGCGCGCCGCAAAGATAATACGTATACCATGGGAGAATATGAATGTCGTAATGCGAAAGCAGTGATGAACCTGGATTGGAACACCTATGCATATACACAAATTTTGGCGGAAATCGTTACCTCCCTATTTCCGGAGGGAGAGCGGGATGAAGAGGTATATCAGTTGCTGAATGCGTATGCAGAGACCATCGATTATAAAGACGTACGAACGGCGACTATTATTGCCGGTTGGCAGTTAATTGCTTCTGCCGGATTTTTTCCTGATATCGACCGGCTTTTCGTATATAGGAAGGGAAGACTTGCTAACGGACTACGTCGGTTTTTTCTATCCGATAAAAAGGAAGACGGCTTGTTACCGGAACGATTGAGTCCGTCTTTGCTCAACCAATGGAAGTCCGTATGTACTTATACATGGCGAGATGAGCCCTTGCGTTTAACGGCCGGAGCTTTGCAGTATTTGGAAGAATTTTTATATTCTTATACTGTCCAATGTTCCGAGCGGGAATTGAAGTCCTTGTCAGCTTTAACTTTTTCCTGATTGTGACCGTAAGGTGCAGACGATTCGGCCACGTACAGGCGGTCATAAGGCCAGTAGGCGTAATGAACCTTTAAGTTTAAACAGGCTGTACGAAAGGCCAAGTCTGTACGCAATTCTTCGACTAAAGAGTCGTGAGCCGAAATAGTCAAACCGGTAGATAAACGGCGTTCCAGAAGGCTTCGGCAATAGGTTATGAAACGGGTAATATCCGCTTTTTTGCCGCCTTTAAGAGTTATGACTAAGTGTATATGATTGGGCATAATAACATACTCTGCCAGGTTTATGTCCGCATGCTTTTCTTTAATTTCTTCCATGAGTGCCGCCGCTTTTTCGCCGAGACGGGTCGGTTGCCAATAAGGGCCGCCCAGGCCGGTGACAACTTTTCCGAATAATGGTTGTCTGTGAGAAATACAGAAAGTAAAAAAATACATTTTTTCATTGTGTCCGGCCTTTTCTTGTGTTTTGTAAGTTGTCATATAAATCACCCTTTTTTATGATGGAATACAATAATTGGATTTTATTTAAAACTTCGTTAAAGTGAGATTAAAAAATTTTGACAGGAGAAGCTATGGTTCGTAATATGACGGAAGGCAGCCCTATGAAGCTTATCGTAGCCTTTACGATACCCTTACTCATAGGTAACTTGTTTCAACAGTTTTATAATATCGCCGATATTATCATTGTCGGCCGATTTATAGGCGTACATGCCTTAGCCGCCGTGGGGGCGACGGCACCGTTGTTTATGGGACTGTTAGCCTTGACCATAGGATTGGCATCGGGATTTACGGTTATTACGGCCCAACGATTCGGTGCAGGTGATGAAGCGGGCGTGCGCCATTCAGCGGCGACGGCGGCCATGCTGTCGGCTGTTATTACGCTTATTCTCATGATTGCTTCGGGGCTTCTCATGCCGAAAATTCTACAGCTTATGAATATTTCCGCCGAACTGTATGAAGACGCCTATCATTATGTCATTATCGTTTCCTACGGTCTGGCAGCCACGATGATGTATAATCTTTTGTCTTGTATTTGTCGGGCCTTGGGTGACAGCCGTACGCCTCTATACTTTCTTATTTTATCGACCTTGTTAAATGTAGGCTTGGCTATTTTATTCATCGTTGCCTTTGATTGGGGAGTTCCGGGTTCGGCGATAGCTCTTGTCGTGTCGCAGGGAATTGCCGCTTTTTTATGTCTCTTTTACATGCGCATTAAGTTCCCCTTTTTACGACTTTCACGAGAAGACTGGCGCTTTGATTCGGCCTTTGCCAAAGAACACTTGAAGGTGGGTATGCCCATGGCACTACAATTCTCTATTATTACGTTGGGGATTATTGTCGTTCAGGCCGTATGCAATACTTTTGAAGCTGAAACGATAGCCGCTTTTATTTCGGCTACGCGTATTGAACAAGTGGCTATGCAACCCATGATTTCCTTCGGTATCGCCATGGCCGTCTATACGGCTCAGAATTACGGCGCTCGTAAGTTCGACCGCATTCGTAAGGGCGTGCGTCAATGTTCGCTTCTGTCATTCGGTTTATGTGTGTGTGCCGTTGCCTTAATGTACTTTTTCGGCATTGAAATTATTTCCGGCTTTACGACCGATCCGGATCAGTTCCTTCTCGATCAAGCGGCCTTGTATTTGTTGTTTACCGTACCGTTTTACTTTTTTCTGGGACAGCTTTTTGTGTATCGTAATGCACTGCAAGGAATGGGAATTGCTATTGTTCCCTTATTGAGCAGTATTTTAGAACTCGTCATTCGTAGCGGTTCCGCTTTGCTTTTGGCGGATAAGTGGGGCTATCCCGGCTTGTGTGCTGCCAGCCCTGTTTGCTGGGTGGCGGCTTGCCTGTTTACGACAGGATGTTATTTCTATTTCAGTAGACGGCTGTTTGTTGAGAAATAAGAAGGTGTAAGGCATGAAATACGTAATCGCTTCGGATCTTCACGGGTCTGCTTTATATACCAAAAGACTCTTGGAGTCTGTAGAAAGAGAAGAGGCTGACCGGTTGTTACTTTTGGGAGATTTACTTTATCACGGACCGCGTAATGAATTACCGACAGGTTATGCACCGAAGGAAACGGCCACCTTATTGAATAAAAAGAAGAATATGATTTTTGCCGTTCGCGGCAACTGTGAGGCCGAGGTGGATCAGCAGGTTTTGGAATTTCCCGTCATGGCGGACTATGCCGTTTTTGTTGAAGGAGCTGTTAAAGTTTTTGCAACTCACGGGCATCTGTATAATGAAAATCATATACCGCCATTGACTGAAGATTTTATTTTTTTGCACGGCCATACGCATATACCCCGGTGTGAACGACACGGCGGTCTTTTATATATGAATCCCGGGTCAGTATCCATTCCCAAGGGAGGCAGCGAGCGATCTTATATACTTTGGAATGAAGATGAATTTACGTTGAAGACACTCGAAGGCACCATCTTGGCACAGTATATGAAAAAATAGGTAAAGCGAAGAATGGATACGTACATTTCGGGCTTTAAATGTATGGTACAATAGCAATACTCGGAAAAAACTATTTTCAGTATTCGCATAAATGCTGTAAAAACGGCAGAGAGAAGGTTAAGTTTTATGAAAATCATTGACGCACATTTTCATTTCGCCTCGTTTCCGGGGTTTGACGAATTGGCTGTTACGGCAGGCCATGAAAATACGGCGGACAATTTACGCAGGTCTTATGCAAATACGGGAATTGTACACGGCATTGTTATGTCAAACGTGTCTCTCGACCCGAAAGATCACCACTATCCCCAATTTATGAGTTATTGTATCGGTCTGGATCGATTTGATACGGATAACCGTTCCATAGCAGAGCAAGCCGCTTTAGTAGAAGAAAATTTAAAACGGCCCGAATGTGTGGGTATTAAACTATATCCCGGATATAATCATTTTTATGTTTATGAAGATCGACTTAAGCCTTTTTACGACTTGGCTGTAAAATATGATAAACCGGTGGCTATTCATACGGGTCTGACGGCGACGGAGCGAGGACTCTTGAAATACAGCCATCCGTTCACCCTTGACGAAGCGGCCGTTAAGTATAATAAGGTTCGATTTGTCATGTGTCATATCGGCAATCCCTTTCTTGCCGATGCCATTGCCGTAATGGAAAAAAATCCGAATGTCTCAGCCGATTTATCAGGCTTACTAGAAGGGAAAATACCTGATTTTGATAGGTTCTTATACGAAAAATACGGGTATATACGTCGTCTTTATGATCTTTTTTCTTATATCGGTTGTTATGAACGATTTATGTTCGGTACCGATTGGCCTTTAGCCAATTTACTGGACTATGTTAATTTCGTTAAAGTCATCATTCCCAGAAGTGCTTGGGACGATGTGTTCTATAATAATGCTGTGCAGACGTACGGATTGAAGTTGTAAGCGAACTGTGGCGAGAACGTATGGCGGAGGTATATATGAAACGCAGGAGAAAATATTATGTTCTGTTAGTAGCAGCCGTTTTAACAGTAACCTTTGTTTCAGGTTGCGGTCATAAGGAAGAGGCACAAAAGCCCCGATTGGTGAAAACCGTAGTTGTAGGAGATGGGCAGGCACAAGACGGGGCTCAATATACGGGGACGGTCAAGGGTCGCTATGAGAGTCATATGGCCTTTCAAATCGGCGGACGCATAACGACTAAAAATGTTCAGTTGGGTTCTGTCGTCCATGCGGGAGACGTATTGATGACTGTCAATCCTCAAGATGCACAGCAAGGAGTAAACCGTTCTCAAGCTGCATTGAGTGCTGCACAATCACAATTGGATTTGGCACGGGTCAATTTGGAACGATATGAATCTTTATACGCGCAGGATGCGGTCAGTGCGGCTACACTTGACCAGTATCGTAACGCCTATGATCAGGCGGTTATGCGTCGGGGGGCGGCCCAGTACAATCGGGGGGCAGCGGCTGCAGCTACATCGGAAAACAGCCTTTCTTATACGAGCCTTACGGCTGATGCGGATGGAGTTATTGCTGCCGTATCGGCCGAACCGGGGCAGGTTGTAGCTGCCGGACAGACTGTTCTGACCTTGGTAAAAGGCGGCGATATGGAGGTTTCCTTTAATGTACCGGAAAACAGAATTAAGGATTTTTCCGTAGGTAAGAACGTCAGTGTATCTTTCTGGGCCCTCGGTAAGATGAACGTTACGGCCGCCGTAAGGGAAGTAGCTGCTGTAGCCGATCCGACTACGCGTACGTATAAGGTTACCGTAACCTTGCCATCAGACGTGCCGGGGGTACAGTTGGGGATGACCGCCACCGTTACGGACAGTAAATCCGTCGGTAGCGGTACGGATTGTATCTTACCGCTATCGGCTATCTATCAGACCGGAAATACGCCTCAAGTGTGGGTTGTCGGTAAGGACCATACTGTTTCTCTGCAAAACGTAAGTATTGAAACCTTTGATGATAACCGCGTGGCGGTTAAGGGGCTTAAAAACGGAGATACGGTTGTTACGGCCGGTGTTCAGCTTTTGTCGAACGGCCAGATTGTGCGAACGGAAGGTGACGAATAATGCGTAACCTGACGGAACTGTCTCTGAAAAATAAGACATTGGTTTGGTACTTTATTGTCGTCATCGCGTTGGCAGGTATTTTTTCATACATGAAGTTGGGGCGTATGGAAGATCCGGCTTATACGGTGCGAAAGATGGTTGTAACCGTTGCCTGGCCGGGAGCGACAGCTCAACAAATGGAAGAACAGGTTACAGATAAATTGGAGAAAAAGCTTCAAGACACTCCGCATCTTGACTATATTCGAAGCTATTCTAAACCGGGGCGTGCCGTTATATTCGTTAATTTGGACGATAAAATAGATTCGGCTCAGGTCCGGTCTGTTTGGCAGGAAGTACGTAACTTGGCTGACGATACGAAACGTACCTTACCTGAAGGCGTATACGGACCGTATTATAACGACCATTTCGACGATGTATACGGTTCCGTATATGCTGTAACGGGAGACGGGTATTCATACGAAGAATTGCGACAAAAAGCCGAAATGCTTCGCCGAGAAATGCTTAATGTTCCCGATGTGGGGAAGGCTGAAATTGTCGGGGAACAGTCGGAAAAGGTTTACATAGAAATAGAAAATGCAAAACTGGCATCCTTAGGTATTTCTCCTACGGCTATAGCCGAGGCGGTTAAAGGGCAAAATGCGGTAACGCCGACAGGTATGATTGATACAAAAACGGATAACGTGTATTTGCGCCTTACAGGAACCTTTGACGACATAGATGCTCTTCGAAACCTGCCTGTTAAGGGCGGAAATGCGATTTTTCGTCTCGGCGATATTGCCAAGGTGGAGCGAAAGTATACGGAGCCGGCAGACCCGAAAATGTTCTTTGACGGAAAGCCTGCTATAGGTGTGGCTGTTTCCATGAAGGACGGCGGCAATATTCTTACCTTGGGTGAAAATCTGAGTAAGGTTGTAAAATCCGTGGGCGAAGACTTACCGGTAGGTCTGGAAATTAAGCAAGTATCGGATCAGCCGGCTGTAGTTAAAGACTCTATCAGTGATTTTGTCGGTACTTTGAGAGAGGCGATTATTATTGTCCTTATTGTCAGCTTCCTCAGCTTGGGCTTGCGTACGGGTATGGTCGTCGCCTTTTGTATTCCCTTGGTGCTTACCGGTGTATTTTGCATTATGGAGATTGCCGGCATTGATTTACACAAAGTTTCATTAGGAGCCTTGATCATCGCTCTCGGCTTATTGGTTGACGATGCGATCATTGCCGTGGAAATGATGAGTGTCCAACTGGAGGCGGGTAAGTCCCGTACGGAAGCGGCGTGTGCCGCTTTTAGAGAGACAGCTAAGCCTATGTTGACGGGAACTCTCGTCACTTGTGCCGGATTTATTCCCGTAGCCTTTTCCGAAGGTGCGGCTGCGGAATTTTGTAAGGCCCTCTTTCCGGTTATTACGGCGTCTCTTGTTATCTCGTGGATTGTATCCGTCATGGTGGCACCTTTGTTCGGGTATTATTTGATTAAAGTTAAGGATAAGGCGGGCGAAGCGGATAAGCCTTCCATGTATGATAATCGCTTCTACCGTACATTTAGACATGTTTTGCAAATCTTTCTTACTCATAAAAAAACGGTTCTTTTGGGGACAGTTTCCGTATTCCTCCTGTCATGCGGCTTGCTGACTTTTGTACCGCAAGAGTTTTTTCCGCCGTCATTGCGTCCTGAAATTATAGTCGAAATGACCTTGCCCGAAGGATCGTCTATAGCGGCGACGGAGAAAGAAGCTAAGAAGTTTGCCGCTTTTTTAGATAAGCAAGACGGCCTGATAAAAGACTATTCCTTCTATGTAGGGGAAGGAGCCCCGCGTTTTGTTTTAACGACAGAACCTGTGTTGCCTGCAAGCAATTATGCACAGTTTGTTGTCGTTGCCGCTGATACTGAGAGTCGGAAAGAGTTGGCAGGGCGAGTAAAAAAGGAACTGGCCGATCATGAACCGAATGTGCGCAGTAATATTAAGTATATTCAAACGGGACCGCCGTCGGACTATCCCGTTATGCTACGCTTATCGGGGCAGAATATAGATAAGGTCAAGACTTATGCGCAAAAAGTTGCCGATATATTACGCCAAGATTCGAATTTAACGGATGTTCATCTTGATTGGGAACAAAAGAGTAAAATCGTGAAAGTCGACTTGGATCAGAATAAACTACGATATTTGGGCATTTCCGGTGTCGATGTATCGAAAACGCTTTATACGGAGTTGAGCGGGGCGACTATTGCCGAATACTATGCAGGAGATAAGACAATTGGCATCCAGCTGCGTCTCGATCCGAATAGCCGCAGTGACTTAGCAAGAGTAAAAGATGTGGTTATTCCTACACCTAACGGATATGTGCCGTTGGAACAGATAGGTAAGCTTTCGTACAGTGCCGAAGACGGAACCATTTGGCGTCGTAATTTGAAACCGACCATTCTCATTGAGGCCGATACCCTTTCAGGAACGGCTAATAATGCGACAAAACAGGCATATGACGAAGCGTCGGCGGTTAGAGAGTCGTTGCCTTTCGGCTATAAGTTGGAAAAAGACGGATCCTTGGAAAATAGTGAAAAATCATTAAAATATTTATTGGCTCCCGTACCGGTCATGATTTTTATCATTATGACGCTTCTCATGTTCCAGCTTCGCAATGTTAAGAAAACGGCTCTTACATTGATAACGGCTCCGCTTGGAATTATCGGTGTTTCTCTAGGTATGCTTTTATTTAATGAATCTCTAGGTTTCGTAGCTTATTTGGGGATTTTAGCTTTAGGCGGTATGATTATCCGCAATTCGGTCATTCTGATCGATCAGATTCAAAAACACGAGGCAGCCGGAGAGTCACCGTGGGATGCTATCGTAGATTCGGCGATTATGCGTTTTCGGCCGATTATGTTGACGGCGGCAGCTGCCATCTTGGGTATGGTGCCTTTAATGAGAAGTGCTTTTTGGGGACCTATGGCTACGGCCATTGCGTCCGGACTTTTAGTAGCCACAATCCTGACCCTTTTGGTACTGCCTGTTATGTATGCTTCCGTTTACAAGATAAACAAGGACTCGAAAAAGGAATAAGGTAAGTGAAAATGCGGTATCGTCTTACGGGAGGGATACCGCATTTTTAGCCGAAAATCGCCGCTTGTAACGGCTGAATGTATTCACGGTCAGCCCTCTTTGTGGTAAAATAAATAACGACTGTAATTATTGTAGGAAGGAATCGATTATGGCGTCTATTTTTTCGCCCTTAACTAAAAATATAGGCATAGATTTGGGGACTTGTACGACACAAGTATACGTGGAAGGCCGCGGTATTGTTCTTTCCGAACCGTCCGTTATTGCGACGGACGAGCGGAACCAGAAGGTAGTGGCTGTCGGACGGAATGCGGAAAACTTACTGATTCAGTCTCCGGAAGTTGTGAAGATTCACAGACCTCTCGTAAACGGAGTTATTGCCGACTATTCGGTAACCAGTACGCTTTTAAATTACATCCTGAGTCGAGCTGTACGCACGGTACAGCGTGTACGGGTGAATCTCGGGGTTCCGGCCATTGCCTCGGATGTGGAAAAAAGAGCCGTACTGGAAGCTTTGTACAGAGCGGGGGCCAAGGAAACGAGTTTGATTGAAACGGGAGCGGCTGCCGCCATCGGGGCCGGGGTTCCCCTCCGGTAAAATAG
>OBVB01000753.1_pt1 | contig 11430 bp, 14 predicted proteins | sample 1475891 | NCBI WGS metagenome assembly OBVB01 (sample SAMEA2579943, study PRJEB22360) | human gut metagenome | biome: human gut; feature: human-associated habitat; material: faeces | place: Denmark | collected 2008/2010 | reverse complement strand
GCTGTTTTTCCAGAGACAAATTGTCAAGGACTTTTTAATCAAATTCACAAAAAATCTACAAAAAAGGTGTCAGAAGCACTATATGGCTCCTGACACCTCGTTTGACAGATTACATTTTTCCGTTCAGCAGGTCTTTGCAGAGATACGCATAGTCTGGCAGCTGGTTGATATATGGCTCCCAGCGCCGCTTGATTTCGGCCATTTCCAGCGGATCGGCTTCCTCCAGTGCATGATCGTTGCCCGTCATATATAAAACATCCGTAGCAACATCATCCAAACACCTGCCGCAGAGATCAGCGGCAGATTCTATCCTGATACCGGTATCCACATAGACCGGATTTACACCAATCGTCAGCCAGACATAGCCTACCTTGTCCGACCAGAGCAGTTCAAAATCAGGGCTTTGCCGCAGATGTTCCGCAAAGACTTCCTTTACTCGCTCGATTTCATGTTTCTCTTTTTCTGTGTAAAGCATTTTCATGTCCTCCTTGGCTAAAAGTTTTGGTGTGTACCATCATCAGTTTAACACAAGGCGGCTGGCTTTATCAGCCGGTCACATCTGCTGTATCTCGTTTTTGAGCATACGCTTGATTTTGTCGCTCATGGTTTCAGTGCTGGTATTGCTGAAATGGACGCGCACCTTGTAGGTGGTCTTGCCGATTTTCTTTACCAGCGCGAGGGCGTCCTCCGGCGCTCTGGCCGGGGTAGTGTCTGCGGTCTGCATGGTACGGGTTTCTTCGCTCATGGCGCTCCTTTCTCCGGGCGGGGCTGCGCCGTCCGGCAAAAATTACTCATGCTTACGGTTCACAATGTCTTTTGCCGCCTGTTTGGTGGCCCCGGCGTTTTCCTCCCGGAAGTTCTTCCCGGCAAAGAGGATCGGGGCGCACCGTTCCAGGATACGGTCATAGATACGGGCATGGGCTAGGTCTGGCGGGTTCTTGAGTTCGACCAGCTTCAGGTTGGTGGTGATTATCATGGGCCTGCGGCTGCGGTAGCGGCTGTCAATGACGAAAAACATCTGCTCCATCGCATACTCGGTACTGCGCTCCACACCCAAATCGTCAATGATGAGCAGGTCGTACTCGTCAAAGCTGGCGATAAAGTCGGCCCTGTCCTCAGAGAACATCCCCGTCAGGCGGTTCAGGATGGTGGGAAAGTTCGTCATCAGCACCGGCACATCCCGGTCAAGCAGGGCGTTGGCGATACAACCGGCGAAAAAGGACTTGCCGGTTCCCACATCCCCGAACAGCAGCAGGCCGGTGTTGTTCTTATAAGCCTCTTTCCAGTTCTCCACATAGGCGCGGGCCTTGTCCATCAGGGGATTTTGGCCGTTGTCGTTGGCGAAGGTGTAGTCATACAGATAGCGGTCTTGCAGGCCCTGGGCCTTCCGGCGCTTGATACGCTCCATGCGGCGCTGCCGTTCCTCGGCGGCCTTGCGCTGTTCCTCGGCCTCCCGCTGGCACTGGCAGATACAGCGGGGCATGAAGTAGCCCGGTTTTCCAAACCTCGGCACAACAGTCTGCCTCTGGCCGCCGCACTTCTTACAGTGAATGAGGCCGTCTGCCGGGTCTATGTACTCGTCCCCGGCCAGCTCCACACCGGCGGCTGCCTTGTCAATCAGCGCCCGGATTTCTGCGGTAATCTCAATCATACGGTCTCATCCTCCTTTACGCTGTAATCCCGGTTGCGGGAGGGCGGGGCCGCTTTCCTGGCGTCCTCACCGGCCCAGCGCCGGATGGTGGCGGCATGGCTCTGATACCGTTTGCCGGTAGAGGCCATGTACTCGGACAGCTTTTCGATGTACTGGCCCCATACCGTGGGAAAGCTGGCCTGCAAGTCTGCCAGTTCTTCATCCGTCAGGAAAACATTCTGGTAACGGCCATAGGTGTGGGAAGGGTGCCCCGTTTCAGGGCGTACCTTCTCTATCTCTCTCTTTATCTCTATCTCTATCTCTTTCTCTAACTCTATCTCTATCTCTGGTGGACGAATGTCGGACAAATGTCCGCCACTTGTCCGGAGCGCAGAAAGAGCCTTATTTTGAAGCCTTGCAGCCCGCTTTCGCTCGGCCTCGGTAGAGGACTGGCCTATTAAAAGTTCGATGTTGCTCATGTAGAATGTGCCGCTGTCCAGCACTTCCACAAGACCCAGCTTCAAAAAGATCTGCAAGGCTCTCTCCACAGTGCCGATCTGCTGGCGGGTAATGGTGGCGATCATCTGCGCCGTGTAAGGAATGTCCTCGTCAAGCTGGAGCCGCCCGCCATGTTTCAGCGATTTCAGATACAGCTTGAGCAGAATGTTAGAATACAGCACACCGTCCTGCATACTTTCCAGCAGCACGATGGAATCATCGTCAAAATAGTTTTCTTTGAGTTTCAGGTAATAATATTTTCGATTGTCTGACATAGGGTTCCTCCTTGGGGGTTCTCTTGGGATTCTGTACGCATTCTAAGGCTATTTTAGGGGGCAGAGGATAAATCTATCAGACTGCCTTTGACACCCTCGAAAAAAGCCTTGATTTACAAGGGTTTTTCAGCCCCTAAAGCGTGACATTTCTCCCGTTGTTTCCGCTTGCGCTTTGCGGCGTTGATCCGCTTCATGCGTGCGGCACATTCCGGGCAATATTTGGCCCTGTTAGAACCGGGGGTAAACAGCGCCCCGCATACGGCGCATTTCTTAGCATTTAGCCGGTGGAACAGCGCCGTTTCCAGTTCCTTATCCTGCGGTAATACCGCCGCCCGAAACCACCTGCACAACAGGGAGTAGGAAATAGACTGGACACAGACACATTCCTCCCCATCGTCCAGAGCGATACAGTTTCCGTCGATGTAGTTACAGCACTCATGCACCAGTTTCCGCGCTCTGCGGTACTGGCGGTAATCCATGACAGGGATAGGTTCAGTCTTGTTGTTCTTCATAAATGATTTCTTTCATAAAGCAGGTAACCTCCTTGAATGAATTTATTGTTAAATATTCGTGCAAAGTATTGTTTTCTTCGTGCAAATGGCATATACTATAATTGCCAGCAGAAAGGGGTTGATCGTATGGCTGGAAATACCACAAACATCAGTATCCGCATGGACGCAGATTTGAAAGCGCAGGCGGACGCACTGTTTACTGAACTTGGCATGAACCTGACTACGGCGTTTAACATCTTTGTGCGCCAGTCGCTTCGTGAAGGCGGCATTCCCTTTGAGGTAAGGCTGGAACAGCCGAACAAAGAAACGGTTGCTGCCATGCTGGAAGCGGAAAGGATTGCAAAAGACCCGTCTGTAAAGGGCTACAATGACCTTGACGAGTTGTTTGCCGACCTGAAAAGATGAAAGAAACCAAATATACCGTCAAGTACACGACCAGTTTCAAAAAAGACTACAAACGAGCCATAAAGCGTGGCTTGAAGATCGAGCTGCTGGAGCAGGTCGTAGCATTGCTGGCGATGGGCGAACCGCTGCCGGATAAGAACCGTGACCATGACCTGTCCGGCGATTGGGCAGGCCATCGGGAATGTCATATTCTCCCGGACTGGCTGCTTGTCTACCGCATAGAGGATGATGTTCTGGTGCTGACGCTGGCCCGCACCGGCACACACAGCGACTTGTTCGGCAAATAAACCGTCTGCCGCCGTATGGGGAAACCTGTACGGCGGTTTTTCTGTATGCAAAAGGATGTCGTGAAACGCGACGCCCTTGAAAGGGGTACGCCAAAACGCAGTATCCTTTACCGCTCCGGCCCACGGTCGTGAGGCTTGTCCCGTTCCTGCCGGGACAGCTGCTCGGCGGTTTTGCGGAGCCGTTCCACTGCTTTCAAATCCTCCCGCATGGACTTCATGGCAAGCGTGTCCGTCTGCTTTCCTGCGGCCAGCTGGCCAATCTCCCTCTGCCATGCCTTTGGGGTGATTGCCTCGCCGCTGTCTTTCAGTTCTTTCAGATACCGGGCTGCTGCGTCATACAGGATCAGTTCCCGGCTGTGGCGCTGCTCGAACTGTTCCCGCTTTTCCGGCTTTACTTTGGCCAGCTGTTTGTGGATGGACTTGTACTGGTTGTACTGTTCCCACATCTCCCCGCGCTCGGTAAGGGTGGCAATCCGGCGCTCAGCCTTGACGATCTTTCCCCGCAGGTCATAGTAACGGCTGTTCATATCAGAGATTTTTTCATGAAGCTGCTGCATAGACTGGATGCCGTTTGCCTGCAAAAAGCTGAATAGTGCAGCACTTTCCTGCAAAGCCCGGATTTTGCCGGTGCGGGTGCGGGGAGCGTTCAACTGCTGCTGGACCTCCCACAATGCGGTCAAGCTGCTTTGCTGCGTTTGTGGTTTTTCCGCTTCCGCTTTCGACCAGCGATAAAGGCGGGTAATGCGGGCTTTGATTTCTTTCAGCAGCTTGTTGTCAGCAGCAATCTGCCGATTTACTTCTCCCTTGTCGGTGCGGATACCGCGCTTCTCCATCTGACTGGCCGCTGGCCCCAGGTGGACAGAGGGGATTTTATCAATGCCCTGGCGCTTGTAGCTGCGGTGGTCTACCAGGGCGGGCTGACCGGCGGCCTCCAATGCCCGGTTGGTATAGGCCGCCCATTCCGCCCGCCAAATCTCCACATTCCCTTTATCGTTCCAGTCGGTTGTATCCTCCCGATGATTTTTCCAGCCGCCTTTGCCATCCGAGATACTCTGGCCATTCTCGTCAAGATCATATGCCTTACGGCACTTTGCGCCCCATGCGCCATTTTCTTTCAAAGGCCGTAGCGTTAGCATGATATGGACATGAGGATTGCCGGTTCCCTTGTCATGGATTGCAAAGTCGGCACACATCCCTTTGTCTACAAAGTTGTCCTTCACATAGGCACGCACAAGGGCAAGCTGTTGTTCGCCGGACAGTTTACGGGGCAGAGCTGCCTCGATCTCGCGGGCAAGCTGGCTGTCCCTTGCTTTCTCAATTTGCTCCACGCTGTTCCAGAGGATAGAACGGTCTGAAAATGACTGTGGAGCGTGGGCAGGCAGCATGATCTCCGCATGGACAATGCCGCCTTTCCGGGTGTAGTCGTGGGTCATTCCGTCCCATTCATTTGTCAGCTTGGTTCCACTGCGGTAAGCAGCTGCGGCAACGGCAGAACGGCCTGCGCTGCGCTTGATGATACTGACGGGGATATGACAGAAATCTATGGGGAACACCTCCTTTCAGTGAGGGGATAACAGGCTCTGTAGAGCCGGACAAGCGCAAAGCGGGTGTTTGGCTGCGCAGGGCGCACAAGGGGTTTGGGGAGCGTAGCTTCCCATCGCGGACGAAGTACGCAACGCCCCCGGCAGGGCGCACAACACCGGCAACGGTGTATAAGTGCGCCCTTGTAAACAAGGGACTTATGGCGTATTCCCGGATTTTGGCAGGTTTGCAGTCAATTCCGCAGCCCCCGGAAGATGGGACAGGGCAATCAAAAATGCTTTGACCTCTGCGCCGGAAAGGTTTGGAGCCAGCGGGAAAATACCCTCCAAAATGGCTCCGCGCTCAATCAGGCGGCGGGTGCGAACCCTGCGTTCTTCGTTCCGCTGCTTGTTCTCCAAAATCTTCTTGCGGTTTTCAAGCTGCCGGATCTCCTTCAATGCTTCCTCCCGTTCCTCTTTTAGTCGTTCAAATGTTCCCATTCTCTGGATACCTCCCATTTCCTTTTCTCAAAATATTTGCGGATATTTTTCAATCCTGCCTTGATGGAATCGCCGACACAGCTGGGAACTACACCCTCAACGGCGGCAATATCTTTTACTTTCATGCCCAGCATATAACGGACATGGACGCGGCGGGCCTGTATCTCCGGCAACTGATGGATTGCTTCATGCAGTCGTACCAAAGTAAGCTGATACTCTTGTTCCACTTCTTTTCTGATCAAAAGCGTTTCCGGCGACGGCTGCGCCCAGCCGATAGCAGCATTTTCGATCCCATCGTTACAATCGAGGGAATAAAACGCCTTATACCGGAACATCCTGCGTTCTCTGGCAGCCTCGGCCCGCTTATCCAGCAGAAATACTTCCACGATTTCATCAGATACCTCCACAAGGATGTCCTCGGTGCAGAACGGATAATATTGTTTGAGATTGATGGTCTGCATAGGCTTACCTCCTGAAAATCGGAGAGGCGGGCAGCTCGTCCGCTGTCCACCCCTCTCTGAGATAAGGGAAATGATCCCTTTCACTTGGTAGCCAGAAAACAGGTCATTCGTTAAGCCTGTTCTCAAAGAAATTTATAAATTTTTTTCTGACCGCTTCCACACTTTGATACACAGCCACTTTGGAGCAGCCGCACAGCCCTCCGATCTCTGCAAGGCTCAGTCCGTCAAGCGCATAGAGCAGGAACCGGCGGCGCTGGGCCTCGGTGCAAGTGTCCAGAACGGCCATGAGTTCGTCCAGTGTTTCCATGCGGCACAGGTATTCCTCCGGCGTTTCGCCGTAAATCACTACACACTCGGTAGTGATGATGTACTCGTCAAACTCCCGGCCATCCCAATGCCGCCGCTGTTCATGGAACAGGTTCTCCGTTTTGTGATCGGCACGGTCAAGAAATTCATAGACTTCCAGCGTGACCTCGACAGTCACAGCTTGTCCATTGTAATTGATGGTGACTTCCATCTGCCTTTCCTCCGTTCAGATTTTTTTCGGGAAAATCTGAACGGGGCGGCGGGGAACGGCACCGGGGGCAAGGTTCGGGCCACGCTGACCCGATGTTCCGGCCCCATAGGAACACAAAAGCGCCCGGACAGCATAAAGCTATTCGAGCGCAAAAAATACAGTATTTAGTTAAATTGCGACGAGTTTCGCACCAGCTGTCAGACGAGGGCTGTACGGTAGCTGCGCTTTTTTTGGCAATAGCGCAAATGCCGTCTGAATTTGTCGGCGGTCAGTGTGTTTCATGGGCGGCTCCCTCCTAAAGCCGCCGTTCTTGTCAGTGCCAGAACGTCATTCCTATGGGAGAATAGAAAACGGCGGCCTTGAATGTCTTTCAAAACCGCCGCCGGATAAAAATGTAAATTGAGCGCACAAAAGCAGCCTGCCCGGTAACGGTTTTTTTCTTTCCCCGTTTATGGGGCAGGAGCGATTGCTAGTTATATTTATTCTATTGTCTATTTTTTCTCAATGTTAATAACCCGCTGTGTCCAATCACGATAAAAGGCTTCTTCGTGTGACACAAGCAATACCGTTCCTGCAAAATTTGAAAGTGCTGTTTTTAACGCCTCTTTTGCCTGCACGTCCAAATGGTTTGTAGGTTCGTCCATAATTAGAAAATTACAAGAAGTCAAGGTCAGTAAGCACATTTTTACCTTTGCCTGTTCACCGCCGCTTAAAGTCCCTATGGGCTGCATAGCGTGTTTACTGGAAATTCCGCAACGCGCTAAATGCTTGCGTACATCTTTTGTCACCATAGCAGGATAAGCATTGGAAACAATTTGAATGGGTGTTAATTCAGGTTCCTGCCACTCTAAATCCTGTTCAAAATATCCGATAGTAACCTGATCGGAAAATTTGAAATGGCCCTGCATAGATGGAATTTCCCCAATCAGAGTTTTTAACAGGGTCGATTTCCCAATTCCATTAAACCCAGTAATAACAACTTTCTGTCCCCCTTTAATACTAAATTCAACATTTGATAAGACGGGGTAATGGTAGCCAACCGCCAGATGTTTCACTAACAGATGTTCCGTATTGGTTAAAGGCAGTACAGGGAAATGGAAGTAAGGAATAATTTCCTTTTGGTCTAAGGCTTCCATTTTGTCCATTCGGTCAAGCTGCTTTTGCCGTCCCCTCGCCATTTTTGCTTTTCTGCCTGCTATATTCTTCCGTATAAATTCCTCTGTCTTTTTAATTTCCTTTTGCTGGGCCGCATATTGCCTTACATAATCTTCCCGCAGCAAGGTTTTCTTTCGCAGAAATTCAGAATATGTGCCGTAGTATTTTGTAATCGTGTTATTGTCTATATCACAAATGCGGGTCGCTATCTTATCCAGAAAATTGAAATCATGAGAAACCACTAAAAAAGCGTTTTCCAAAGCAGATAAATATTCCGCCAGCCATGTTACATGGTCTTTGTCAAGAAAATTGGTTGGCTCGTCCAGCAACAAAACATCCGGCTTTTCCAGCAGTAGCTTTGCTAAAATTACTTTTGCCCGCTGTCCACCACTCATTTCAGCAATCGGACGGTCAAGGCCAATCGCAAGAAGTCCTAACCCATTGGCGACGCGCTCAATGGCGGTATCTATCGAATAAAAGTCACGGGCTTCAAGCTGTTCCTGATAACGGGCGGCCAGTTCGAGGCTTTTTATATCACCGTCAGCAGCTTTTTCATATAGCTGCAACGCCTGTACCTCCATTTCAAATAACTTTGTGAAAGCGGATTTGAGAAATTCTTTCATCGTTAAGGTATGGTCAATTTCCGCATATTGGTCTAAATAACCAATCGTAGTATTTGGCTGCCAGACAATATGCCCGCTGTCTGGTATGATCTGTTCCGTACAGATTTTGATTAAGGTACTTTTTCCAGTTCCATTTTGGCCGACAATGCCAATATGTTCTCCTTTATTGAGTGTGAAGCCTGCATTTTTGTATAGCACATTCTCACCAAAAGAGTGTGTCAGTCCATCAATTTCCAATAAGCTCATTTTTATTAACCCTTTCCTGTATATTCTCTGGTACAAAAGAAAAAGGCAGAAAGCAAAGATACACAAGTGTATCTGCCTTCTGCCTCTGGCATAGCAGCGCCAAAAACAAAAGGCTATGGACAAAACATTGTCCATAGCCCCGTACACATTATAACTGCATGGAAAGCCACTTCCTCAAAATGGGTATAAAATCCCCCTTATGGCTTCCCGATGAAATCTAAATGCGTCATTTATACGCTATACTCTGCACAATGTTTCATCGGTATGGATTGTACAGAGCTGATTTTCTTTTTACGCTGATCGGTTAAATGAAAATTCATGTTCATGCCTTTATCTCCTTTTGAGAGGTATAACCCTTGTTTCTAATAATACTATGAGGGGTTCCATTTGTCAATCATTGCCTCAAGAAGTGCAGATAAAATGGCAGAAAACTTCTGCTGTTTCTTCTATATCCAAATTAGTTCGGCAAAAATTGTTTCTTCTATCTGCGCTTTCAATGTATTCATCAGCCTCACCCACCGCATAGGGTCACGGGCTTTCAATTCCTCGGTAACTCCCGCCGCCTCCATCATGCGGGGTAGCATGGTGTCTAAACGTTCCTGTGCCGCCCGGTCAATCTCCAACAGGTGCGGGTACAGCTTTTCGCTCAATATCAGACTGCTGTAAAGGCCGGGGCGGTGTTCCTTGAGGTATCTCTGCCGCATACGGCCATATTTGCCGATGGGGGCCTCCGGCTGCTCCGATAGTTTCAGGTTGGGAATGTAGTAATCCCCGCAGCGGGTGTAAGTTAATTCTTTCATGTTAGTTCTCCTTTGCATCGTATTTGTTAAAAGGCGGCGCTGGCCGGTAATGCGGCTCGCTGCGGTTCCTGATGGGGTAACTGGCTGACGGTGGTATAAATGCCCTTTGCCATATCCTCGGCCCGGATAGCAGTCTTTTCCGCCTCTATTTTGGCCTTGCGCCTGGCGTTATAGCGGGCCTCCCATTCTTTTTGCTTGCCGTTGGCCTTGCGCCGCAGATAGTTCCTGTGTAGCCTGTCTTTGCGTTCCTCTTTCTTACGCAATTCTTCCAATTCCTCCGGCGTGAGAGGAACCCGCTGCAAGGATGGCGGGATATACCGTCCTAAAAAATTGAAGTAGATTTCAATTTCCTGCGTGGTGTCCTGGCTGCCTTTTCGGGCGCGTTCGTGGACAAGGATTTTCTCTACAAACTCATTGAGCATGGTGTTTGTCAGAGTGTCAAAATTCTCGTACTTATCAATCAAGGCTATAAATTTCTCTGCTGATTTCTGGCTCTGCTCGTAGCCGGTAACAGCCTTTTCCAGTTCCGCGATCTCAATCTCAAGTGTGTCCTGCTCTTTGGCATACTGTGCGTCAAGCGCCTTATATCGTGCATCCGGCAGCTTGCCGAGGGCGTTGTCCTCATAGATTTTGCAAATCAATTTTTCCAGTTCTCCGGCTCTCTTTTGGGCAGCGGCCAGACGTCTGCGCTTTTTAGATATATCGGCACTCTGTTGAGCTACCTGCGTCTCCTGAACGGCGTGAATAAATTCCGTCCGGTCGTTTCGGGAATATTCAGCGATAGCCCGGAGCGTATCGGAAACCAATGTTAGAACAGCACTCTCACTGATACGGTGTTGTGTAGGGCATAGTGTCCCACACGGAACTTTGGTATAATTGGAGCAGGTATATTGAGAAATCCGCTTGCCGTTGTTGGTACGGTGGACATACATCTTGCCGCCGCAATCGGCACAATAGAGCAAGCCTGTGAGGGGAGCTGCTTCGCCCCAGCCGTTTGGATAACGCCGCACATTGCTGCGGATTTTCTGTACCAGATCAAAGGTCTGCTGGTCGATAATAGCTTCATGGGTATTTTCAAAGATCGTCCACTCGTCCTCAGAAACATAGTGGCTCTTCTTGTCCTTAAAATGCTTGCGGGTCTTGAAATTGATGGTGTGTCCCAAATATTCTCGTTTTTTTAAGATACTCACGATAGTAGATGATCCCCATCCATACGGGTCTTTGACCGGCTTTGAACGGTTCACACCCTCGTTGAAGCGGGCAAGGTGCACGACGGGAATTTCAATCCGGTCTGCGGACAACTTGCAGGAAATCTGATAAGGCCCATATCCCTCCAGCGTGAGGGAGAAGATACGGCGCACCACTTCGGCGGCTTCCTCATCTACCAGCCAATGCTCGCGCTTTTCGTCCCATAAGTAGCCGTAAATCACGGTGCCTGTCAGGTGCTTGCCGCTCATGCCTTTTGACTTAAACACAGAGCGGATTTTTCGACTGGTATCACGGGCGTAAAATTCATTCATGATGTTGCGGAATGGGGTAAAATCGTCATCGCCTTTCAGACTGTCCACACCGTCATTGATGGCGATTAGCCGGACGCCGCGCTGCCGCAAAATCTCCATGACCTGACCGACCCTCAGATAGTCGCGCCCCAACCGGCTCATGTCCTTGATGATGATTGCTTCTACACGCCCTGCCTCCACTTCCTCCATCATCGCCAAAAATCCGGGGCGGTCAAAACGGGTGCCTGAGATACCATCATCAGTAAAGTGCGTAGGGTTTGGCAGTCCATTCCGGCGGGCAAAATCCTCTAACATCTGTTTTTGGTTGGATATGGAGTTGCTCTCGCCCTGTAACTCATCGTCCCGGCTCAGGCGCTCGTACAATGGGGTGATTTTTTCGTTTCTCATAGCTGTACCTCCTGAAACAAAAATGCTCTAAGTGATTGCTTCACTAACCATGACAAAATCATGATTAAGAAGTCACTTAGAGCATATATCACC
>OBVB01000726.1_pt1 | contig 11973 bp, 10 predicted proteins | sample 1475891 | NCBI WGS metagenome assembly OBVB01 (sample SAMEA2579943, study PRJEB22360) | human gut metagenome | biome: human gut; feature: human-associated habitat; material: faeces | place: Denmark | collected 2008/2010 | reverse complement strand
ATTTACTACTGCATCTGAATAAGATGCAGTAGTAATGTTAAATATCAACGATACATCACACTAGGAATACATTAAAATAAGCGGTGTGACTATATGAACGCTATGTCTCTTTTAAATATTGTCAATTCTCTGTTAAGGCGTGATAATGAATAGCACATAATAGTCGACCGAAAACTCACCGTTTTGAAAATCAACTCAATTATCAGACGACTTTATTTGCTATATAGTTCGATTCCAATCTAATCGAACCGTTATAAACTACTATTTCTTTATTTCAAACTTAATTTTTTAAACTATTTTCTAAAAATCGTATTGAATCAATTCTATATTTTAATAAAGTTTTATTCACACTTTCAAAATCTATGTTTAGCCAATTCTCATTGCAAGTTACTTGCTCAAAAAATCTATTTGTTAAATTAAAAATTTGGAGTAAAGACTCTATTCTTGTATTCATGTTGCCATCATCTCCTAAAGTACGTTCACATACAACAAAAGGTTTGTTTAATATTATGGAAAAAACAGCTCCATGAAATGAATCTGTAAATATTAAATCGCTATTCTCTATATAAAGTAAAAAATCAAATGGATCAAGTACATAGGTTTTTTGTTTTTTTGAATTTAGTACATTTATTACTTCCAAATCATACAACTGAGCTACTCGATTTATTTGTTCCCATATTTCTTTATTGATATCTCCTAAAAAATATAATAGAATATATCTTTTTCCATGTAGTTTAAAAACTCTATCTGATAAATATTCTTCCCATTTCTTTTTTGTTAATAAAAAAGTGGGATCAAGCACATGTTCCACTTTAAAGTTTAAATCTTTTTGTAATATACTCACCGTCGATTTTTCTCTAACAGATACAGCATGAAAAGATGATAATGCATTTATTATTGATTCTTTAAATTGATCATCTATATTTGAAAGTCCGATACTAGCAGCGTATGAAATTTTCTTTTTTTTGGTAAAATTCAAAAAATAATTTTCATCTAATTTGTAGTTCGGATTCCAAACCTGATCACTGCCAACAACAAATCCGTAATAGTAATTATCAATATCAGAATCATTTTGAATTGGTATTATATACTCACTCTGCACTATATAATCAGAAGTAAACTTTTCAATTTTTAATGATCGAGTAATATCGTTAATTTTGGAATTACTTTTTATAAAAATTTTCAAATAACTTATTTGTTTTTTTATTATTTTTTTCCATTTATTTTCTGTATCTACTACTTTTAATGTATCTACAACAAATCCTAATTCTTTTATCGCTTCTTGTAATGCAAAATTTTGGAGTCTATTACCATAATTGAAATTTCCAACTAAAGTCACAATTCCTATTTTTTTCTTCATTTTTATTTTCCTTTATCATTTAACATTATCTTTTTTCTCAGCCAATAATATATACTTTTAAAATTATATCTAATAAAAAATAAAACTTTAAAAATGCAAAAAGATAATATAGCATTTTTATGAATAATACACCATTTAAAGATTTTTGAGAAACTATCTTCTCTACTAGATGTTTTAATATACTCACGTAATTTTTCGTCAAATAATATTTTTTTAATTTTTTTTATTTTTTCCTTTAGCCTTAAGTCACATTCTTTTCTAAAAAGATTTATTATTTCTGTAAAACGATAATCAAAATAAATATTAGAAATATATTTTAAATTTTCTTTATTGGTATTATTTTCAAATAAAGTAATAACCGACTCTAAGCATTTATTTATCATATCTGTAAGATTGGGTTTATACGAATTAACTAATGATTCCGTATCTCTGCGTACATAATAATAATGTGATTTATCAATGACTTTAAATGAAGATATTTGATTTATATATTTGCAATTGAAAACCAAATCTTCTCCTGTTGTCATGTCTATTGGAAAACGAATACTATTTTGATTTATAAGCTTTAGTAAATATATTTTTCCAACATCTACATTTAAAATTCCTTCACTTTTAAAAGCAGACAATAATTTTCCAATTTCTCCATTTTGAGATTCACTTGAATTTGGTAAATTATCAATTTTTATATTATTCTTTTCATATAGGATTGAGTAACCTGCAGAGTATAAATCATATTCATAATCATCTGAGAACAGGCATGATATATATAATTCATCAACATAATCATCACTATCAACGAACATAATATATTTTGAATTTGCCTTATCAATACCTAAATTCTTTGCCGTTGATGTTCCACCATTAGATTTATCATAAACATAAACATTAGTATATTCTTTGCTATATTTCTCACATATCTTAAAAGATAGATCTACGCTACCATCATTCACTAATATTATGCAATAGCTTAATTTTGTTCTTTGAAGTAGTAATGACTTAATACACTTATCAAGATATTTTTCTGCATTATAAACAGGAACAATTATTGAAATATCATAATACTTCATTTATTTTCAACCCCTTCAATACATAATAATCCCTTTTTGTTGCATTTTCTATAGCGTAATTTTTTATTATATAAATAGCTTGCTCCCCCATTATTGGTAAATTATTTTTCATTATTTTTAAGATTATATTTTTTAACTCCTCTTTATCTTCAAAATTAAAAATATATCCATTAACACCATTTTTTATAATTTCCTTTCCAGCGAGACACATATTTGTTGTAATCACTGGCAAGCCTTTTGCCATTGCTTCACCAATAACAAGTCCCCAAACATCTTCTCTAGTTGGTAAAATAAAAATATCACTAGCTTCATAATATTTATCTAACAATTTTTTTTCAATAAATTCAATATGATTAACTCTATTATCATTATCTATCATATGTAAAGTTTTTTGATCATCACCAGAACCAATGATTAACACCTGAATATTTTCATCTATAGATTTTATAGATTCTAATAATATATCAAAGCCTTTTCTATAGATTATTTGCCCTACACCAATAATTGTAAATTTGTTTTCTAAGCCTAATTCTTCACGAATTATTTTCTTTTTCTCGATAGAAACAGGTGCATCAATTAGATCATTTATTGCAATATTAGAAAAATAATGTCGATGAATATTTTCTTTTTTAGCTCCATAATATATTAAATAATTGTCAGTATCTCTTGAAGTACTAAAATAAAATGAAGCATGAGAAATAAAAAAAGATTTGAATCTTTTCTTGATAAAACTTTCCTGTTTCGGAATAAAACCACCGTCAATAGATAATCCAAATTCTTTTCTAAATAAAAACAGAACTATTATCAAAATTTGTTGGGCAAAGAAACCATATCCATCTAACAATAAAATATCATAATTATTTCGCAATATTTTACTTAATTTATACACTTTCTTATTAAAAAATTTTTTTGAAATGTCTTCTGTTATTGCTCTTTGAGTATGATAATTAATATATTTTTTGTTAATATTGTTTTCATATTCACTTAAATGATATACAGTAACGTTCATATATTTAGCAAGTTCATCCATCCACTTCATTCTAAATGGTGCCTCGTTTTGAGTAATAAACAACAGTTTCATTATCTTTTCCCTTTCAACAAATATAAAATATCCCCTAATATTGTATTTTTAGGATAAGTTTTTGAACTCATTAATAAATGAAATAATTTTATAATACTTCCCTGCTTTAAATAATTTATACGTTTTTCTAATTCATTTTTTCTGTTTATTACAATATTCTTATCCAAAAACAAATCATTTTTTGAAATAAAACTTAACAACTTTTCATATTCATTTAGTTCATTATTCTTTTGAGCAATCCTTGAATTAATATCCAAATTGTTAGTAACTTTTCCTATCCCGGAAGTATTATTTTGATGCATTCGATAATTACTCAAAATCTCTCCACTTACATAACACCCTGACAAACTAAGTCCAATCATATTAATTACAATATCATGACCATAAATATCCTCAATATCTAACTCTTTTATCTTTTCAACAATTTCTTTTCTGAATCCCATAGAAAAACCAGGATAATTTGAATTATATAAGTATAGTTCAAAGTTTAATTTTTTCATTCTAAATCTTCTCTTTGGCGTATGAAGACGATAATTATTAATAGCATTTGAATTTTCATCAATTATAGAATAATTTGCATTTAATACTTTACAATCTGGATATTGTTGAAAAAGATGAAGCATTACTTCAAATTTATTTTGTAAAAAAATATCATCTTGATCTGATAAAAAAATAATATCACCATTTGTTAGAAATATTGCTTTTAGGAAATTTCTTATAAAACCTAATGACTCATTATTTACAAATATTTTCCATTTATCTTCCAATTTGTTTTTCCTTATAAAATTTTTTATCAAAAATACCGTCTTATCAGAAGATTGATCATCACATATAATTACTTCGTCTGGTTGATGAGTTTGCTTCAAAATTGAATTTAATTGTTTTAATATATATTTTTCCCCATTATATGTTGCCATCGCTACGGATATCATGTTTCTTTCCCCTTTTTAATAATCTGTAAAAAATATGTGGTGAAATCTTTATAATAACAGCTAATAGTTTTATTCTGAAATCTGGAAAAGAAATTAAGTTCTTACACATTTCTAACACATTAATATTTTCTAAAGCATATTCAAAAATTTTATAATTTGAATTTTGTGATACACCGTGCATCCAACCTAACATCGTTCGATAATAAGCCCAATCATAGTATTTATTATACTTTGGATGTTGATTTTTTAATAATGTTAACGTTCTTTTAAATTCGTTACTCAAAATAATTCCTTTATCAACTCCAACAGTAGTCATTATTGAATTTGGGCGATTGAGATATTTGTAGCTTTTATTATTCACATATCCTAACTCTTCAACTGTAGAAAATAACCGCCACATATATTCTACATCTTCACCATATCTCAATTTTTCGTTAAAAAATATATTATTTTTTTTTAAATGCTCCATCTGAACTATTAACGTACAACAATGGATAGGTGGTTTCCTTTTTACAAAAAATTCAAACAGTTCATTTTTTGTGTATATTTTTACTTCTTGATTACTGTCAAATGATCCTGCTCTATTTTTCAAATTAACATTTTCAAAATTTGAACAAGCAATTCTTAGATTATTTTCATTTACACATTTTACTAATTTTTCTATATGACTATTACTTATCATATCATCAGAGTCAATAAAACAAACGTACTCTCCGTTTGCATAATTAATACCGACATTCCGTGCAGACGGTAATCCACTATTTTTCTGATTAATAATTTGATGATTTATTTGATAATCTAATAAAACTTGATTAACTATCTCCATTGAGTCATCCTCTGTACCATCATTAACTATTACTAATTCAATATTTTTATATTTTTGTTCACATAATGATACAAGTGAATGTTCAATATACTCTCTAGAATTATATACAGGTACAACTATACTAACCTGTGGATTTGAATTCATAAAGTTTCCTCCCTCGCAATATTTTTTGTTTGGACTAATGTATTGAATGCCAAATAATCAATTTATTAATGCTACTTCACCTTAATAAATTTCATTTATTTTATCTTCAGTAATACATCGCAGATACACGGTTTATCTCGTCAAAATGTTAATGGATAAGATTCACCAGTTTCTACTTGATATTGTGTTCAAAAAATAGTATATTTCTTTAAAAGTATGTGCTGAATGATTATCTAAAATAATTCTAATCGTATTCTATAATAAGTACTTTTTGATAGCCTATAAACTTATAACCCTTGTAGCTTTCACATACCAATGAAACAAACTCTTCTGTCAAAAATTAATACTTGCTAATAACAATAATTTCTTGTGATACTTGTATTCTGCATTTCAATTTATTTTTCCATATTTTTTGTTGAACATAAGTCTAGCTCATTCTTAGAGTTTTCATAGATTTTAGTTTTTCATTATAGAGTCCTGTGATTGTCAATTTATAATTATCAAAAACACCTTGCTGAGTATTTTAATCAAACTACATTTTAATGTGTTTGCAAAAACGATCAAAAACAAAAATTTTTGTTTATAACCAAGCTCCGTTGGTCTTGACAGGCAATACTATCCATCCAATATTTGTCATAATCAGAAATCTTAAAGAGCTATCAATAGCGAAACATCCACACATCTTTGTTAAATGAGGAAATACAAAACGTACGATAGGAATGCTAAATATAAGGCTTTTGTAATTTATTCAAAATTATTTAATTTTTTCTAATACTGGAGTATCTAAAATTCTATCTTATCAATAATTACTATTGTTTTAACTTTAAGAGAGACTTATCTTGTTAGTCTCCATATATTGTTAAATAATTCATTTAAAAGCTTATCTTTGTTAAAATTATTAACTCCATACTTCAAAGAATTACATTTTAATACTTCATATTCATGATTCGATTTATTCAACATTTCTTTGCATGCATCTATTAGTCCTTGTGCGCTAATATCTTGGGAAACAACTCCTGCTTTAGATTCATTAATGATTCTTTTACTTTCACCTCTGACACATCCTATAATTGGTATCCCACAAGCCATATATGTTTGTAGTTTTGCTGGCAATGTCATTTCAAATACTGGATCAGGCTTTAATATTAATAAAGCGGCATTAGCATTTGCCAAATACTGTGGTATTTTACTTTCAGGTTTTCTTCCATGAAAAATAATCGTTTTATCTAAATTATTTTCATGAACTAGTTGTTTAAGTACCTTTTCTTCACGGCCGTCACCTACTAAATGCCATTTAATTGGTGTATTTTTTAATCGTATTGCTGCTTCAATGACTAAATCCAAACCTTGTGCTTTTCCAATATTCCCTGTAAAAACAATATTAAATTCTTGTTTATTAAAAAGATTTTTTATTGGATCTTCCTTTGATACAATAGAATACTGCGGCCAAAATTGAACCTTATCTTTATCATCTGTTAAATACTTTTGAATGTTTGGGATAAAACTCTTAGATGCAGCCAAAATCAAATCGCAATTTCTGTATATATATTTAACCATTCTTTCTATTGGTTTAATAATACATTGATTGTCTATGCCTGTCACAGCAATAATATTTTCTGGCCATAAATCTTGAACATTCATTATTAATGGGATATTTTTTTTCTTTTTTAATTTAATTGCTGGCAATGCTACAGTCATCGGTGATACTTCAAAAACATAAATTAAGTCAAAGTTCACCTTTTGTATATCCTTTAATTTTTTATTGGCTTCTCTTACAAAACTCACATAATTCTTAATCAAATTAATAGAACCTTTTTTTCTTGCTTCTAATTTACATCGATAAATTGGAATTCCATTCCAAACTTCATCACAATTTTTATTTTTTGAATATCCTTCAAAATACTCCCCTTTTGGATAATTCGGTAATCCAGTTAAAACAGTTACGTCAAATCCATTTTTCTGCATTTCTAAAGCTAAATCGTTAATTCTAAACGGTTCTGGATAAAAATACTGACTAATAATTAATATACTTTTTTTCTCTCTCATCAGTTATTCTCCTTCGGTTATTCGAATAGACTCACTTAACGAATGAATCCTGCAATCCCCTTTATCATAATAACTTAGAACTATGTCATACCTCATATTACCAAATGCTTTATTACACATTCTCCCTATCTTTCCAGGCATTCTTGATGCAATATATACAAATGGATTCAATATTTTTGTTACGCGAATCTTCTTCCCATGGACTTTAGCAATCTCTTTGACCATTTCTGTCGTAGAGACATATTCACTGTTTTGTGGAAAATAAAGTCCCTCTGACATTTCATCGATACATTTCTTGATAAAATAACAAAGATTTCCTACAAACAACATACTTCTTTCATTCTTGATATCTGGAAATACAGGTAATTTCTTAGCTAATTTCGATAACAATTGATAATTTCCTTTACTTCCTGGTCCATATATCATTGGTGGCCTTAATATACAAACTTTGAAAATGTCATCGTTTAATAATTGTAGCTTTAAATCAGCCTGTAATTTACTGTCACCATAGAAATTAGCTGGCTCCGGCTTTGTATCCTTATTGATAATCTTCTTTTTCCCTAATGGTGCGCTTTCTCCATATACAATGATTGATGACATGTATATAAACTGTTTAACACCGCTTTTTTTCGCTTTTACTGCTGTTTTATAAGTCAGGTCCGTATTTACTTTATAATATAAATTTTTCGTCTCCTCACTGACATGTCCAACGTCTGCATGAGCAATTCCTGCCACATGAAAGATAACATCATATGCAGAAAAATCTTGCTTTTTCCAATTAGGATCCAGCATATCCAGAGTATCTATATGATATTCGGCATATTCTTTCATGTGGTTTTCAAATGAAGTTCCGATATAACTGTTTGCCCCGGTTATTAATATCTTCTTCATTATTTTTTCTCTCCATTCATCGTTCCAGTTCCACCTTCTACCACACCATCACTTTTTAGTACAGATGTAATTGTCCCGAAGAAACATTTTATATCGAATAAAAAAGAAAGGTAGTTTACATATTCTCCATCCAGTTTAGCTTTTACTGGTATTTCTAATTCATCTCTACCATTAATCTGAGCCCATCCGGTAAGGCCGGGTCTCACATCATTGGCACCATATTTATCTCTTTCTGCAATCAGATCGTCCTGATTCCATAGCGCTGGCCTTGGACCAATTACTGCCATTTCTCCTTTTAAGATATTTAATATTTGTGGTAATTCATCTAAACTTGTTTTTCTTAAAAATTTTCCAGCTTTTGTAATAAACTGATCTGGATTTTTTAACATATGTGTCGGCATATCTTTTGGTGTGTCTATATACATGGTTCTAAATTTGTAAATATTAAAATATGACTTATGAATTCCAACTCTTTTCTGCCTAAACAAAATTGGTCCTTTACTATCTACTTTGATCCAAATACATAAAATAAAAAAAATCGGACTTAATATAATCAGCCCGCATAATGCTAAAACAAAATCTATAATTCTTTTTAGTCCATTTCTATACATTTTCTTTCTCCCAAGGCATCTAATCTCTATAAACTTATCCATAATTAATTTTCATATGAATTATTCTTGATTAAATAAAAAGGACTTCCAAGAAGGAAATCCTAAAGATTAATCCCAATCAAAATGCGCCTGTTCTTATCAAAGAGCTCCATTTCGATCATCACATAGCGAAGCCGTAGCTTTTTCTTCACAATCCGGTCCAGATAATGCCTGAGCGGACCAGTGGAAGCAACAATCTCTTTTTCCGCATTCACAGTGACCTGTGACAGCCGAACCACATTTTCAGGATCTCCATCCAGCAGATTTCGAAGAAATGCTTCTTCCTCCTTCGAAACTGCGAGAAATATATCTCCATCTGCCCGGAGAAGCTTTGTGATCTGTGGAATTTTCTTTAATTCCGCATACAGTGCCTCCGGCTGATCGGTACAGATAAAAAGATATCCCGGGAACATGGTTTCCAGATGAACAATACACTGTCCATCCCGTCTCCATACCCGTTCCCGTCTTATATAGAAGCAATCTTTAAAAAACTGTCTGCCCAGTTCTTTTTCGATCACATTCTTTGTTTCTTCTTCTTTTCCCGTTACCACCTGGATTACATTCCACATACGATTTCTCCTAAAAAAGAGTGTGCTTCGCCACTTCGCGATGCCAGATCCCGAATTTAGTTTCCGTTTTTCCATCAGATTTCCGAAGGGCAGTCTCTACTGTCCTTCGGAAAGGATCTGATTTCTTTTTTGCTGTCTCAGCTCCTGTGTTTTCGCTGATTGATCCAGCAGCCGTTCATAAACTTCGCCTTTTTCCTCACTGCCGTTTTTCCCTGCCGGATGATACGTTGTCACGATCTCGGCCACTTTTTCTCTAATATGCTCATCATTGGTATACGCAGCCTCCATCAACGACTGCATCTGCTCCAGAAATACGTCTGTTTCAAAAGGAATCGGACATCCCACATGAATCAGACTGTTCGGTGTCTTCTTCAGCCCTTCCTCCGCCATGAGCTTCTCTTCATAGAGCTTCTCACCAGGGCGGAGACCTGTATATTCCACCCGGATGTCAACATCCGGCTTCAAGCCCGACAATTTGATTAAATTTCTTGCCAGTGTATCGATCTTAACCGGACTGCCCATGTCCAGGACGAAGATTTCTCCTCCCTTTGCATAGGTGCCCGCCTGCAGCACCAGACTGACTGCCTCCGGAATGGTCATAAAATACCGGATGATATCCGGGTGTGTAACCGTCACCGGACCACCCGCTGCGATCTGTTTCTTAAACAGAGGAATCACGGAGCCGTTGCTTCCAAGTACGTTTCCAAAACGTACGGCAACAAATTCTGTATGGATATCTCCGGAGAGGATCTGTTTTTTGACCATTGCGCCGTCTTCATCGTCTGCATGAGCATAGAGAATCGGAAGCTTTTCGGGTGTCTTCTCCTTGACCATGCGGTCAAAGGACTGGACGATCATCTCACAGAGCCGTTTGCTTGCCCCCATGATATTGGTCGGATTTACTGCTTTGTCCGTACTGATCAGGACGAATCTCTGACAACCGTTCATCATTGCCGCATAAGCAGTCTTGTAAGTACCGATGACATTGTTTTTGATTGATTCACATGGACTGTCTTCCATGAGCGGCACATGCTTGTGCGCTGCCGCATGGTAAACCACGTCCGGCCGGTAGGATTCAAATACTGCATTGATTCTTCGGGAATCCCGGACCGAACCGATCAATACAACCAGATCAAGCTCCGGATATTTTTTCTTTAATTCCTGCTGGATATCGTAAGCATTGTTCTCATAGATATCCAGAATGATTAGCTGTTTTGGATGGTAGGATGCGATCTGCCTGCAGAGTCCGGAACCAATGCTTCCGCCGCCGCCTGTTACCAGGACTTTCTTGCCCTGGATAAAGCTATAGATCTCTTCCATATTGACGCGGATCGGATCTCGGCCCAGGAGATCCTCTACTGCAACGTCTTTTAATGCACTTACCCGAACTTCACCCGTCAGGAACTGGTAGATTCCCGGTAAGTTTTTCAGTTCACAGCCTGTTTCTTTACAGATATTAAGAATATCCCGTTTTTCCTGTGCAGATGCACTTGGAACCGCCAGAACGATCTTTTCAATCTTAAAACGCTCCACTGCCGAGAGGATATCATCCCGTCCTCCAATGACCGGAACCCCCTCCACATATCTGCCCCATTTATTGGGATTGTCATCGATAATACAGCAGACAATATCTTTCAGTTCTTTGGCAGTCTTAATATCCCGCAGGATCATCTGTCCCGCCTTGCCTGCGCCAATTAAAAGCACTCGTTTCGCCTTGGCGATCTCCTCGCTCTTTCGCTGCCGGCTTCTCTCAAGCAGCACAAATCGGTAAGAAAAACGCACCCCAAGGGTGAGGGCAAATTGGATCATAATTCCAAATACATAATAAGAAAGCGGCATCTGTCCAAACAGTACCGTAATTCCGATACAATGGAACACAAACGTAATCCCTGTCGCCACAATCGTCCTCAGCAGCTCACTGTAGCTTGCAAATCTCCAGATACTGTTGTAAAGCCGCATCCTCCAGAACACAAAAATCGAAAATACAACATAAATCAGAAGAAACTTATAATATGCTGACAAATACTCACTCGGTATCATCGTATAACGACAATCAAACCGAAACCATAATGCCAGAAAAAAAGCAAGTGTCACAGCAATAGTGTCATAGACCACCAACCCTATTGATACAACTTGCCAATGCTCCACTTTATTTTTCATATAGTACACCTTACTATCCTTCATCTTCTCAAAAGTCCTCTTCAAAATCTACTACTTGTCTTATCCTACTACAAATTGCGGCATATTTCAACAAAATAACCTATTTATGTAATATTTTCCGTAAAATACGTTGCTGTTTACAGCAGTAATTAGTATAACAACTATTTATTTCACCCTCCCCCCAGCCCGTCCGAAAACTTGATTCTCTACCATAAAAATACCCCTTTTCTTCCAATGTGCCATTGAA
>OBVB01000710.1_pt1 | contig 12418 bp, 8 predicted proteins | sample 1475891 | NCBI WGS metagenome assembly OBVB01 (sample SAMEA2579943, study PRJEB22360) | human gut metagenome | biome: human gut; feature: human-associated habitat; material: faeces | place: Denmark | collected 2008/2010 | reverse complement strand
TGACTGACCGTAGCTTGGGCGCGGGCTTTAGTGCGCAAGCCGCGTCTCTTAATTTTTGACGATAGTTTTTCTGCCTTGGACGGCATTACGGAACAGCAAGTGCGTAAAGCGGTAGCCCGGGAAATCAGCCAAACAGAACCGGACGGCCGTGCTTTCATATCCATTGAACAGAAAGTCAGCGCCGCTCAAAAAGCAGATAAGATTCTCGTCATTAACCAAGGCGAATCAGCGGGCGTAGGCACTCACGAAGAATTGCTGGCTCATTGCCCTATTTATCAACAAATCGTAAGATCACAGGAGGTGGCACTATGAAACTAGTCAAACGCTTCCTCTATGACTCACGCGATCAATGGTGGCTCCTTGCCTTCCTAACCTTGGCTCTGATTTTAGCGGCCAGCTTTGAAATCATCGCACCACGACTCTTAGGTACCATCGTAGATGCTATCGTGCAGGGCCTGCAAGAGCATCGTGAAATTAACGCCATTTTGGACAGCACTGTCGACACGGTGCTTTGGCTCATCATTTTTTACAGTTGCCATGCCATATTCACCTATGTCAGCGAATTCATTATCGCCGGTGCCGCCCAGCGTATGGTATTATCCTTACGCAGTCGCGTAAGTCATCAAATTCACCACCTGCCGATGTCCTATTTCAATCAGCACAATCGTGGTGATATGCTGAGTCGCCTCACCAGTGACCTTGATTCCGTCGGTGAAACGCTCCGCGAAGGCATTCCGGGTCTCATTTCATCGTTTATCGGCATCATCGGGGCCGTAGCCATGATGATTTGGATCAGCCCGCTCCTGGCCGCGATTATCCTGGGCGTTATCCTCGTCGGGGTTTTCGGTTTAACATTAACCGCCAAGAAGGCTCGTACCATCTACCTTCGCAATCAGCAAGCTTTGGGTGCCGTCAACGGCGGTATCGTAGAGTTGATTTCCGGCAAGCAGATTGTGCAAGCTTTCAATCTTGAAAAAGTTACTACCGACCACCTCACCGATTTGAATACGCAACTTTTCACGCGTGAACGCCAATCTGGTTTTATGGGGCAGCTCATTATGCCACTGGTTAACTTTATCAATCAAATTGGTTATGTATTAGTCGCTATTCAAGGCGGTCTGCTCGTATTGCGCGGCCAAATCACTCTCGGCGATATTCAGGCCTTTTTCCTATATGCGACGCAGGTATCCGACCCGATTTCCCGAAGCTCTTACATTTTGACAAAATTCCAGGAAACACACGCCGCTTTAGGCCGTATTTATGAGATTCTGGACGCACCCATGGAAGATGACTCGGGAAAAGGCGAACTTTCGACCGCATCAAACGGCAATGCCATTGAATTTAAGCATGTAAACTTCGGTTATAGCGAAGATAAACCGCTCATGACAGATGTTAATTTTGAAATTCCGAGCGGTCACGTTGTAGCCATTGTCGGTCCGACAGGTGCCGGCAAAACCACGATTATTAACCTGCTCATGCGTTTTTACGAAATTTCCGGCGGTACCATTACGATTCACGGCACGGACATTCGTGAATTAAGCCGCGAGACCTTACATCGCCAAATCGGCATGGTATTGCAGGATACTTGGATTTTCACAGGGACGATTGCGGAAAATATTGCCTACGGCAAACCGAATGCAACACGTGAAGAAATCATCCATGTTGCCAGACTGGCCATGGCTGACCATTTTATCCGCACCTTACCGCATGGCTACGATACGGTATTAAAAAACGGTGCCGATGACCTGTCACAAGGTCAACGCCAGCTACTAACCATCGCTCGTGCCTTCTTGGTTAACCCGAGCATTTTAGTGCTCGATGAAGCCACCACAAATGTTGATACGCGTACAGAAGTGAAAGTACAGAAAGCTATGAATCAGCTCTTAAAAGGACGTACCGGCATCGTAATTGCTCATCGCTTATCTACCATTCGCGATGCCGATTTATTGCTCGTCGTGAATAACGGTCAGATTGTTGAACAAGGTACCCGTCATGAACTCTTGGCTAAAGGTGCTTATTACACGGAGTTGTATGAAAACTATGCCAAGGGGATGGCGGTGTAAGCTTGTTCATAGACTTCATCCCCTAAAAAAAAGCAATAAAACTAAAATCAATAACGAAGTAATACAAAACGGGACTGCCCAGGTTATACCTTGGGTAGTCCCGTTTTGCTTTTGTTTTATTATTTATTAGCCAACTGACGCATAATTTCCTGTACTTGTGTACGTAATTCGGCGTTTTCCTGTGCCTGTTGTTGAACTTGAGTGCGTAATTCTTCAATCGTTGAATTCTGAAATTCTAATTTCTTAGACTGTTCAGATACAACTTCGGCTAAGGCAGATTTCGAGTAATTCGAATATTCGTTACTGCTACCGAATTTAACACTAACGCCTGCATTAAACATGTTTTCACCACCGCCCATGCTGGTCCCAATGGAGAATAACAAGTCATTAGTCGGACGATAGAATGCACCGAGAGCTACCGCATTGGCCGATTTGTAATTACCGTAACCGGCAGCAAAATCCCATTTAGCACTTGGATCGTAATCTTGCGGATGCAAAGCTGCCAAAGCAGCCGCACCGGCACCGACACAATTAATGCGCGAATCCAGCTTATTTACTTGGCTGTTCAAGTTAATAACATTGCTGTTAATATTAGTGATACTGTCCGTATTCGCTTTAACCTGGCTATCTAAAACGGTTAAGTTTTCAGCAGCGGAATTAGCCTGTTTGATGTAGGCACCATCTTTAGCCACACGAGTTTCATTGTAAACCGTATCGCTCGTCACAATGCCTGTATTACCGGATTCAACCTTGCCATCCGTAATTACTTTAAGGGAGTATTCCGTGCCGCCGTACTCATTGGCCTTGGTCGTAAAGTCGATATGGCCGCCTTCGGCTTTAGCAATAGTATTCTTCGTATCAATAGCAGAGCCGATTTTATCTAATTCGACGCTGCCCGATACCTTATTGCCGGCTGTATCTTCGATTTCTAATTTCAACTTATTGCCGTCGAGGCTTAGAGCACTATCGGAGCCTTTAAGTGTCGTATCCTTAGCGGTAATCTTGTAGCTGTTTTCAGTAGAGCCTTTTGAAACAGTAATATTTTCGCCCGCTTCAATGGTTGTCTTGCCTTCCTTAACAGCATCAGAAATTGACTGCTGAACCTGTTTAAGCTGAGCCACGTTAACCGCATCAGTATCGGCAGAACCGGCTGCTACATTGGTGATTTGGCGGGTATAACCATTCGTACCATCCCCTACAGATACGGCACCGAGAACAGATTTCCATGCAGCTAAGTTACTTGTGGACTCTTTTTTCGTCAATGGATCATAACCGAAGGTCGCACCGGCTCTATCGGCTACGCTGAAGGAGCCTAAAGCTACACTATGATTAGCTTTTGCCGTAGCACCATAACCACCAATAGCCACAGATTGACCGGCTTCTGCCGTTGAAAACGCACCTACAGCCAAAGAAAAGTCTGCCTTAGCTTGGGCCACATTCCCAAACGCAGTGGCACGCTCACCGGTAGCAATACTGTAACTGCCTACTGCCGTTGCGCTCTTACCGGTAACTTCACTATAACTACCTATAGCCGTAGCCCAACCGCCATCAACAGTTGTAGCTGTGCCCATAGCAATGGAGCTCTCGCCCTTAACAGTAGTCGTTTTTTCTTCATCATGGTTATTATTGCCGATTGCAATGGCCCAGTCGCCGTCAACCTTAGCTGCATTACCGATAGCTAACCCCATTTCACCTTTTACGGTCAAATAGTTACCTAAAGCAACGCGCCATTGGCCGGCTTCCTCTATGCCACCCTGAATCTTATTAGCATGACCAAAGGAAGTGCCTAGTGTCTGCACTTCAGAACTTGTACCAACAGCAATACTACCACCGCTTACGGTATTCAATAAACCTACCGCAACGTTCTGGTCGGAACCATAGTCATTCTTGGTATACGTCCAGTCATTACCATTTTGCACTGCCGTATAACCGACTAAGTTGCCCACACCGAGAACTGTATTCTGTTCACCAAACACCTTAGTCACTTTGTGGTCATAGTTTTCGTAATCGGTTGCAAAAACGGCATTATGTATACCGTCGACGTCAATATTCTGACCGACAACGATGCTACTGTTAAATGTGTTCTTATTTCCTACAACACTGACATTATTGCCTAAAACGACACTGTTATTACCGGCTGATTTGGATGAAATCCCAATAACAATACTGTCTGTACCGGTTGCCCCATCATTTGAATAGTTTGTGCCGGTTCCTGTTTGAGTACTGTTAGACGAGAAATAATGAACAGAATTAGCATCAAGCTGTGTCTGAACTTTCTTCAGCTGGGCTACATTGACCGCATCCGTATCTGCAAAACCGGCTGCTACATTGGTAATTTGGCGAGTATAACCGCTGGTGCCGCCGCCGACCGATACGGCCGCCCGCGTTGCTTTCCAGGTACTCGTGGTATCCGTGGAAGCTGCCTTCGTTGACGGGTCATAACCGACGATACCGGCTGCAGTATCAGCCACCGAGTCAGCGCCCAGGGCTACGCCGTTTGCTTCTGAAGCTTTCGTATTGGTACCGATAGCGGTTGCATTCTTCCCGGTTGCCACGCTTTTATACCCTAAGGCAAGGGCATTTTCATCTGTAGCTTGAGTTCGAGAACCAATAGCCATTGCATTTTTCCCGCTAACTATCGTTCTGTTGAGCCCTATTGGATCGTTAGCGCCAATGCCAATAGCCCCCCAAGCGTCCACATTGACGCCATTACCGATAGCCACGGCTTTGTCGCCTTTAGCAGTTATGTAGTTACCTACTGCCACTCGCCATTGTCCGCCGTTATACAAGTCTCCTAAAATATTATTTCCATGGCCGATGGACGTACCTAACGCTTGTACCACAGAATTGGTGCCGATGACAACACTGCCGCCACTTACGGTATTTGTTAACCCGACTGCCACATTCTGATCGCTACCGGAGTTATTCTTGGTATAATCCCAATTATTGCCATTTTGCACTGCCGTATAGCCGACCAAATTCCCCACACCGAGAACGGTATTCTGCTCACCGAATACTTTGGTCAATTTATTGTTGCCGATATTGTAATCCGTTGCAAAAATCGCGTTATGCGTGCCGTCGGCTTCGATGCTATGACCGACGACAATGCTATTGTTTCTACCATTCTTAACGCCCGTAACAGTCGTGTTATTCCCTAATACAACACTGTTATTGCCGTCTGAATTGGATGAAATACCGATAACAATACTATCTGTGCCGGTAGCACCATCATTTGCATAGTTTGTACCGGTACCAGTTTTAGAACTATTAGTAGAGAAATAGTGAATTTCATCAGTAGCACTTGCTGCCGGTAAAATCTCCGCATCATTTGTAGCGGTTATATCATTTGCGATAGTGATTGATGTGTCTGTTGTCACCTCATTATCTACAGCAACACCATCCGCTGCAAAAACTTGACCCCCTAAGAGTAAACTCAATAAGACAGCGCTGCTCAAAGAAGTCTCAACCACTCGATGACGACCATGTTTTCTAGTTTCCATACCATACACCTCTCAAACCCTTGTACTACCTAACACTTTTACTACTCGACGAATTTGAATTATACCCCTCTCAAATTCATCTTTATTTCATTTATGATTAAATGCTAACATTTTTATCATTTTAGGTCAACATAGTCATTACTTGAGCTAATATCTTTTACTTAAAAGAAAAATCGATATAATAGAAACTATACAATATAATTCTTTTAAAATGCTTAATCTTACTATCATAGTTAAAGCAAACTCAAATTATAACTATAGCCTGATTAATTATTAAGTTTTTGCGATAATTAATTGATAAAATGTCGTTTCTTTTCTATTTCCAACGACAAAAATGGGACTATCTAAGGCAATATTTTTACCTTGTGATAGTCCCATCTTATTTATCCTGTTACAGAGGAGTCATTAATTAATTCAACTTAACTAAAACAGAAAGCAATCCCTATTATTTTTCAGCCAATTGGCGCATAATTTCTTGAATTAACTGCTCCTGTTTTTCAAGACGTTCATTCAATATATCAATGGTTGTCGCTTGTTTTGAAACGATTTCAGCCAATGCAGATTTCGAGTAATTCGAGTATTCATTGCTGCTACCGAATTTAACACTAACGCCGGCGTTAAACATGTTTTCACCGCCGCCCATGCTAGTACCAACGGAGAATAGCAAATCATTCGTCGGACGATAGAACGCACCGATAGCTACGGCATTAGCTGATTTGTAGTTACCGTAACCGGCGGCAAAGTCCCATTTAGCAGTCGGATCGTAATCTTGCGGATGTAAGGCTGCTAAAGCGGCCGCACCGGCACCGACACGATTAACGCGATTGTCCAATTTATTAACTTGACTGTTTAAGCTGGTTACATTATTGGTAATATTGCTTACTTCGTTGGAAATAGAAGTAATATTATTGGTGTTCTGAGTAATCTGAGTTGTATTGGCAGCTACCTGGCTATCTAAAGCAGTCAAGTTATCTGCCGCAGATTTAGACTGTTTAACATACGTGCCGTCTTTAGCTACGCGAGTTTCGTTGTAAACAGTGCCGCCGGTAACGATGCCTTTATTGCCGGATTCAACTTTACCGTCAGTATTCACTTTGATTTTGTAATTAGTTCCGCCAATATTATTCTTTTCTGTGCTGTCGATAATAATGGAAGTATCACCATCGGCATTGGCAATGGTATTTCTCGTATCGATAGCTGAGGCTATAGTAGATAAATTAACACTCCCTGAAATGATTTCTTTTCCATCGGAATTCTTAATTGACAGACCTAATTTATTGTCTTTAAAACTCAAAGCATCCGTACTTTCTTGTAAGCCTGTACCTACAGCATCCACAGCCGCTTTAAGCTGAGCTACGTTGACCGCATCAGTATCATTGGTACCGGCTGCTACATTAGTAATTTGGCGAGTTAAACTGGTTTCACTATCACCAACGGAAACAGCCGCCGCACCGGATTGCCAAGCAGATGTAATCTGAGTTTTTTCCGATACAGCTGCCGTATAGGCTTTATTGGCATCATTCATAGCTGTTTCGGACGTATTCATAGCGGCTCTCGCTTTATCATTTGCAGTCTTAGCGGCATCCATCTGCTCTTTAATTTTTTTACCTTGATCCGAATCATGGTCAATCTGGTTATACTCATGTACGGCTTGAACATAATCAGCATTCTTGGCCAGATAATCAGAAACCTTAGTTTCATAATCAGCTTTAGCTGTCGAAAGAGCGGATTCCAAATCAGGGATACTGTTATTTAGCTCAGCTAATCTATCCGCCTTACCGACATAGGCAACAATGGCCGCTTCACTTTCAAAAGCTTTGCCGCTAACCGGGTTATATCCAAAAGCCCCTTTATCAACAGATGCTACGGAATTACTACCGATAGCCACACCGCCATCATGCTGTACGTCCGTATTATAGCCGAGCATAACGGCATTACTGATATTTTCCGTATGTTCGCGTAACGGTTTTTGTACCTTTACCGCATAGTACAGCGTATCTCCTACCCAATATTTATCAGGGGTTGTGTGGTCATAACTTTGCGGAGTATATGTTTGTTCTTCATATCCCTCTTTCGTTCCCATCGTCCCCAAAATAACATTGTTACTACCACCGGTTAAAGTATGGTAATCACCAATAACAACATCTCTTGTAGCATCACTCAGCTTATTACCGGTCCCCATAACAGACACGTTATTCACATTGGTAGATTTATTTTGATAACCGGTAACCAGATTATAATCACTGACAGCCGCTTCGGTGCCGTTTAAAGTGTTGCCCGTCCCAAAGATGGCCGAGCGTCTTGCATAATCCGATACGTTGCCGTTCCCCATGGCAAATACGGACCCGCCGTTAAGTGCCGCAAAATCGCCCATTATTTCAGAAAGATGATCGGTATAGCCGAAATCATCAGGAGTGTGGAAATAGACTTCACCCCAACGACCTGAAAGGAACCCGCCTTCAATGCCCTCGTTTACATTACCATATGCATTTGTTATACGGTTTCCTGTACCGAAAGCCATGGAGGTCAGTGAGGAGTCAACCTTATTAAGCATCCCATAAGCACCAGTTGCTATCGAGCCCCCAGGCCCATTTTCACTTTGACTTTCGTAACTAAGTTTATTATCGATACCGTAAACAGAACCATAGATATTTGTATCTTTGATAGTTGAACGAACTCCCACCGCTGTACTTGTTAGCCCCAAATTCTGCGTTCTTTGACCTACTGCCGTACTACCATCACCTGCTATCGTATGATAGCCAACGACAACGACATTTCTATTACCTTCGCCGATAATCTTCTTTTCTTCAGGAGATAAAGAACCGATAATGACGGAATCCTTAATATTGTTTCCTTTTTGATTATCACCAATAATAATACCTGCAGATACTCCTCTAATTTCGTTGTTATTACCAATAACCGTTAAAGCATCCCATTCATTACGATACGTATCATTACCGGTAAGTACATTACCACGACCAATAGTTAAGTCGGAAATATTAGGTTCACGACCTTCAGGATGACCATAGTCAGTAACGGTGCCAACATCTCGACCGATTATTTTATTATTATCACCGATAACGTTTTGTTTACGACTACCTCGTACTTCATTGTTATTACCAAAAACACGAGTATCAACGCTGGCTTCATATCTTGTTCCACCCTGCCATAGGTAGCTCTTTGTTATCTTATTATCATTACCTACAATATTAACGCCATTGGTGTTTTCAACCGTATTGGTATCGCCAATAACATTGGCATCTTCACTGCCGGTTACAGAGTTTTCTGTCCCCACGACACGAGCTGTTTTATCATCAGTCACGGTATTTGTTGTACCCGTAGCGGTACCACTGTCTACAATGATATTATCCGCCGCAAAAACCTGTCCGCCTAATAATAAACTCAATAAGACTGCACTACTCAAAGAAGCCTTAACTACTCGATGACAACCGTGTTTCTTAGTTTCCATACTATACACCTCTCAAATCCTTATACTGCTAACACTTTTACAGCTCGATGAACTTGATTGATTCCCCTTTTAAATTCATCTATGCTTCACTTATGATTAAATGCTAACATTTTTACCATATCGGGTCAATATAGTCATTACTTCAGTTAATATCTTTACTTAATATAAAAATTGATATTATAGAAACTGTATAAAAAAACGCGGTAATAACACTTCATTATATCTATAAAGTTTTAGCAAACTCAAACTATAACCAAAGCATCAATAGTTATTAAATTTTTGCGATAATCTATTGATAAAATTTCAGTAAATTTCTTTTTAACAACAAAAAAAGAACCGCCCAAAGCAACTAACAACAATTGCCTTGTAACGGTTCAAAGATTCGAGGTCCTCAATATTTAATTAACATTCACTAAAATCAAAGCATCCTACCATAATTTTCCCGAAGAATGAATAAGTTGCAGCGCCAAGATGCCTACACCCACCGAGAATACCATTAGGATACTGGTTGCCTTCAATCGTTTAGCAATAGCCGCGCCAAGCTGTGCCCCGATAACAGCTCCGATACCGCAGGCAATGGCAATGTTCCACTGAATATGACCTAAGAAATAGTGAGTTGTCACACCCATAATCGTGGACAGGAACAAAATAAACTGACTGGTAGCTGTTGCTATATGAGTCGGGAAACCCAAGAGATATACGAGCGCCGCCACATGAATCAAACCGCCGCCGATACCGAACACACTGGAAATGAAACCAACCACCACACTGATTAAACAACCGATTGTCTTACTGTAGGTCAGTTCATGGAGCTGCAAAGATTCTTCCTTACGCTGCCCTTTAGTCCAGTTTTTATAACCGATAAACGTAGACATACAAAGTAAAAAGAGGCCGAACCAGAATTTCAGCATGGATACGTCAAAACCTTCTGAAGCCACAGCACCGAGATAAGAGCCCGGAATTGTCGCCAAGGTAAACCAAATCGCTGCGCTATACAGAATCTTCTTTTGCTTAATAAACGCGGTTGAAGCCGACATGGCATTAAACATAACGATAGTCAGTGATGTACCAACCACCATAGCCGGCGTCCAATCGGTAAAGGTATATAAGAATACCGGCACGAATACCAAACCACCGCCGGCACCTATGAGTGTCCCGAAAGCACCAACGCCAATGCCCAACACAATAAATTGCAATAACATGCCCACCGACATGCCTAAAATCAATCCTGTTGCCCCATCCATAGCTGACTCAACCTCATTTCTCTTTTTTCAAAACATACACTTCAAATACACTATACATTTGATTACATCTACATTTTAATTCAGTATATCGCAAAATAAACAGAAACGCCATCACTTCCTGGTTATAGCTGTTCGTGACTCAGCTATAAACCCGCAAATGATGGCGTTTTTGTTTACGTAAGTTTGTGTAAGTGTGTGTAAATACGTATATAGTTAACTGACTGGTCGTGCCAATCAAGGAACTACCTTTAAATAGGTATATTTAATTATTTTCAGCTATAATACGGCTGATACGGCTGTTACGATAGGCGCAATAACGGTCGTCATAATTCCCATAAAAATCATAGCCAAAGAGGCAATGGCGCCGGTTTTAGGTCCGTCTTCATACGCTTTGGCAGTGCCTGTACCATGAGCGGAAATGCCGTAAAGCATACCTTTTAACAAACGGTTATGAATGTGGGCACGTTTAATCATCATGGTCGTCATAATCATACCGATAAGACCTGTTGCAATTACAAGGATAGCCGTAATTGTAGGATCACCGCCCATTGTGTCGGAAGCGGCCAAAGCCAACGGCGTAGTTACGGAACGTGGTGCAATGCTGTGAACGAGTTCAGGGCTCAAACCGATGAGTTCAGCAAGTCCCATAGAACCCAAGAACGCAACGGAACACCCCATACCGATAACGACTACCAAAGGAATAAAATATTCTTTAACTACATTACGGAATTTATATAAAGGCACTGCAAAGGCCACGGTAGCCGGTTGCAACATCATGGTGATGTACTGACTGCCTTCCTGATATACCTGATACGGAATATTCATGGTTACGAGGAATAAACCGATAACTACCGGCACACCCAATAAAGGAGTGAAATAAAGCTTTTTGCCGGAACGTTCATATAATTTTTTGAAAAGAAAATACAAAACTACAGTGCCCACTAACGATTCGATGATATGAATACTAATCATCTGAAACGGTGAATAATTTACCATAATTTGTACCCCTTTCTACGTAATTTCATAACGCTCAAAGTAATAATCGTAACGGAAATGAGCAATGTTACAATACTCGTTACGATAACCCCCAACAACATAGCCCCCGTGCTGCCGAACAGTTGTGTATATTGAATAACCCCTATAGCGGACGGAATGAAGAATAACAACAATTCCCCAATTAAAACGGCCGCCCCTTGTTCCACCCAGTTAAGTTTGATAATCCCCGAGCAGAGCAACAAAAATAACAAAATCATGCCCACCAAAGTCCCCGGTAATGGCAGGTGCAACCATTCTTTCAGGTAGCCGCCCAACACTCCTATGAAGGCGAGCAATAGAATCTGACCTACTACAATCGCCACACGTTTCATTCCTTAATGCCTCCTACAAACCGACTAATTACCTATGACAAAATACTTTATGTTCATTCATTAAACGAATGTGATAATTATTGTTTAATCAAATAGGGATTTTTCGATATCCCCGTTGTCATGACTTATTGTATCTCATTTTTTCTTAAAAAAATAATATTTTTTCCCTATACGACCGTATTCTTTTTAGCTATAATAGATAGAGATTATATTGCAGGAGGATTATATGGATATTACCCATTTAAAATACTTTGTAGAAGTGGCTCGCCAGAAAAGTTTTACCAAAGCGGCCCAAACTTTACATGTAAGCCAACCGTCTTTAAGTAAAGCGGTACGCCTGTTGGAAGGGGAATGGAACAAGCAGTTATTCCGTCGCCGTGGGCATCGCATCGAGCTCACCAACGAAGCTTGTGCCGTATTACCGCAGATTGAAGCCTTAGTGAGGCAATTTGAAGTACTGGAGCATCAAATGCACCACACGAATGATACGGAATCGGGCGAATTAAGCCTCGGTATCCCGCCGATGATCGGCTCTTCCTTCTTATCACCGATTATCCGCGATTTCATGGCCGCTTATCCGCAGATTTCATTGAAAGTAAGTGAGCATGGTTCGCCGCAAATCGCTCAACTTGTTCAGGATAATCAGTTACAGGTAGGCTTCGTCACGCTACCGGTATCGGACTTCACCAATCCGGATACGCAAACCTATATTTTTAACCATCAGCCGCTATACTATGTAATGCAACCCGATTCACCGTTTGCCGATTACGAATCC
>OBVB01000708.1_pt1 | contig 12461 bp, 12 predicted proteins | sample 1475891 | NCBI WGS metagenome assembly OBVB01 (sample SAMEA2579943, study PRJEB22360) | human gut metagenome | biome: human gut; feature: human-associated habitat; material: faeces | place: Denmark | collected 2008/2010 | reverse complement strand
TACAGAATGGAGATACGCCTAAGCAGGCAGATTTAAAGGTAAGCAGGCTGGCGGGGCACAATCGGGAAGAAGTTACTAAGATTTATCTGGCGAAGGTAGACTAAATAAAATGGTAAACTATCGCAAAATATGCTATAATAATTAGTATAAATAAAAAGAATGTAGTGTTGGCAGCACTACATTCTTAGGATGAATTACCCGCAAAAATAATTCATATAAATTATACATTTCTATTTAAATTATATACATAGTATAGCATAACTATACTATAAAATCAATTCAATTTAGATAGAAAAAAATTTTTTGCAGGTAATTCACTTCTAGGGAAAAGGAGTGAATTTTTTATGTTAGCAGAAAAAAAAGAGCAAATAAGTTTTTTAGATATATTAGATAATACAAAGGAAAAAAGAATTTCTAAAGCAAGAAAACAAGAGGTTTTGGATTACATAGAGCAAGTGCATGGCGAAGACGATGGATATATAACAATTGCCATACGAAATAAAAAAGTGGGGTGGCAACAATACCACTTTAAAAAAGAAAACTTAGAAGATAATATAAATAAAATATTAAGCCTAAATACAAATACGTATATAAGCATTAATAGCTTTTATTATGCAAAGAGAGGTGTAGAAAGCCTTAGAAAATTAAATAGTTTATATGTGGAATTAGATAGGCATGCAGATGGACCCATGACAGATTTGGAGCTGCAAGACGTAATGTATTATCTGGAGGAAGATTATTTCTATACTAAAATTCCTAGACCTAATTTAATAGTATCTAGTGGCAGAGGGCTACACCTATACTGGGTAATAAAAGATTTGCCTAAAAAAGGCTTACCACTTTGGCGAATAATAGAAAATAGAATATTAAGGGAATTAGAAGATTTTAACGTTAGAGGATTTAGAGTGGATAAAGCAGCCACAGACCCTGCTAGAGTGTTTAGATTGCCACAGAGCCGTAATACTAAGGCTAAAACAACTTGTAAGGTGCTATATACGCAAAATTTTAAGTATAGATTGGACGATATAATAAAATATTACTTCGAGGACTTAAAAATTATAAAAAAGCCTAAAACTAAAGTAAAAGAAGATAATAAAACTAATTATACAAAAAAAGAAAACAATATAAAAAATTTTTACAATATATACAATTTACACTACACTAGGCTTTGCGATATTGCAAAGCTAGTAGAACTAAGAAAAGGTAAGCCACTAGAGGGAAAAAGAGAATTAATATGCTTTTTATACAGATACTATAGCTGTTTGTATACAGCGGATACCCAGAAGGCGTTAAGGGACACTATAGCCCTTAATAACACGTTTAAAGATCCATTAGACGTAGAAGAAGTAATAAAAGCCACTGTAAGTGCAGAAGAGGCATTTAAAGAGTGGCAGGAAAGTATTAAAATAGCAGAAGAAACTGGAGATTATAGGGTAAGTGTAAATGGCATTTTTAAAATTAAGGGATATAACTATACGAACCCAAAGCTAATAAAACTGTTAAGCATAACAGAGCAAGAGCAAGAGAAGTTAGATACGTTAATTGGTAAAAAAGAAAAATATAAAAGAAAAAATAACGAAAGAAACAAAGCACGAAGAAATGAAGCAGGATTAACAAAAAGACAACAAGAAAAACAAGAATTAATTAATAAAGTTAAAAATTTGAAATTACAAGGTTTGAAACAAAAGGATATAGCAGAAAAACTAAATATAACAAAAGGTACAGTAAGTAAATATTTAAAGTTATAAAAAAAAGTTTCCTGAAATGGGTCTTTATATTTAGTGTGTGTCCCTAGTATGTAAATACTAGGGCTTTTTTTATATCCCTGTATATTTTGAGCATTATTATGTTATAATTATATACAAAAAGGAGGTATGATTTATGCCAGCAATAAGACCTATAACAGATTTACGAAATACAAATGAAATTTCTGAAATCTGTCATGCACAAAATGAACCTATTTTTATAACTAAGAATGGATATGGTGATATGGTGGTTATGAGTATGGAAGCTTATGATCATATGATTAACACAGGTAAAATAGATGCAGCTATTACTGAAGCTGAAGTAGAATATAATTCAAATGGAGAAAGCTATGATGTTGAGGAAGCCTTTTCTATGTTGAGGAGGAAACATTTTGGTTAATAAATATACTGTTAAGATGTTACCGAAAGCATATAGAGATATAGATAATATATATGGATATATTTCAAGGCAAATTAAAGAAGATGCAGCAGCAAGGAGATTAGTTGATAAGTTTGAAAGTGAAGTATTAGGACTATCTATGTTGCCATACAGGGGGGCAGAAAGGAAAGTTGGTGCATATGCTAAAAAAGGATATCGACAATTATTTGTAGATAATTTCACCGTTATTTACAGAATAAACGAAGAGCATAAAGAAGTTATAATAGTAACAGTAAGGTATTCTCCAAGTAAATTTTAAAGATTTTTATTAAATTAGATAGTGTTAGAATTATTCTAGCACTATTTTTTTTGATTTTATTTATACAAATTTGAATATTTTTCATTTTTTAATTTATGAACTTCTCGACATTCTTAGAAAAAGATATTGGAATGCGATTATGAATAAATTTCATAATCGCATTCTTTCTGTCTATAAATCATATGGATCAGTAGAAAAGAGATTTGATGAAGAATTAAAAAGTTTATATGCTATGTAGGAGGATAATTATGGTTAAGGCCAAAGATATAATAAGTATAAAAGATAATATAATGGAATATAAGGCTGCATTAGATAAAGAAACTGAGTTCATAGAAAAATTAAAAATTGAAAGTAAAATTAGAGAACAACAGTATAGATTAATGGATGTCCAGTCACAATTATTTAATATAGAGATATGTTTACATAAAAATGCCAAACTGCATAAAGAAATTTTTATAGATAAATATATTAATGGATTAACAGTCAATCAATTAAGTAATAAATATAATATATCCAGAACAACAATATATAGATTATTAAGTACTGCTAAGACAATATTTCAAAAGTAATATCAATTCTATAAAAGCATTTATTGAAATATAGGTGATTTATTTATGTATATATGTTGTAGAAATTGTTGTGTATCAAAAAAACTATAGTGCTCTGATGCATTATTATAGTATATATTTTATATATACTATAATATGGTATATTTAATACATAATAGTAAATTATTGTGTACAACAAATATTAATGAATACATGATTATAATTGTTTTTTAGGAGGCCATATTATGTTAGAGTTAATTATGGTTTATGAATCGTAAAGTCATGATATATGAATATTAGTAATTTATGATGGCTTAACTATATTAAAGTATTAGAATTAGGGACGCTGAGTTGTACCATAAATTATGTAGACTTTTGTTTATGGAAGTTTAATGTAAGTTACCTCCACCAATGAAATTCATGAATACATAATGAACACATTGGAGAAATTTGATACAATTTTTTAGTTGAAATTGAGAATGTATCATAATTGATAGAAAATAAAATGTTGAAAAAATACTAAATTTATGTATAATATAAATAGATTTAAATATAAACATGAAAAAAATATAAATGAAAAGGTGTTGTAAATATGCGCAAAGAGGTAGTTTTTAACTAAACTAACTGAATAAGGATTGATTTTAGAAAGTATGTTTGAAAAATCTTGAGTTATCAAGGTTTATTAGTGGTGGAATTAATTTGAAAAATATTAATCACTACCATGTTTATTTGTGTACTTCTAAAATAATCAATATTAAAATGAGCATGTTACACCTTATTTGCATAAGTAGGAAAGCCGTGTTTTAAAAACGGTATTTTTATGCCTATTTTTGCTGCATTTATAAATATGATATAAGATTTTAGTCTATATAACTTAGTAATAAGTTGTATAAATTAAAGTCCTATATTTCATGTTTATATTTATGCCATATAATTATGAGGCTGTAAGTGAACCGATGTTCATTTGCGGCTTTTTGTTTTTTGAAGGAGATTATTAGGATGATTAAGATATCTAGAATACAAAGTACAAACAAACTTTTTCATAATATAGGGATGGTGAATAATTAATGGTTAAAAAACTTTCAGCATATAAAATTTATTTGTTATTTTCAGCTATTACGGCGATGTGTTTTTCGTTGGTTGCTACAGTTATGATAGTATACCACATTGAAAAGGTTCATTTAAATCCACTTCAACTTATACTTGTGGGCACTACATTAGAGGCGGCATGCTTTATATTTGAAATTCCTACAGGGATAGTTGCAGACATATATAGCCGTAAGTTATCTATTGTTATTGGTGCAGTTTTGACAGGATTAGGATTTATTTTAGAAGGCTCCATTTCTAGTTTTGCTTCTGTGCTTGTAGCACAGATAATATGGGGATTAGGTTCAACTTTTACTAGTGGGTCTATTGAGGCGTGGATTGCAGAGGAAGAAAAAGAACAAGACTTAGATAAAATATATATAAAAGGAGCACAAGCAGGACAAATAGGAGCAGTTATCGGGATAATACTAAGTACCATAGTAGGTAATTTGTCTGTTAGATTACCTATTATAATCAGTGGATGTTTATTTGTGATTAGTGCATTATTTTTAGCATTGTATATGCCAGAGAATAATTTTACACCATCTGCTGCAGAAGATCTAAACACTTTTAGAAAGATGGGATATACCTTTAAATCTGGCTTAAAGTTTGTGAAAAGTAAATATATAATGATGATTTTACTTTCTGTAACTCTATTTTATGGTTTATCTAGCGAAGGTTATGATAGACTTTCCAATGCACATTTCCTACAAGACACTACGCTTCCTAAGATAGGAAACCTTCAGCCTGTAACTTGGTTTGGGATATTTGGTATTGCTGGAATGGTATTAAGTGCTATAGCAATGCAGTTTATAGCTAAGAAATTAGAAGAAGAGGATAAGAATCAGAGTGGGAAGATATTATTGGTTGCAAATATATTTTATATATCCTTTATGTTAGCATTCGCACTTACAAGAAACTTTAATTTAATGCTAGTAGCGTATTTATCAACAAGTCTGTTTAGATCTATAAATGATCCTATATTTAATGCATGGCTAAATAATCATATAGATGATAGTGCAAGGGCAACTATACTTTCTATGAATGGACAAATCAATGCATTAGGACAAATTATAGGGGGACCAATTATTGGGATTATAGCTACAAAATTTTCTATAAGTATTGGTATAGCATGTACTTCATTATTAGTAACGCCAGTATTAGTTTTATATATCCTTTCTTTGATAATGGATAAAAAAGATGTTAAGAGCGCTAAAGGGGGAGAGGATACATATGAAAACAATTAATATAGGAATTGTGGCTCACGTTGATGCAGGCAAAACAACTACAACTGAAAATCTTTTATACTACAGTGGAGCTATAAAATCAGTTGGTAAAGTAGACCTAGGAAGCACTCAAACGGACTCAATGGAGCTTGAACGTAAGAGAGGAATTACTATAAAATCTTCAGCAATATCTTTCACATGGAATAGTGTTAAAGTAAATATTATCGATACTCCAGGACACGCAGACTTTGTATCTGAGGTAGAACGCTCTTTAAGTGTTTTAGATGGAGCTATATTAGTTATATCTGCAGTAGAAGGTATTCAATCCCAGACAAGAATATTATTTAACACATTAAAGACCCTAAAAATTCCAACAATAATTTTTATAAATAAAATAGATAGAGTTGGAGCAAATTGCAATAAAGTTTTTGAGGACATAAAAAAGGCTATGTCTAATAAGATAGTTAGATTACAAAAGGCACATGGTGAAGGAAGTAGAGAGGTTTGTCTAAATAATTTGGATGAAATAAATACAACAAATGATGAAATTATTAATGTTTTATCAGATTTAGATGAAGTGTTTTTAGAGAAATATGTTAACGGGATAGAATATGATAAAAATGAAATACAAGAAAAAATTTCATTGTATTCAAGAGAAGGAAGTTTATACCCTGTGCTTTTCGGTGCAGCATCAGTTGGTCTTGGTATCAAACAATTATTAGATGGAATTTGCAGTTACCTACCATTTGCAAGTAAAGACAGCGGTGGTGATTTATCTGGAGTGGTATTCAAAATTGAAAGGACAAATACAAATGAAAAGAAAGTTTATGTAAGATTATTTGGAGGCAAAATTTCTGTAAGAGATAGAATTGAAGTTCCTAATAAAGATATTATAGAAAAAGTGAAGAAAATTAATGGTTTAGAAAATGGTAAGCTAATTGAAATCGCCAGCATGGAGTCGGGAGATATAGGTATTCTACATGGACTTACAAGTTTTCAGGTTGGGGATGTCATTGGAATTGCAAATGATAGAACTAAAAATATATCTATAGCTAAACCAACATTAAAGACGAATATATCTGCTGTTAATAAAGAAGAAAATAGAGAATTATTTAAGGCATTAACATTCCTTACAGAAGAAGACCCACTATTAGAATTAGGCATGGATGATGAAGATAAAGAGATTTATATTAACTTATTTGGTGAAGTTCAGATGGAAATACTAAGTTCTATATTAGATGATTTCTATGGAATTAAAGTAGAGTTTTCGAATATCCAGACTATTTACAAAGAGACGCCTAAAGGTGTTGGTACTGCAATGATGCTTATGCAGGAAGGATTAAATCCTTTCTGGGCAACGGTAGGTCTAAAAATAGAGCCTGGGATAAGGGGAGAAGGATTAAAATATATGTCTAATGTATCAATAGGATCATTACCAAAATCTTTTCAAAATGCTATTGAGGAAGCAGTTGTTAAGACAAGTAAGCAAGGCCTTTTTGGTTGGGAAGTCACTGATATAAAGGTTACACTTACCTGCGGAGAATTTTTTAGTCCAGCCAGCACCCCAGCGGACTTTAGAAATGTAACTCCTATGGTATTTATGGAAGCATTGCATCAGGCTAAAACTGACTTATTGGAACCTCTGCATGAGTTTGAACTAAGGATTCCACAAAATGTTTTGAGTAAAGCTATTTGGGACTTGCAAACTATGAGAGCAACCTTTGATAATCCGATTATTGTTGAGGATGAATTTTTAATAAAAGGGTTAATACCAGTAGAAAATTCAAAAGAATACAAGCTAAAAATAGCTTCGTATACAGAAGGAAAAGGTATGTTTTTAACAAAGTTTTTTGGATACAAGAAAGTTCCATTTGAATTTGCTAAAACCCGCCAAAAATCAACCTATGACCCTTTAAACAAAAAAGAGTATTTACTTCATAAGTTAAATGCAATTAGAGATTAATTGGAATAAAGCACTTAATTTAATGTAGGGTAGACAGTAGATAACTTTAAGGTGTTACACTTTAAAGCATAACCAAAAAGGTATTGATGACTTTTGAGTTATGAGTAATATTTTAAGACATATATATTATAGATACTCTTACCTTGAAAATATGGTAAGAGTATTTTATTTTTTTATCAAATATTTAAATGAAAAAGTATGTTCATTCAGAATTTTTTTATTGGACAGGTCAATATGACTATAGAATAAGAAATAATATAAATATATAGATACGACACATTCTTCTTAAACTATGTAGTAATCTAAGGAGTATCTAAAGTAAGGTACTTCTTTTTATTAAATTTAATACTACACACAATAACTTAGATAGACTTATTTCTGAATGAAGCTAGGGGTTAAGAAGAAACCCTGATCTTATTTTATTTAACACTGTCTATAAATCATATGATTTCACAGACAATAATTCATATACATAGACTATAGCATTTAAAGCAGCATGTTCACCCAAAAGTGTCTGCAAAATAAAAAATAGTTTTTATAGACACATATAGTTATACATGATATACTACTTTCATAAATTAATTAATAAAAGAGGTTGCATCATGATATTTGGGTATATGAGAATAAGTACACAAAATGAAAAGCAGACTACAGATAGACAAAGAATTACGTTGGAGCAATACGCAAAAGATAATGTATTTGAATTTGATCAAATTTATGAAGAAAGAATTAGCGGTACAGTTAAAGCAGATAATAGACCACAATTCCAGGAGCTAAAAGGAAAATTAAGAAAAGATGACATATTAATAATTACTGATATAGATAGATTAGGAAGAAATGCTGATGATGTAATAATAGAATTTAAAAGATTAAAAGCTAATGGAATTAGAGTTATTGCATTAGATACACCATACTTAAATGAATGGGGTAAAATTCAAGATAGTTCAATATATAACATGATAGCTGATATATTTATTACATTAAAAGCTCATATGGCACAACAGGAACGTGAAAAAACAGTTGAGCGTATAAATCAAGGTTTAGCCGTTGCAAAAGCCAATGGAAAGAAACTAGGGCGACCAAAAACAGCGTTACCAGACAACTTCATTAAAGAGTATAGAAAATTTAAAAATGGTGATTATGGAAATATGACATCAACTGGATTTGCTAAAATGCTAGGTATTGGAAGAAGTACATTATATAAATATATTAATATCATTGAGAAATAGAAAGAGTATCTATAATTGGTACTCTTTTTGGTTTTCATAAATTAATTATTGAACAATATAATATAAAAGACTATAATATATTCATATATTAATTTATGAATGAGGTTGAAAAATGGCAAGAGAAACTCAAAAGGAAAAAATAGAGAGATTAGAGAATGAATTAAAGAATGCTAACGAAACAATTCAACAATTAAATAATGAAATATCTGATATGATAAATAAGGCTGATAATTCATTTGAGAATAGCTCCACATATAAACAAATGTCAAAGCAGATAGAAACTTTAGAATTAAAGGTTAAAGCTATTACAGATACGGCAGAACATAACAGGAAAATGTATAATGCAGAGCTAAAGAGAAATAGTGATTTAATAAAAGAAATTCAAGAATTAAAAAATGAAAACAAATCAACTCCCAAGGTTCATAATGAGCGTGGAGCTGGGAGAAAGAATAGATTTACAGATAGTAAGATACTAGAAATTAGGAAATATAGAGCAGAAGGGAAAACTATTAAAGAGATAGCTACAATGTTTAATTGTAGTGTTGGATTAATTCACAAATTAATTAGTGAATAGGAGAGTGAAAAAGTTACTCTTTTTACTTTGTTATAATATTGATAACAATAAAACATGAAAAATATTGGTTAAATTAAAATATTGTGTTAAAATTATGTCTATATGATAAAAATAGAACAATTAACCGGGGAGAGTAAAAAATGGAGAATAAGAATATGACAACATGCAAAGCATGTGGAAAAGAAATCGCTAAAGGGGTTAAGAAATGCCCTCACTGTGGTAAAGACCAAAGAAACTTTTTTATGAAACATAAGATAATTAGCATTATAGCTATTTTCATTGTATTAGGGGTTATAGGTAGTGTTACAGGTGGAAAAGATGATTCAGCAAAAACTACTAGCACAACTACATCAACAGAATCAACAGCATCTACAAAGAGTACATCAGAAGATGTAAAGAAGGAAGAAGAAGCAATCACAGTTTCAGCAGTTGATTTAGGTAAAGCATATAATGATAATGAAGTAAGTGCAGATAAACAATACAAAGGTAAGAATGCAGTAATCTCAGGAACAATTAAAGATATTGGTGTTACTATGGGACAAACTTACGTTGTATTAAGTTCTGGAGATGATTTTGCATTAACTGATATACAATGTTTCTTTAAAGATCAAACTGAAATAGATAAGGTTGCTGGATTAAGTAAAGGAAATTCTGTTACTATAAAAGGAAAGATAGATGGAAAATCAATGAATGTTGGAGTTAATGATTGTACATTACAATAATATTTTTTGATTAGTGAAAGGACTATGTTAAATAGTCCTTTTTTATTTGAAGGATATCTTATACAGATGTATAACTTATATATAAGTATAACTTTTATATAAGGAGGACTATACAATGGAATTTGATATGAATGATATAGATGGAATGGTTGAATACATAAATTCTGAATTATCCAAAGGCAGAGCAATGAAAGATATTGAAGAAAATGATTTTAAGGTTAATGAAAGGGTCATTGCTAAAAGGCTGAGAAGAAAAGGCTATAAGAGGGTTGATAATAGCTTTGTGTTGGTTGAAGATGTTGAAGTTATACCAAAGCATAACAAGAGTATAACAGTAGAGAATAAGCTGTCTACAAAGGGCATACACAATGATATAGAGATTGATAAGTTAAAGGAGTTAATAGCCCTTATAGAGCCGATTAAGGAGGTTATACAGCACTACAATAACAATAAGAACATAGTTGATGTAAAGCCGATTGAATTAAAGACCAAGAGTATAACAGAAGTTAAACAAAAGTTATTTAAGATTGATGTAGATGTATTGGAGAAATGGGAAAAGTTCGTTGCAGAGCATAAGCAACACAAGGTGCAAAATTTAATTAGTCTTGCCTTACAAGAGTTTATAGATAAATATAAATAAAAAGATATTAGGAACTAAGTTCCTAATATCTTTATTAAAATGGAACATAATAAATAATTTAAGCATACTATATTCTCGTAGAGAATATAGTTGTTTAAATATTAAGTTAGTAGAGAAGGAATAAATACAGTAATTAGTAGAAGCATTTTGATTGTATAATTATATAGTTATATTACGTACCAAACATTAGTATAGAAAGTAATCTATTTAACTTTCTATTTTTTTTGCAAAAAAACTTGGAAAAATAAAAAAAATAATAATAATTTAAATAGACCTAATTTTATAGAAATTAGGAAGGTATTTTATATGTTTTTAATAATTTTTAAGGATTAAAGAAATCCGAATATTTATTATTTTTATTATTTGCAGAGAAGAAGGATTTTTATATTTATGTTTTACCTTTTTAAGGTGTTTAAAATAAATTTTTTACAAGTAAAGAACTTTGTTAGCAAGGGCTAGTTTTTGTTTTTTACGTTGCCACTTATGTAGCAAGGGCTGCTTCGGCAAACTATTACTTAACCTAAATAAAATTATTTATATATACAAGCGTAACTATCCCCCTGTCTAGTTCTTAGATAAGAACTAGACAGGGGGATGGGAAAAAGCTCGCCAGCAGCACCATTTCTTATAAAAAAGCAAATTCTGGCGTGCATTATAGTAACATTAAAAACAAAATGCTTATTTTTAGGCATTTTGGTGTATTAAATTTACCCATTTTTTAAATAAAGGGGGGCATAAAAATGCTTACAAAAAAACAAAAGTTAGATATGTATTTAAAAATAGAAGCGGAATTAAATGCTCTTAATACCCGCAAACTAAAAAAAGAGACAAGACAAAGATATAAAAGATATTGCTTAAAATTTATAAAAGTGCTTTTAGAAAACAACATAAAAATAACAAGCATAAAAGGAATAAAAAACGAACATTTAAAAATATATGGAAAGTTAATGCTCTCAATGGAACGAAATTTAAAGAATATAATTGAAGAACTTAGGGGCGTGGTGTTTTGGTATACAGTAGCAAACAATGGGTATGCTTACAGTAGGTATAAGCACCTTATGGATCTCCGTATTTTACAAAAATATTTAGAAAAGGAGTGCAAAGATAAAGATGAAGATGGCTGACATGGACGAAAGAGAATACAACAGATTCCAGAACTTAGAGGCACAGGCAGAAAAAGCATACAAAGATAAACAAAAAAGCTATAGAACAGAGAAAATTTACAAAGATGGAGTAGGGGAATTCTGCAAGTATTTAGCGGTGGAGACAAAAATTAATAAAATAGAAAACTTTAAAGCTAAACATGTTATTGGGTTTGTACAACAGATGCAGGAAAGAGGAATAAGTCCAGCTACACAGAAGAATTATATGGCAGCAATTCGAGATTTCGCAGAGAGGGTAGGTGTGGATCAGAGGACTATTCCTACAAATAAGCGTTTGGAAATAGATAAAAGGGTTTTTGGACACGTAGACAGGACATGGACAAATCGAGAATTTACGGAGTTTAAAGAGGTTGCTAAGGAGTACGATACAAAACAAGGGGCAGGACCACGAATGGAGCTTATCTTAGATATAGCTAGAAATTTTGGTTGTAGGTTGGAAGGCATATTAAATTTGGATATTAATGCAGTAAATAAGGCGTTAAGCACTGGAGAACTATTAACCAAAGAGAAAAATGGTAAGATTAATCTTAAACCAGTGGAACGGTTAGAGCAACGAGAAATCTTAGAAAAGGTTAAGGCTCTCGGAGAAGAAAACAAGCAAAATAAAATATTTATAAAAACAGATTTTAAAACTACCTATAAAGAAGTACAAAATTTTGTATATAACAATAGAGGAAATATACAAAATGAAGATAGGATAAAGTCCGCAGATGCTAGGGCAATGTATATAGAACATGGAAAAGTATATAAAGCAAATTTAAGTATACATGGGCTTAGGCATACGTATCTCCAAAAGCAGCGGGAGCATTATATACAGAATGGAGATACGCCTAAGCAGGCAGATTTAAAGGTAAGCAGGCTGGCGGG
>OBVB01000707.1_pt1 | contig 12466 bp, 10 predicted proteins | sample 1475891 | NCBI WGS metagenome assembly OBVB01 (sample SAMEA2579943, study PRJEB22360) | human gut metagenome | biome: human gut; feature: human-associated habitat; material: faeces | place: Denmark | collected 2008/2010 | reverse complement strand
TGCTGCGCGACGAGCCAACGGCCGATGCAGTCGGCCTGCTTGCGTCCGGTGGCGGTGAGCCTCCACGAACGGTCCGGCACGGTGACGTTGTCCTGCGTATACAGCGAGTTGTCACCCTGTTCGCCGGCGCTGATGATGACGTTCGCCTCCGACTCGCCATGTCGGATCACATACAGATCAAGGGGCATTCCCATATTCGTTTATTCCTTCGCTTTCATCCACATCCTGCGCGCACGTTCCTTGTTCCGCCGTTCATTCGGCCGGTGGCGCGCATCATCATTGAATACTTCCACCGTAGCTGATTCGCGCGTGTTTCGCACGCGCGGACACGTCGATTTCACGATTGGCACACCCGAAGTTCGCGGTGCCGTCACCGGCGGTTCACCGCAACCGGCGTGGTAGACGCCGTGATCGCAATCACTCCGGCCAGATGCCGTTCTGCGCGTACTTGGTGCGGTACTCCCCCGGCGTCATGCCGGAATGTTTTTTGAACACCTTCGAGAAGTGGCTTTGCGACCGGTATGCGAGGATCTGGGCGATCTCGTCGAAGCTGTATTCCGAGTATTTGAGCATGTTCTCGGCCGCTTCCATACGCTTGTCGGTGATGTATTGCGATATGGCCGTGCCCGTTTCGCGTTTGAACAGCTCCGACAGATACGTGGGATTCAGATGCACATGCTCAGCGAGAATGGGCACGGTGATTTTCTCATGCAGATGGTAGTGGATGTAGTCCAGGCATTCGTTGACGGCTTTGGAATGTGTTTCCGCCTTCTGCATGTCGGCCATGGCCCATGTGAAGAATGTCATCATGTCGGTGTGCAGTCGGCGCACGTCTTCCGGGGTCTTGCAATTGTCAAGATCTTGAATGTACAGATCGGAGGCGTTGTATGCGTCTTCCTCGTCCATGCCACCTTCAATGGCGAAACGCGTGGCCAAGGTAATGGTGGTGACGAAACGGTATTTCGCGTTTTTCAGAGGATCGTCCGACAGATGGCCGTATAGTCCAGAATCCCACAGTTTCGCGCTTTCCGAAATGGCATTGATGTCACCGGAGCGCATCATGTCATACTGCTTCATTTCCTCAACGTAGCGATGGTGGCGTACCCGATCCTCACGTGAAAGAAAGTCCAGATACCCCAGTTTCGCCTCATCGACAACCGACATGATTCTCCCCCTGTTTTACTACCGTCCGCTATTTACGATCGTCCAGATCGAATCCTCCTTCAAGGATAAAGCTTTTCAGCAACTTGGTGGCGAGAAGATTCGCAGTGAATTGGGTGACAGAGCTATCCGGCTTGCTGAAAAACGCCTTTGCCAAAGGCTTGTTGATGGACGCTTTCAACTGGTCGAACCGACCAAATTCATTCAGCGTCGCTTCGGTAAGATCAAGCCGCATCATCTCGTTGAGCAAAGCTCCATCCACGCCAAACGCCTTGGTGATCTTCTCCACTTGGCTGTTCTTGGCGCTGTTAGCATAATACGTAATGTAGTCACGCAGCGTCTTGCCTTCCTCCAACTCGATTTCGCCACGTTCCACATCATGCATGAACAGTTCGGCGTACCGTTGTTCCTCTTGGCTGAGCGAAGCGAACGACTTATGCAATTCCTCCTCAGCTGATGCCAACAGGTCTGGATCTCCTCCACCAAGCGCCTTGAGCCATTTGGTGAAGTTGGCGTTCATGTAATCCGTATCAATCAATCCCGTGTCGATTTCGGTGATATGCCCATCAAGATCGTATGGAGCCTCAGGACCCTCACTATGGCCTTCGCCATCTCCAGCAAACAACTCCTTGTATCGCTGAACGAGAATCAGATATGTGCGTTCATCGAGTTCCGGCCGCACAACTTCCACCGAGTCGTCATCATGGGTGACGGAGTATTCCCGCTGCTGCCATGTAAATCCTTGTACTTTGGCGGCTTCAAGAAACTCATTGAGTTCCGAGAACAGCTTCGCGAACTTCCGGCATGCTTCCACGGACTCCGGCAGCTTCATGAAATCCTCCACACCTTCGGCACGAAACACGGAAGCGATCTCTTCGAAACGCGCATCCATCAGACGCACGTTTTCCGGCAGCTTCTGTACAAACAGATCAAGCGGCTTATCTCCGGAATACAGTTTCACCGCTGCTTCGATATACCCTTTCATGGTATGCGGCTTGCGGTAGTAGCGTATCGTTCCGAAGGGCTTATCAGGGCCGAACAGTCTGTTCGTACGGCTGAACGCCTGAATGATGTTCTCGTAATCGATGATCTTGTCGAGATACAGCGTGTTGACCCACTTGGAATCGAAGCCCGTCAGCATCTGGTCGACCACGATCAGCAGATCCAGCTGTTCCTCGCGATGCTGATCGACCGTCAGATATGGCCGCTTGTGGGAAAGCCGCGCCGTGATGTCCTTCTTCATCTTCGGCCATGTGGGGATGATGAAATCCTTGCCGAACAGTTCGTTGTAATCGCCGATGATCTCCTGAAGCGCGTCCCCTTTGAGAATCGCGCCGTTGGAGTTATCGACATTGGGGTCGAACAGCGCGGTTACATGCATCTGCGGCGCACGCTCCTTGAACAAGCGATAATAGCTGATCGCCTCGGGAATGGAACTCGTGGCCAGCATCGCATGGAATTTGTTGCCCCTACTCAGCAATGGGAACTGGTCGAGGATATCCTCCACAACCTTGCCCTCATGCGGGGTGCCCTGCGCGTACTGTGCCGAAGTCAGGTAATCCTCAATGCCCTTGATGCGTTCTCCGGCCTGCGTTTCCATAGGTCCCATCGGCATTTGATTCGGATCCATGTAATGGTAGAACACTTCGGCTTTCGCCGGATCCGCTTGGGCTTCCTCAATCGTCGACGCCTTCGCCTTCTCCAATGCGACCACCTGGCGAACGTCCCTGTCTCGGTACGTCAGCACCATGTACGGGTCGAAGCCGAGCACATTGCCGTCACGGATGCCGTCGGCGATGCTGTACCGGTGGAGGCAATCACCAAACACCATTGATGTGGTCGAGCCCTTCTTGCGGTTCTCCTCATGGATCGGAGTGCCTGTGAAACCGAAATACAACGCGTTCGGGAAGGAACGGCGAATATCCTGCAGCATCTCGCCGAATGTGGAACGATGACATTCGTCGATGATGAACACGATGCGTTTGCCGGCGAGCTTCTTCACTTCCTCTTCGGTGATATGCCCCTCGCCTGCTTTGATGTTGCTCATTTTCTGAATGGACGTGACGATAAGCGTGTCCTTCGGGTCGATGCTTGCCAGCTTCGCCTTGAGCACATCCGTGTTTTCCGTACCCTGCACATCGTCGGCATCATCGGCGAACGAACGGTATTCGAGCAACGACTGCGTACCCAACTCGATACGGTCCATAAGGAAGATGACCTTGTCAGCATCTTTCGAGCCGGCAATGAGCTGCGCCGCTTTGAAACTGGTCATGGTTTTGCCCGAGCCGGTGGTATGCCACACATAGCCGCCTGGGCGTCCCGGAGTACCGCTTGGCACCGGCTCATCCCATTTGCAGGTGCGCACACGATCGGAAATGGCGTTCACCGCTTGGTATTGGTAGCTGCGCAGCACTTTGAGGCATCCGTCCGCGGAATCTGCAACCGTGTAGAAACCGATGAGCTGATGAGCCATGGGAATGGACAACAGGTCCGACGCGAACCGTTTCCACTCGTCCTGCCCAACATGTTTGTTCGCCGCTATGGGCTCATTGTTGAAGTCAGCCCAGTGGAAGAAGTAGTTGCTGTTGAAGTCGCCTTCGCCAGGATTGGCGAAGTACACAGCATCGTCCGGATTCATGGCCACGAAGACCTGCACGAGTCTGAACAGTCCGGTGAACACGCCTTCATGCGCGTATTTGGCGATTTGATTGGTGGCTTGGCTTATGGGGATGCCGCTTTTCTTCAGTTCGATATGGATGACCGGCATGCCGTTGATAAGCAGGCAAACGTCTCCCCTGCGATCGTTCAGCATCTTGTTTTTCGCCGGATACATCGGTTGTCTTGCGATTTGGTACCGGCTTTGCCCCGCTGCTATTTCCTGCCGATCGTAGATCTTCAGGCTGATTTCCTTACCGTAATGAGCCTCGTCCTTGGGATTATCACGTTTAATGGACACGGTCTTGCCGTTAATGAAGGAGTTCAACGCCAATGGCGTGCGCAATGTTTCGATCTGTTCGAGGATCTGCGCCATCTCACCTTTGGTAAGACGCTGCCCATTCAATCGATCGATGCCTTTGTTGTTGTCGAACAGGATGTTGGCCCAATTGCTGATAAGGTCCTGTTCGGTTGGATATTCCAACACGCCATCGGTCCATCCATGGCGCTTCAGCACCGCGACCAGATCGTCTTCGAAATCCGATTCTTTATTGTAGAACATGTTTCATCTCCCCGAATGCACCGCCACTTTCTGAGCCCAATCTTACGAGCGCAACCCCTAACATCCAAGAAGCAACACCACAATACTTACGCTGATGAAGGGTGATGAGGGAGTCCAGACGGTCGAAGAACGCGCCGATTTGGCGCTGCTCTTCTAAAGATGGAACGGCAATTTCTTCATTAAGGAAGTCTTTTGCAACGAGTTCATGCATCATTGTTGATGCTTTAGTCGAGCGTGTCAACACATCCTTCATAGCTTTTTCATTGTTGATACTGTATTTCCAGTACATCAAGTCAAAAGGCCGGATCGGCCGAAAAACCTTGAAAACATGCGAAACAATACCATCGCCAATTGTGTTTTCCACCAAACGCCCATGCGCAAAGTTCTTGCTTCGATTTCCCTCGAAAGCTATATCTCCCAAGCGCATGACATTGTATGTTTTCAAATAGTCATCTTCAGTAACATAGACAACGGGATTGAAATACATATGCGCAACAGAAATAATACGATCCCTGCCGTAGGTCAAATCATTTTTTTCTGAGACCTCTTTATATAGCTCCCCCAGCTTACGCTGTTCCCAAGCGGGGGCAATTAAAACCAGGAAAACAGCCGTATTACCGTCAATCTATACGGCTGAGCTTCCTTCTTGTGAGCATTAGAGCGTATCCGAGCAGGTTCCGACCGCGCCATTGCCTCGGATTGAACCTGTCTGGGTCATGCATCGACAGGCCGATGCCCCAGATGCGGTCTTTGACGGCGCATTCCGCCAGCAGCGCGGTGCCGGTTACCTCAAGCCGTGCCCCAAGTTCGGCGTTCTGGCTGAATTTGGCAAGTAATCCTTCATAAACTTCGATTTGACGAACACCATTCCACACGTGATCGTCATAACCGGTCACCAATCGGCCAAGCCGTTTGATTTCGGCCACGTCGTCGGTTTCAAGGATTCGCGCAGCTGTTTCAGCGTCATTGAAACAGCAGGCCTTGCGATGCATCATGTACTGCTCCATCGAGGAGAATTCAATGCCGTTCATAACGAAATGCGACGGATACCAGTTGCTCAGATATCCGTTTACCTCATCGGGATTGTGGAAACAGATAACTTCTGTCATTCCTTGCCGACTTTCCGCACCGCAAGCTCCAGATCGAGATCATGCAGCCCGAAATAGGCTTTTTCCAGGAATTCCAATGGTACTTGGGCAATCACCTTGGCGCTTGGAATGCCATAGAACCACTGATAGTAGGCGTAGAACTCACCGATCCAATCGGGCATGAACCCTTTAAGCGCCTTGCCGTCCTTCAACTGGTATTGCTCGGTCTCGGTGAAATATTCCCACAGCTCTTCCGCATCCATCGTATTGACGTAGGCTTTGGCTTCATCAATGCTTTTGCGTGTTTTGCTCGTCATATACGTGGCGATGAAATCCTCCGTGCTCTTGTTAGGGAACGACTGCGCCACGTAGTCGAAAAGCTTGCCCTGGCTTTCCACCACATCATCCCGGTAGACCTCTGGATATGCCCGCATTGTCACCACCCCTAGAGCAACGTGCTGAACACGTTGGTCACCGTATTGGCATCGGAATCGATGAGATCACGCATGTTCTGCCGCGCCTCAACATCCCTCTGATTGTATTTGTCGTTGAATTCGCTGTAGCTCACGGAAAGCAAGCCCTCATTGACTTCGCGCAGTTGCCCATATGCCTTTTCGCTCTTGATGCAATACTGGATCCCCAGTCCGCCAAGTGACAGCAGTTCCTCCAAAATATCGACGTCCACATTGTCTCGGACGAATTCTTTGGCGATGTAGAAGTACGAGGCGTTCGCACGCCAACCTTTGATGATGTCATAATCGCTGGTATCGATGCCATATTTGGCGATGAATTTTGCGGCAAGCACGCGATAACGCTTGGAATCGGCGGCATCACGATGTTTCATCAGCTCGGCCAGCCAGGCAAGCACGCTATGTTCCTGAAAATCCAGGATGCGCAGCCCATTCGTGTTCAGTTCGTACTGGTGGACCCAGCCATTGGACTCATCCGGCCTGCACACGGCCCATTCCTTGGCGAGCTCGACACTTTTAGTCAGATAAAAACCACGACCGTAGTCATGCTTGTCGTTACCCAAACCGTACTCGGGGGTCACGGATTCGTATGGGGAACCGTGAAATAACGTGATTGTTGCCATGAACACCCCTATACGAACATCTTGTCGAGCATGGATTTCTTAATATTCCGCAGTAATTCGAGCTTACGCTGATGAAGGGTGATGAGGGAGTCCAGACGGTCCAAGACAATACCAATTTCACGTTGTTCATCTTTACTTGGCAATGAAACGATGGCTTTCCCAACAAGTTCTTTGTTGAGATTATTAACCGTGCTTCCTGCTGCGAACATGCGATATTGATTAAGCATCTGTGGAGCACCCAACATATGGCAGAGGAAAATAGGATCGAAGTGTTTCTGGGCATCGCGGATCAGCAGCCAGCCGTCATGAATACAGCCTTTAATGGCCATGATGTATGGTCGTCCAAAGCTCATAGAGTTCGATAAAACTAGATCCCCCGGATACACCTGGCGGGTTTTTGCGAGACCTTCAGGTTTTATTTTCTCGGTAGTTTGGGTTATATATCGGCCAAGTTCTGGAGCGTCGCCAATTTTCACCCAATTAAGTCCACAAGGATCATCTGTAATGTATCGCTCAATCGGTCGTGGCGAACCTCCTCTCTCAATTTCAACCAGTTCAGAGAGCTTACGCTGTTCCCAAGGGTCAGTGAAACCAGCGAAACGAATCTCCGGATACAGGGAACCCCCTTTAGGGAACATCTTGTCGAGCATGGATTTTTTCAGTACGCAGAGCTTGTCATACTTACGCTGATGAAGGGTGATGAGCGAGTCCAGACGGTCGAAGAACGCGCCGATTGAAGCCTGCTCAGCAACGGAAGGAACAGACATTGTCATATCCTCTATGGCCGAACGCGAAACAGAAATCACTTTGATTCCCTGCATTAGCGGAAGCAACTGATCATGAAATGCAGGACTGTTCAGGTAGTGCCCAAGATACCCACTAGCGTACTTTCTCATTGGCCGCAAAGGCATCGTATGCAATCCGGAAAATACCTTCTTTCCCGCAGAATTACATAGTTCTGTACATTTTCCAACGGCTGAGTCTTCGGCTGTATCGGCGATGATAACATCACCGTCCTGTAAGCAATCGCAGGTCTGCCTATTTGCAACGGCATCGTTCGCAATTCTCGGAACATCTGCCTTTTCGGCATCGAGGACAGAGCCGTATTTTATTAGGACATCACCATAATGAATGTCAAACACCGTACCCTCACTGTCGCTCAATTCAGCTCGGGACAAAGTATTGTTTCGGAGAAATCCAAGCTCTTCCCCCAGCTTACGCTGTTCCCAAGGGTCAGTGAAACCAGCGAAACGAATCTGCGGAACCAACGCTTTTCCATGCTGTTCGGCCATATCATTCACCCCCGAGCAGTGCTTTGAGCTCTTCCAAGCCCGCCAGATCGCGGGCATTACCGGTCAAATCGCCAAGCATTCCGGCCAATTCCTTCTCCGCTTCATCGATTTGGCCGCATACATCGGCATACGTGGTGGCGTACTTGTTCTTCAACGCGTTCACTTTGCCAATGAGCTCGTCGATCACGGCATTCGGCAGTTCTTCCAGCTGCTTCTGCAGCGGCGTAATCCACTTGGCTTCCAGCAACCTTCTGGCTTCGTCATCACTCAACGCCTTAATCGTGTCGCGGGTCTTCTCCTCCAACGCGTTTCGCTTGGTCTTGATACCAGATTTCAGCTTCTTCGTCTCATCGAATAGCTTCTGAGCCTGCACCAAGCCACGCTCGAAATCGGAAGCCGGATTCTTGCCGATCGCCTTGACCGCCTTCTTCAGCTCGGCGGCAACGAAGGCGTCACCGTCCTGATTGATCGCATCGCTGTTCTGCTTGTCATCCTCATCGAAACCCTCCAAAATGGTTTCAATCTCGGAATCGATGTCCTGCACACGGCGTTCATCCGCCTCAATCGCAGTCAAATCATCGTGCAGCAGCTCGCGCTGAACCAGGTCGAACGGCAGAACGCGGCCAATCCAGCCGTCCTGCACTTCCACATCCTTGCCGCCTTTTTTCTTGACGACCATGTTCGGATCCACGGCTCTTACCGCATCGAAGCCCTCGGACCCCAACACTTCCAAATCAATGGAAATGCCGCCCCATGCGTCATCAAGCTTCTGATAGGCGTCATACGGGTCAACCAGTGGGGTTCCGGCAATCATCGCATCCAGTTCCTTACCGATGGCCGTTTCCTGACCGAGCGCATCCACCTGTTCGGGATGCTCCACCAAGCGGGAGCGCAAATCGACAGGCAATCCGGAAATGGCCTGACCATACGAGGCGATGAACGCCTGTACGTCGGCATTGTTGCGCACCACGGTAGCGATGTCGTCATGGTCGCAGGCGTAGCAGACACCGTTATCACGGAACAGCTCGGCCTTCAGACTCGGCCAGGCGTTCCAATATTCCTCAAGCTGTTCGACCTCACTCTTCGGAACGCCACCGAACATCGAAGCGTACACATCCCACGTCTCCGCATCCTCGGATGAATCGACATAACGGGGAATGTTGAGGTTGTAATCATTGGCACGAATCTCATCGATGGACACCAGACGGCTGAACTTGGGTACCGTGCGATTGTTCGACACCACATCGACAATGCGTTTGATATCAGAAGCCTGTAGCTTATTGTTCTTGCCGTCCTTGATGAAATGTTTGGACGCATCAACGATGAGCACCTTGTCGTCGTCACGTTTTTTGCGCAACACCATCACGATGGTGGGGATACCCGTACCGAAGAAAATATTCGCCGGTAGACCAATAATCGCCTGAATATGACGGTTCTCAATCAGATTCTTACGAATCTGACCTTCCTCGCCGCCGCGGAACAGCACGCCATGCGGCAGAACGATGGTCATAATGCCATCGGCACGCAGATGGTACAAGTCGTGGAGCAGGAACGCATAATCCGCCTTGGATTTCGGAGCTATGCCATAACTGAAGCGCGGATCGATCTCCTTATCAGTGGGATCCCAATTCTGCGAGTAGGGCGGATTGGAAACCACCGCATCCACGAACAACGGATTGTAGGTCTCCTCCTTGTTCTCCAACGTGTCGAACCACGGCCAGTCGTCCTCCAGGGTGTCGCCGTTGCGGGCAACGATGTTATCGGGAAGAATGCCACGCATCACCAGATTCATACGCGTGAGGTTATAGGTGTTCTCCTTAAGCTCCTGCGCGTAATACATGATGGAATCCGGATTGCCGTTGCGCCGAGCCACAGCCTGGCCGATATGAATCAGCAAGGAACCGGAGCCGGATGTCGGATCGTAGATCTTGATCTGCTCGCGCCCCTGCAAATGCCAGGCGACGATTTCGCTCATCAGCTGAGAGACTTCGGAAGGCGTGTAGAACTCGCCGGCCTTCTTGCCTGCATTGGCGGCGAAATTGCTGATGAGGTACTCGTAGATGAAACCAAGCACGTCATAATCCTGACGCCCATCCATCGGAATGTCTTTAATGAGATAAATCAAATCTCGCGCGGCCTTGGACTGGCTTCTCGCGTCGGTGCCAAGTTTGGAAAGCCCAGTCTGCAACGTGTCGAAAATACCGTCGAACACTTTCCTATGCGCAGGATTGATATTGCGGGAGAACGCCGAAAGCGCATCACGCACATTGGAAATCTCGAAATCGTTGCCCTGCTTGACCCATGTGGAAAACAGGTTGTCATAGGCGATGAAGTAGCCGCACTCACCCTGCACGAATTCCACAATGTCCGGATTATCCTCCGTGAGCTGCGGCAGCTGCTCGTCAGTAAAATCACTGGCTTTCAAGCGCATCAGCTCGGTTTCGGAAAGGAACTTATAAAAGATGAAGCCAAGAATGTAATCCTTGTATTCGTTCGCCTCGATCTTGGAACGCATCTTATTGGCGGATTCCCAAATCTTCGAAGCGAGCTGCTGCTTGTTCATCTATCCCTCCTCATTGCGACACCGGCAAAAAGCTCGGTTCCACGAGCGACTGCACATCTTTCACAAGAATACCGCACCCCCGCTTGGGAACAGCGTAAGCTTGGCGATGTGGCCGCAGTCTACGATGGAGTTCATCAAACTCCTGACTACCAGGACGAAGGCGTTATGTTCTTATCGGTCGAGAACATAGCGACACTTACATCGCAGAAATTCATCTCACGGGAAGCTTTTGCCAAAAATTATCCGGTGTATCCAAAACACGGCGATGTCCTCATGACTCGCATTGGCGACATCGGCACATCCAACGTTGTGGAAACCGATGATAAGCTGGCGTTTTACGTTAGCCTCGCATTGCTCAAGCCGTTCGACGTCGATTCCTACTACCTCGACAAAAGCTTGCAGTCTCCAAGCGCCAAAGAGGAGCTGTACAGAAGAACGCTTCACATCGCATTTCCTAAGAAGATCAACAAGAACCAAATTGCCGAAGTGATGTTGCCGATACCGAGGAGCCGTCAGGAACAGGAGCAAATCGGTGCTCTTTTCCGCGACCTCGACTCCCTCATCACCCTTCATCAGCGTAAGTATGATGGCTGCGCTTATCCCCTATTTTTCTTGAGAAAGGTGCATGCCATGCAGGAAACCATCACTTCTGAATCGCTGTTCTGCGACTACTACACCCAATGGGTGAAAACGTACAAGGAAGGTGCCATCCGAGACGTGACCATGGGCAAATACCGACTTGCGCAATCCTGGCTCGGAAAGCTTATTCCCGAGCTGAAGCTTGCTGATATGGATCGGACCGCTTATCAACGGCTTATCAACGGTTACGCGCAGCATCATGAGCGACAGACCACCATGGATTTTCATCACCAGATCAAAGGCGCCATCCTCGATGCCGTTGACGAAGGGCTCATTCCCCGCGATCCGACACGCAAGGTCATCATCAAAGGCAAGCAGCCGCGTATCAAGAAAATGAAGTATCTCAACCAATTTGAGCTGCACGCTATGCTCGCCGATCTTGATCTTGGCGCTGAGGCAAGTTGGGATTGGCTCATCCTCCTCATCGCGAAAACCGGACTCCGATTCTCCGAAGCGCTTGGGCTCACGCCCGACGACTTCGATTTCGCCCACCAAACGCTTTCCGTCAGCAAAACCTGGGATTACAAAAACGGCGGCGGTTTTGTACCCACGAAAAACGAATCCTCCGTGCGCAAAGTGCAGCTTGACTGGCAGCTCATCATGCAGCTTTCCGGACTGCTCAAGAATCTTCCGCATGACAAACCCATCTTCGTGCACGGCAAAGCCTACAATTCCACAGCCAACGACGTGCTTGCCAGACATTGCAAGAACGTGGATGTGCCAGTCATTTCCATCCACGGATTGCGGCATACGCACGCATCACTGCTGCTGTTCGCCGGCGTATCGATCGCCAGCGTGTCGCGCCGCCTCGGCCACGCCAGCATGACCACAACACAAGAAACCTATCTGCATGTCATTCGCGAATTGGAAAACAAGGACGTGGACATCGTCATGCGAGCGCTGTCGACGCTTATCTGACACGATGCTGTTTTGCGAGATACCGATGGACGGCTCGCAGGTCCTTCAATCGCAAGGCAGCTAGAAAAAGAAATCCGCTGGAGAAACCGGTTCTTCCAGCGGGACTTCACCTTGCGAATCAATGTACAGCGCATGTCACAGGTAGGTGCTCCAGCCGAGCTTGACGGCGAGGATGATGCCGGTGAGCACAGCGGCGGCGCGCATGATGTTCTCTGGAATATGGCGGGTGACGGGTGGCGCGATCGCACTGCCGATCGTGCAACCGAGGCACATCATGATGGCGAACGGCCAATCGACGGAACCGCGGATGATGAACATGATCGCGGCGGAGATGTTCGCGCCGAAACCGACCACGGTTTTCAACGCGTTGATCTGGTGGAACGGGCCGATTTTGCCCAAGTCGAGGATGGCCAGGGCGAGCGTGCCGGCGGCGGCGCCGAAATAGCCGGAATACACGCCGACGAAACTCACGCCCGCCCACAGCCACCATGGATC
>OBVB01000702.1_pt1 | contig 12605 bp, 10 predicted proteins | sample 1475891 | NCBI WGS metagenome assembly OBVB01 (sample SAMEA2579943, study PRJEB22360) | human gut metagenome | biome: human gut; feature: human-associated habitat; material: faeces | place: Denmark | collected 2008/2010 | reverse complement strand
CCCGCCATTATTCATGCGAAATACGATCATTTAGATTTTGATTTGCAAGAAAACCCAGTTGCCCTACAACTCGGTGGAAGTGATCCCGCACAGCTTAAACATTGTGCCAAATTAGTCCAAGAAAGAGGCTATCATGAAATTAATCTGAATGTCGGCTGCCCTTCCGATCGCGTGCAAAACGGCATGTTTGGTGCTTGCTTAATGGCAAAAGCGGATTTAGTAGCAGAATGTATTTCGGAAATGCAACGTGTCGTGAATATTCCTGTCACCGTGAAAACGCGTATTGGCATTGATGATTTGGATAGCTATGAATTTCTCTGCGACTTTATCGAAAAAGTCCATCATGCAGGCTGCCAAGAATTTATTGTTCACGCACGAAAAGCCTGGCTTTCAGGATTAAGCCCAAAAGAGAATCGAGAGATTCCCCCTTTGGATTATGATCGTGTTTATCAATTAAAGAAAGATTTCCCAGAGTTAACCATTGCAATTAATGGCGGCATTAAAACCATCGAAGAAATGAAACATCATTTACAATTTGTTGATGGCGTGATGGTTGGGCGTGAGGCTTATCAAAATCCGTCGTTGTTGGGCTATATTGATCAAATGCTTTTTGATGCCAATGCGGATATCATCACACCTAGACAAGCAGTAGAAGCCATGTTCCCTTATATTGAAAAACAACTGAGCCAAGGTGTTTATTTAAATCATATCGTTCGACATATGCTCGGTGCATTCCAAAACTGCAAAGGGGCAAGACAATGGCGACGCTATTTAAGTGAAAATGCCTTTAAGCAAGGCGCGGGCATCGAAGTACTTGAAACAGCATTAAGTTTTGTGGAAACGAATTAAGCCTAAAACGCAAAGTGCGGTCAGAATTTAAAAGATTTTCTGACCGCACTTTTGTTTTCCAAGTATTTAATTAGCACTGGTATTTTTGACGATATGCCACTAAATCTTCAATCGTTAACACCGCATAACCAAATTTTTTCGCAAATTCGATAATTTCTGCAGCGCGAGCCATGGTGCCATCATCATTGGTAATTTCACAAATCACACCTGCTGGTTTAAAACCGCTTAAACGAGCTAAATCAACTGAGGCTTCAGTATGGCCGCGACGAGCTAAAACACCACCTTCTGCAGCACGTAATGGGAAAACATGCCCAGGACGGTGAAGATCTGCCGGTTTTGCATTATCTGCAATTGCCGCTTTGATTGTGGTGACGCGATCTTGCGCCGATACACCTGTCGACACACCTTCTGCCGCTTCAATCGTCACGGTAAACGCGGTTTTATTCACGCTATTGTTGTGTTCAACCATTGGTGGCAAATCAAGCTGTTTGCATTGTTCATCGGTAATACATAAACACACGATACCACTGCCATAGCGAATAAGTTTCGCCATTTGTTCTGGCGTAATGGTTTCTGCTGGGAAAATTAAATCGCCTTCATTTTCGCGATCTTCATCATCCAATACTAATACGCCATTACCTTGTTTGAATGCATTCAATGCGTTAATTACCCGTTCTTCGCCGGTCGCACCAAATGCAGATAAAATTGACTGATTCATCGTAATTTCCTTTGTTGTTACGTTAAAATTAACCAGAATCAGGGCTGAGAAATGCAAATAAATAGAACGGAAGTGGGAACCCAATCCGTTTTATTCTCTTTCATCCAGACTATACTGTCGGCTTTGGAATTTCACCAAATCTGCTAACCTTAAAAGTACAAAGCGAAACAATTTTGTAAAACGCAATTAAAATTGACCGCACTTTTAAGTGCTCGTGGGCTGTCACCACCGGTAGGGAATTTCACCCTGCCCTGAGAATGCAGGTCGTAGTATAACGTAAAATGTTGCTGTAAAAAATCATTCAATGAAAAATGTTTTTATTTGCACAAAGATTGCATAAAATAGGACTATTCAGCCACCTCGCAGTGGTCATTTAGCGAAGGATACATTATGTCGAACAAACACGATAAAAAAGTGGGTGTAATTTTCGGGAAATTCTACCCTGTTCACACCGGCCATATTAATATGATTTATGAAGCATTCAGTAAAGTGGATGAGCTTCACGTGATTGTCTGTAGCGATACCGAACGCGATTTAAAGCTGTTCTATGATAGTAAAATGAAACGCATGCCGACAGTACAAGATCGCCTTCGCTGGATGCAGCAAATCTTTAAATATCAAAAAAATCAAATTTTCATTCATCACTTAATTGAAGATGGCATTCCAAGTTATCCGAATGGTTGGCAAGCTTGGAGTGACGCAGTAAAAAATCTATTTGAAGAAAAACAATTTACCCCGACGATGGTATTTAGTAGTGAGCCACAAGATAAAGCACCATACGAAAAATACTTAGGGCTTGAAGTTTCCTTGGTGGATCCTGACCGCTCTTTCTTTAATGTATCTGCAACGAAAATTCGAACTACACCTTTCCAATATTGGAAATTCATTCCAAAAGAAGTCCGTCCATTCTTTGCAAAAACTATTGCCATTTTGGGTGGTGAAAGCAGCGGTAAAAGTGTCTTGGTCAGTAAGCTTGCTGCCGTATTTAATACCACCTCAGCCTGGGAATATGGTCGGGAATATGTCTTTGAAAAATTAGGTGGCGATGAGCAAGCCATGCAATATTCTGACTATCCACAAATGGCATTAGGTCACCAACGCTATATTGATTATGCGGTGCGTCATGCCCATAAAGTCGCGATTATTGATACTGACTTTATTACCACGCAAGCTTTTTGTATTCAATACGAAGGTAAAGCCCATCCATTCCTCGATTCCATGATCAAAGAATACCCATTTGATGTCACCATTTTATTGAAAAACAACACAAAATGGGTGGATGATGGCTTACGTAGTCTAGGCAGCCAAAAACAACGTCAACAATTCCAACAGTTATTGAAGAAATTGTTGGATAAATACAAAGTGCCTTACATTGAAATTGAATCGCCAAGTTATTTAGATCGTTATAACCAGGTCAAATCTGTTGTGGAAAAAGTGTTAAATGATGAAGAACTTGAAGGTTTACAGCATACTAAACGCACATTGACCAACGAGAAATAAAATGATTTTATTCGCAGGCGATCCGCACGGAAGTTATGAACATCTTTATCCTTTCGTGCAAGAAAACGACAACGTTGCCCTGATTATTTTGGGCGACTTGCAGCTTTCTTCGCCTGATGAATTAGATAACCTCGCAAAATATTGTGATATTTGGTTTATTCATGGCAATCATGATAGCAAAACCGTTGCCGCATTTGAGGCGATTTGGGGTACACATTGGAAATCGCGCAATTTGCATAATCGTGTTGTTGAAATCCAAGGTCAACGCATTGCCGGCCTAGGTGGCGTATTCCGAGGACAAATCTGGATGCCTCCCAATAAACCGATGTATTTTGACCCTATCCACTATTGCCAATATAGCCCGCAAGAAAAAATTTGGCGTGGCGGTGTACCATTGCGTCATCGCACGTCTATTTTCCCTTCTGATATCGAAGCCATTGAAAATGAACAAGCCGATATTCTGATTTGCCATGAAGCGCCTAAACCCCATCCAATGGGTTTTCGTGTGATTAATCAACTTGCTGAAAAATTAGGGGTAAGACACGTTTTCCATGGCCATCACCACGATAACGTCGAGTACAAAACAAATTTTCCTTATAAAATCACGAATGTCGGTTTTAGAAGTGTCACAGACATACACGGAAATTATTTGTTAAAAACTATTGATGATCGAGAAAAATAACTAAATAAAGCGTTAATTTTTTTTGATAAAAAGAAAAGTTTGAAGAGAGAAGATGGCGCACCCGAGAGGATTCGAACCTCTGACCGCTCGGTTCGTAGCCGAGTACTCTATCCAGCTGAGCTACGGGTGCAGAATAATAAAACTAAAAACAAATGGCGGTGAGAGAGGGATTCGAACCCTCGATGGAGTTTTTGACCCCATACTCCCTTAGCAGGGGAGCGCCTTCAGCCTACTCGGCCATCTCACCACAATCGGTTTGTGGGCGGTATAATACGTTTTTTTGAAAATAAGTCAAATCATTTTTTGTAAAAGCCGTTTTGGTTGCTTGATTTATCTACATTTTGCATAAATAAAGTGCGGTTGAAAAATAAATAAATTTCTCACCGCACTTTAATTTTAATTATCTCTAGCCTTTTAAAATTGCTCGTAAACGATCGAGCTGACTAGAAGTTTGTTGTTGCTTCTGCTCTACCGTTAATTTTGGCTTATCTTTTTCCCATTGCACATCATCTTGTGGTAGCTCTGCTAGAAAGCGACTTGGCTCTGGGCGAATTAATTCACCAAACTGACGTCGTTCACGACAAAGAGAAAAAGTCAGCGTTTGCTGTGCTCGAGTGATGCCCACATAGGCCAAACGGCGTTCCTCTTCCACATTATCTTCATCAATACTGGTTTGATGAGGCAAAATCCCCTCTTCCATACCGATTAAATACACATGGGGGAACTCTAAACCTTTAGAGGCATGCAATGTCATTAATTGCACTTGATCGCTCTCGTCATCGTCTTCGCCGCGTTCCATCATGTCGCGTAAAGTTAAACGCGTGACCACTTGGTTTAAAGTCATCGGCTCATTCACCTCATCGCCTTTGAGCATATCCTCTATCCAGCTAAACAACGTCGCCACGTTTTTACTCTGCATTTCAGCGGCTTTCGGGCTGGTGGCATACTCATACAAATATTCTTCGTAATACAAGGAAGAAAGTAAAGAACGCACAGCCGTTTCAGGATCGGAACGTAAACTTTGATCGTTCAACTCCACAATCCAACGACCAAATTTTTGCAATGAATCATAGGCTTTTGGTGTAACACGTTGCATGAGCTCAAACTCAAAAATCGCCTCAAATAAGCTGATATGTTTTTCCTGTGCCAACTCGCCTAGTTTTTGCAATGTTGCAGTACCAATTTCCCGTTTCGGTGTATTCACAATACGCAAAAAGGCTGCATCATCGTCTTGATTCACCAACAAACGCAAGTAGGCCATCATATCCTTAATTTCAGCACGAGAGAAAAAAGACGTTCCACCAGAAATTTTGTATGGAATACGGTTTTGCATCAGCACTTTTTCCAATAGACGCGATTGATGATTACCGCGATACAAAATCGCATAATCCTTGAATTTGGTTTTACGGCTAAAACGATGAGCGATTAATTCCGCCACAATCCGTTCGGCTTCATGCTCTTCATTTTTCGCTTCAATGACTTGCAGTTTTTCACCTTCGCCTAAGTTGGAAAAAAGCTTTTTATCGAACACGTGCTCGTTGTTATCAATCAAAATGTTGGCACAATGCAAAATACGATGAGTAGAACGATAATTTTGTTCTAATTTAATGACTTGCAAACGCGGAAAATCATTACGCAAGCGCACCATATTTTGTGGACGAGCACCTCGCCAAGAATAAATGGATTGGTCATCATCGCCTACGACGGTAAAACACGCTCGCTCACCGACCAACAATTTAATCAGCTCATATTGACTCGTGTTGGTATCTTGATATTCATCCACCAACAGATAGCGAATTTTCTCCTGCCATTTTGACCGCACTTCTTCGTTCTGTTTGAAGAGTAAGGTCGGCAACATAATCAAATCATCAAAATCCAACGCATTGTAAGCACGAATTTGCGCCGCATAACGCTCATAACATTTTGCAAAGGTTTGATATTTTGCATCTTTTGCTAAGGCATAAGCCTGTTTTGGCGAAACCAAATCATTCTTCCAATTGGAAATAACCGAGATTAATTCTCGCAATAAATCCTTATCTTCCTGCAGAACATCTGCCGTCAGTTCTTTGAGTAAGGCAAGTTGATCGTGCTCATCAAACAAAGTCATATTCGATTTAAAGCCTAAAGCTTTATATTCCCGTTTGATAATGTCGAAACCTAAGGTATGGAAAGTGGAAACAATCAATCCTTTGGATTTTTCTTTACCAATGGAATGGGCTACACGCTCTTTCATTTCACGAGCGGCTTTGTTGGTAAAGGTCACGGCAGCGATCTGTTTAGGTAAATAACCACAGTATTCAATCAAATGAGCAATCTTATTGATGATCACGCGAGTTTTGCCAGAGCCTGCTCCAGCCAGCACCAAGCAAGGCCCGCTGACATATTCGACAGCCTGTTGTTGTTGAGGATTGAGTTTCATATCTTAATGCAAATTAATTTGACCACGCATAAGGCAATAATGCGGTATCTAATAAAAATGACAGTGGCAAATCTAAAATAGGTAAACCCCATTTTTGTGCCATCTCTAAATCATAAGCCGCACCTGCGTAAGGTGTGTATTTCTCCGATGGATCGATTAATTTCACCACCGTACCACAACCAGTTAACGCTAAAAGTGCGGTTAAAATTAGAAGTGTTTTGTTCATTCACGACGAGCTTTTAAGGCTAAATAAACGGCTTCCGGCACCAGTTCTTTCACATCCCCATGATGCAAATAAATTTCTCGTACAATCGTGGAAGACACAAACGCCCATTTTTCTGTTGGTGGGAAAAACAAACTATCCACACCATCGGTTAATAAACGGTTTAACGCGGCCAGTTGTAATTCATATTCGAAGTCCGTCGTTGTGCGCACACCACGAATAATGGCGGTAATCTTTTTCGCTTTGATTTCATTTGCCAATAAATCAGAGAATCCAAATACTTCCACATTGGGTAAATGCGCGACCGATTGACGCACGAGCTCAACGCGTTCTTCTAATGAGAACAATGGCTTTTTGCTCGGACTATTTGCAACCGCGACAAAAACTTTCGGGAAAATGACCGCACTTCGCGCAATAATATCTAAATGCCCGTTGGTAATCGGGTCAAACGTGCCAGGGTAAATTACGCTTGTCATTTATTGTTCTCCGAAATATTGGTTAAATAAGGATGAAGCAAATCTAAAAGACGCTGTAATGCACCACGATTTTCAATTAATACCTCGTAACCTGCATTGCCTAAACGTTGACGTGCCCCTTTCGAATTTAATAACTTATCAATAATCTCTGCCAACGCTTTCTCTGTAGAGTTAATTTGCAACACACCTTGCACTTCTAAGAGAGAAGTAAAAACTTCAGGGAAATTGAAGGTATGCTTTCCACTCACAACGGGTAATTTAAACGCCAAAGGCTCTAGAGGATTATGTCCCCCATGTTTGACCAAACTTCCGCCAACAAACGCAATATCTGAAATACCATACATCAACATCAACTCGCCCATGGTATCACCCAGAATCACTTGGATATTCTCTGAAGGAATCTCCCCCGTTGAACGACGAATAAAGTTAAAGTTGGCTTTTTCAATTAAATCCGCCACAGGATTAAAACGTTCTGGATGACGAGGTACTAGCAATAACAGCAAATTCGGATGTTTTTTTAATAACAAATGATGCGCTTGTAAAATGAGTTCTTCTTCCCCTTCGTGCGTACTGGCGGCAATCCAAATCTGACGATCTTTCGCCCAGCTCTCATGAAGTGTTGCAATGTCTTTGAGTAATTCGTCACTGACCACAAGATCATATTTAATATTGCCAGTTAATTGCAGACGATCTTTCTCATAACCTAACTCTAAATAACGCTTTCCACTGATACTATCTTGTGGTGCAATCAAGCTGATTTGAGAAAGCATATACTGCAAGTATTGTTTGACTTTGCCATAACGTCTGGCTGAACGTGCAGAAAGGCGTGCATTCGCTACAATGAAAGGAATATTTCGACGAGCCAAACAATCAATCAAATTTGGCCATAGTTCCGTTTCAATCACAATGAATACTTTAGGTTGAATAAAATCAATAAAACGATTGATGACACAAGGTAAATCGTAAGGCAAATAACAATGCGTCACAGTTTCCCCGAAGGCGGCTTTTACGCGTTCAGAGCCTGTTGGCGTGACCGTTGTAAATGTGATCGGTAAATGCGGATAGTCTTTCTGAATACGTTTTACTAGTGGCGTAGCAGCAATCACTTCACCGACTGATGCCGCATGAATGACGATCCCATCTTGTGTAGGCTTAGCAAGATTCGCATAAATACCATATCGCTCTCCTAAACGCTTACGATAATTGGGAGCTTTGAGACTTCGTAGTAACATGAATAGCAGCACAAAAGGCTGAATTAGATACATCAGGCAGGTATAAAAAAAACGCCACATAAAATAAATTCGGTTATACTTACAAAAACTTCGGCTAGTATAGCAAAAAAAGGATCAAAATATGCCAACAATTAGCGTTGCCATGATTGTCAAAAATGAAGCGGCAGATCTTGCTCAATGTCTTGATACGGTAAAAGATTGGGTAGATGAAATCATTATTGTCGATTCAGGCAGTACTGATAACACGCAAGAAATTGCGGAACAATATGGTGCAAAATTTTATTCGCACCCTGATTGGCCAGGTTTTGGCAAACAACGCCAACGTGCACAACAATATGTTACCTGTGATTATGTTTTGTGGCTAGATGCCGATGAACGTGTCACACCGAAACTTCGTGAATCCATTCAACAAGCGGTTCAACAAGATACGCCAAATACGGTTTATGATATTCCTCGTGTGAGTGAAGTGTTTGGACGTGAAATCCGTCATTCAGGTTGGTATCCGGATTATGTGGTGCGTTTATATCGCACAAATTATGCTGGATATAATGATTCTCTGGTACATGAAAAAGTGGTTTATCCTGAAAACACGAAAGTACAGAAATTAACTGGCGATCTGGAGCATTTCACTTATAAAAGCATTCATCACTATTTGGTGAAATCTGCGGGCTACGCTAAAGCTTGGGCAGATCAACGCCAAGCCAAAGGTAAAAAAGCCACGTTATGGCAAGGTATCAGTCATGCTATTGGCTGCTTTGTGAAAATGTACATTTTAAAAGCTGGTTTCTTAGATGGAAAACAAGGTTTCCTGCTGGCAGTACTTTCGGCCCACTCCACCTTTGTGAAGTATGCTGATTTATGGGAAAGAGAGCAGAAGTAAATTATTTCAAATATTGTCGATAATAAAAAAGTTGGATTCCTTTTGAAATCCAACTTTTTTACATTTAGAAACTTTTACCCACTTCGATAAAGACTTGGTTTTTATCGTATGAATAAATCGCCATATTACTTTTCGTTTTACTATACGACCAGGTTACTTTTGGTGTAAAACCAGCATAGTGGAATTGTTTATGCCAAAGAGAAACAGAAGCACTATATTCGTTATTGCGCTGTTTCATACCTATAAACGATTGTTCAAGATAATGACGTTTTGCATAACCAAGTGTTGTGCTGGTTGTAATACCGAGTGGCCACTCTTGTCCCCAAGTTAAACGGGTACCAATTCGATTGTAAGCATTTGATCTGTCAGCCGCATATTTCTTTGTTAAATCTAATGAAATTGACCAGAATTGGGTTGAGCTAGGAATAAACATCAATGAATTCGTTAAAGAATGCACTGCACCATTGTAATTTAACTTATCAACTTCTTTTCTATAACGTTCATAACCAAAGTTATAAAGTGCAGAATATTTAAAGTTTTGGTTTAACCAATATCCCATTGATAAACTTGCGCCATAAGTATCAGTGTATTGTTTTAAGCTATCTCCGCCATTTAAACCACCACCATACCAACGCTTGTTAATATATGGTGTCACTTGCACATTAAAACGAGCATCAGAATAACCGTATCCTAAGCCAATATGTCCGATTAAATCATTATATTTTTTATTATCCCAGTAATATCTGGAACTCATACTGCTATCAAAAGCAACGTATTTTCCGTTAGATAAACTCCAACGTTTATCTGCACCGATAGACAAACCAAGACCTTGACCTGTTTGACGAGGGGTATTATAGGTTACCTCGCCACTACCAACGGCCATCTTGGTCCCTTGTTTCGCAGAGTTTGCTAAGTTTTTATCATTTAAGAAAGTTGTTGAAAAAGAGAAATTCCAGTTTTCTTTGCTATCAATTACTTCAATAAATTTATCAAATACTGCAACATCTTGAGAGTTTTGAGTTGAAGCACGAAGTCTTTCAAACTGTATTTTTGCTGCTTCGTATTCTTGATTATAGAACAATGTTTCAGCAAGTTGATAGCGGATAAAATTATTTTCAGGGAAATCAGAAATAAGTTTACGGTATGAAGCAACGGATTTATTCAAATCCTCTTCTCTTTCAAGAATTGCCTTCGCCCAATCAATTAAAGAACGATCTGCATTAGGAACAGATTCATAAATTTGGATATAAACAGGAAGAACCGCTTTATTTGGATTAACCAGCGCTTCTAAAAATAAACGTTCTAACAGGGCTGGATTTTCAGCTAACTGCTTTCCTGTAAATCTGGCAACACTATTACCTTGATTTTCTTGCGCCATTGCATTTTGCTCAGATAAACGCTGCTTTCTCAGCAAGTCTTCTTTGAGATTTTGTTGATTAATATTTGGCATGCTCGCTTCATTTTGCAATGGATCTCTTTCCTGTACAGGTGCAGGAGAAGTCTGAGCATAAGTCGGTAATGCAATACTTGCAAGTGTCAGTAATAATGTTGATTTTTTCATAAGTCCTCAACGATAGAAAAAAACAGCCCATTTTCATGGGCTGTCTGAATATTAAATATAACTCAAAAAATTATTTTGCGTTATTTGCATCTGTACTTTCACCCCAAGCTGGAACTGGAGCTGGAGTAACTACAGCTGGTGCAACATATGGAGTATTTTGTACTTTAGCACCGAATGATGCACCCCAGTTGTTCGCAGTGTCATTACTTGAAATCACACCACCTAACTCTTGTGCTTGAGCACCGTATAAGCTAGCTTTTAACACACCTTGAGCACCATCGTGTTTAGTTGCACTACCAGAGATGCTACCGTTATTTGCTAATGTACCTGCGAAGTTAGCTAACTCAACATTGTGCTCTTTAACTTGTTGTTGAGTATTAGTTTCTGTCCATACATTGTATAGGTTACCAGTTACATTTTTGCTTGCTAAATCAATGTCAGCTGCAACGTGGGTACCACTTACTAATGCGTATTCCGCACCTAAAGCATTTGGAAGACCTGATTTATCTTCATAGTCTTTGTCTAAGTTGTAAGTAACTGCGTGACCTTGGTAGTGTAATTTACCAGCTGCTGCTTCAGAACCGAAGTAAACATTTTTAAGATCGCTTGCTAAAGTTGCGCTGTATGGAGTGTTGTTTACACCACGGTAGAAGTAGTTATCTTCAGTACCGTTTTCACCGTAGCCACCGAAGCTTGCTACTTTAGTACCGTATTGAGCAACATCTTTACCATCTTTAAGATCTGCTTCTTGTACTGCGTTTAATTTAGAGGTTACACGACCGTATTGAACATAGTTCAATTTAGAACCTGCGGTATATTTACCATCAGCATCTTTTGCTGTGAATGGTGCGTTCGCTAATACAGTATCACCATCAGCGATGTTTTTCACTTCAGAATCACCATCAACGAAAGTTCTGTGACCATACACTTCAGCAACAGAATCAGCTAAACGGGCATCAGTACGTGCATCTTTTGTATCAACTACGTTTTTACCTTCTGCTTTACGAGTATAGTTTAAACGACCATCTTCGTAAACATATGCTAAACCAGTATCATTACCTTTAGTATCAGTTTTAGTTGAAGACTCACCACCATTACGTGCTGCACCTACATTTGTGCTACCATTAGCTGTTTTGTAAATGTGGCTTAATGTGTGTTGACCAGTAGTGTTAGCTGTGTTACCACGGAAGTCAAAATCTTCTAAGTAAGCTTGTTTTGCTTGAGTGTTCACAGAACCATCAGCGTTTAATGGAACCGCTACAACGATAGTATCTAAGCTTGGGTGTAATTCAACTGTCATGTTAGTTGGAGCAACAGAAGATTTGCTGTTAGTTTCTACACCTTCACCAACGTTTAAGTTAGATTGAGTTTTCTTAACAAATTTAGCACCAACATCAATTGCTTTTGCAACTGCTGCTTCTTCAGCTGCTGCTTTTTCTGCTGCTGCTTTTTCTGCTGCTGCTTTTTCTGCTGCTGCTTGTTGAGCTGCTGCTTGTTGAGCTGCTGCTTGTTGAGCTGCTTCATCATTGTTGCTGCTACCGCCGCTAGAACCACATGCTGCTAATACCGCTGCACACGCTACTGTTAAACTAAATTTAATGAATTTGTTGTTTTTCATAATGTATGTAACCTTATAAAATTGGTTAGCCAATAGACTTATGCTATTACACTATTTGCGTTATAGCACCTTTTGTATACAAAAGGCTAATAAAAGCCTTTCTGGGCGAATTCTAACAAAAGGAAAATAACGTTGCAACCTTGAAATGTTATATTCTTACCTCTTTTATCAACATTTAAGGTAAATTTTTGTAAATTTACGTAAATTTCTTTAGGTTTACATAATAACAATATATCAACACTTCCTCTGCTATATATTATTATCTCGGTACCCCCCGTAATAAAGGAATTGGCTCAAACGGCGCAACTGAAGTTGGCGCAGGAATATCATTAAAAATTAAGATAAATGGTTTAGGTGGCAAGATTTTTTCATTTCGCCATAAGCTTCCCATACCCACCAATTGAATATCATCGGGTAAATTTTTTATTCCCGATTTTAATACGGCTA
>OBVB01000696.1_pt1 | contig 12751 bp, 9 predicted proteins | sample 1475891 | NCBI WGS metagenome assembly OBVB01 (sample SAMEA2579943, study PRJEB22360) | human gut metagenome | biome: human gut; feature: human-associated habitat; material: faeces | place: Denmark | collected 2008/2010 | reverse complement strand
GCCAAGATGGCCCATGTGGTGAGCGAAGCCACCAAGAATCTCAACAACTATGAGCATTCCAAGGCTCTTGAGGTCATCGAGAACTACTTCTGGCAGTTCTGCGACGACTACATCGAGCTGGTCAAGAACCGCGCCTACGGCACCGCCGATTCCACCGGCAACGTGCCAAGCGAGGCCGCGGTGAAGTCCGCACGCACCACGCTGGGCCTGGGTCTTGATGCGTTCGCGCGCCTGCTGGCCCCGTACCTGCCGTATGCCACCGAAGAAGTGTGGAGCTGGATGCATGAGGGCGAAGGCTCCGTGCACCGCGCAGCATGGCCTGTGGCCGACGTGTACGCGGCCGCCGCCGGCGACGCATCCGCCGATCTGCTTGCTCATGCCGGTGAGGCTCTGGCCGCGCTGCGTGGTATCAAGTCGAAGGCCAAGGTTTCGATGAAGACCCCGATCTTGTCTGTGACGCTTGCCGTTGCCGACGATGTGCGCGGGTCCATCGAGGCCGCGCTGGGCGATATCGCCGAAGCTGGTCGCGTGACCGGACCGATCGCCTTCACCGCACCGGCTGCCGCCGAGGGTGAGGACGAGGCCGCCGATGTGACGGTCGCCGAAAGCGAGCTAGGCGAACCGCCGGCCAAGAAACCGAAGAAGTGAGTCTCTGAGGTGAGCCGCCAGCGGCTTTTGTAGCGCAGCCGCTCACTTCACCCACATACGAGGGGCCTTTCCTTTGCATGAAGGAGAGGCCCCTCGTATATCCCGTCACTGTCTGCAACTAACCGTGCCCCCTTTTGCTCATATTCAGTCAAAATCGCGGGAAAAATGCTTTCGTGAGCGAAAAGGGGTATAAATCGCAGGCAAAACGGTCGAAATCATATCCCCTTTTGCTCACGTCCGTGCAGAATCGCCCTAAATCGCAAGACGTGCGCGCATAGAACCGTCCTTATCCCGTTCTCGGCTGTTCTCAGCGTACATTCCTGCCCCTGCGCACAAACCCGTACGCGAAAAAATGGTTTTTATGGGCGTAATCTCAACGAATGCACAAGCGAAGGCGGAAATCGCAATCAAAACCCCGAAACGTACCACGTAAGCGACGGAGCACTATCGGATTTAGCGCATCGCACAAACCGCGTGCTCTACAGCACCGGAACGGACAGGAGGTACTGCGGGCCAGCGGACGAATTTCCGGAACCGTTCCCACCCAATCCAGCCTGCAGCGCATCGTCGAAAACTTCCGCAGCGGCGGCCAATTCGACCGTCTCGTCAATCAAATCGCCATTATCCGGCGTGAAACCGGTTTTCGCCAAGCCATAGCCGGTAATTGGTAGCGAGCTGGCGGACGAATCCGCCGAACCGTCGGACGAATCGCCACCGCTGTTCTTCGAAGAGCCGTCCACTCCCCCGACTTTCGCCACATTCTTCGACGTGGTGTCCGCTGCGGCGCCGAACGACGGACGTAGTCCGCCCGCGTAGCTCATCACATCATCCATGCTGATGGCGTTCTTGTCATCGACCAAGCTGGTCGAATCGGCGGTGTTGTTCTTCGCCTGCGCGCGTTCGGCCTTGCGTTGCGCACGGGACCGCCGTTTCTCGGCTTTCGCGCACAACGATTGGCTGGCGGAGGCGGAACGCAACGTGTCCAGCACAGAAGCGTCATCGGCAGCGCCCGATTCGGACGTGTCGTCATCCGAATCCAGCTGGTCGGCGAATCGCAGCACGATCTGGTGGAATGCGCTGGCCTGTCCGGTGTGCTCGCTGGCGTCCGCCAACGCGGTCATCGCCGCGGACACCTTGTCGGACGCGGTTTTGAGCTTCTCATTGTCTTTGATGCCGGCACGCACGTCGGCGATCGCCTGGGTTTCGTAGCTGCCAGCCGTGCCTGCGGTGGCGCCCAGTTCCTTAAGCCGAGCCGTGTATGCGTCGGTGAAATCCATCGAATACGGGATCATGGCCGCGGACAGCTGCGATTGGCCGGCACTGTAGTCTTTGGAGCCGCGCTGTTGTTCCTCGCCGGCGCGCTTGGTGAGCTCGTTCACCAAGCCGGATGTGCCACGCTGTTCGATGGTGCGAATCACCTCGTCGACGGCGTCGGCCGCGCCGATATGCCGGTATGCGGCGCTCACGTCGTTGACGGCGTTGGCCAGGTCTGCCACGGATTTAGCTACGGAGGTATCGCCGTTCAGTTCGGACGCGGTGCCGAGAATGGCGGGAAGCTGTGTGGCGTTGCCGATCGAACCGGACAGATGCGTGGTGTATGAGCCCACATACGCGTCGATGTAGCCGTCGAACGCCTGATCGTGCGCTTTGGAACGTACGGCGATGGTCTGTTTGGCAAGCGCTTTCTCGTTGTCTCTGAGCTGTTCCAGTTGGGCGATGAGCTTGCGGTTGCGTTGCGAGCCGACGTTGGTCAGACCGTCCACCAAGGTGGTTGCGCGCTTGGTCAGGTCAGGCAGTGATTGCTGAACTTTGCCTTCCACCGCGGCGATGGACAGTGAGCTCATGGTGAAGTGCTTCGCCGTCACGTAGGCGTTGAAGGTCAGGTCCTCGCCCGGTTTGCCGACCGCAGCCACCAGGGTCGAGGTGTTGTCGGATGAGACGAGCACGCCGTCATCGGCGGTCACGTCACTGCCGACGCGTCCGGGAATGGTGAAGGCGACGATTGGCGTCAGATTGGCGGTCACGTCGGGTTTCGTGGCATGCAGGGCGATGCGTATGCCGATCATGCCGGAAGCGCCGGAAACGTCGGAAACGCTTACGTCGGGCCCGTTGAGGGTGAAGGAGGCGGATATTTTCCACGGCAATGCGACAACGCCTTTGGGAACGCGTTTCGACGTGGAGGATCCGCTGTTGGTCAGGAAAAGGCGGCCTGGTTTGTCGATGGAGGTGTAGGCGCTCATCACGTCATCATGCGATGCATCGGCCGCGTACTGCCCATTCTGTTGCAAGGCCGATTTCGCGTCGTCCCCGCCGCCTGCCGCGACGGGAGCGGCGGTGATGACGGCGACCGCGATCGCCGCGGCAAGCGGGCGTCGGGCACCGGATGGACGGTTCGCGGTGGCGTGGCGCATGCCGGACCTCTCAATCGCAATCGAAACAACTTTCCAAGGCATTTAATGTAGTGCCCGGCATGCCCGTCGGCAATGGACGTTCGCGCGGGGCGCGCGGAAAACGGACGGCTCAGGCGAAAACGTCGAGTACGCCCGGGTCTCCCCCGTTTTCGGCGATGCGCTTGTGGCGGCGCTTGGCCTCGGTCACCACGAATTCGCGGTACATTTCGGCGATTTCCGGATCCAGTCCGGCTTCGTCGGCAATGCGATGCAGACGCTCGATCTGGGCATGTTCACGCTGGTAATCGGCCGGCGCGAAGCCCGCACGCGCCTTGAGCACACCCACCTGCGACGTGTATTTGAACCGTTCCGCCAGCAGCGAGACGATGGCGGTGTCGACGTTGTCTATCGATTGGCGCAGCGAGGCGATTTTAGCCACCACATCGGCCACTTCGGGGTTGTTTTGCGCGGTGCGCGCGTCGATGATGGTTTCGGATTCGGTTTCTTCTTCTGGCCGAAGCCAGTCATGTTCGCTGTCGCTCATGGGTATAAGCCTACCGCGCACCCTACCGCGGCATCTGCCGAACAGCGGTCACTTCGCGAAGTAACGCTGCAGCACGATGGTGGTTTCGGTGCTGACCGACACCGTGCGATGGATGAGGTTCAACAGCTCTTCGAGCTTGCTGGGCGATTCGACGCGAACGGTGAGCATGAAGCTGGGCGAACCGGCGACGGAATCGCAGGACATGATGCCGTCGATGTTTTTGAGCTTGTCTGGAATCTCGGCTTCCTGGGAGTAATCGATGGGCGTGACCGCGATGTAGGCGTTCACCGCAAGGCCGCGGCGCTCGTCGTCGATAACCGCCTTGTAGCCTCGGATCACGCCGCGACGCTCAAGCTTCTGCACGCGCGACTGCACGGCGGACACGGACAGGCCTGTCGCCTCGGAAAGGTGGGACAGCGTGGCTCGGCCATCCTTTTCAAGCATGTCGAGGATTACGCCATCGGTCGCGTCGAGCTGGCTCGCAACCGTACGTGCGTCTACCGGACCATTGTCACTGTTGGTCATTCATACCCCTTTTCCAACAATCCACTGCACCGGCCGCAATCGACCGTCCCCACTGCAGTTCCATGTTCTTTTTCTTCCTTACCATACCCACTACCGCGCACATACCGTCGCGGAATCGCCGCAGTTTATCCGGACGGCGCAACGCTGTCATGAAATATCTTTGTTTTATTTAACTCATACCCCCCATATCGACCATATATATTTTTCCCATTTATCTTTTCTCGTCGTATTTTTACCTATTTTTTAATTGACAACGTTGTCCAAAAAGTGGCCAATTTCACGAAATTCGTCGAAACGTACGCATAGGAAAGGGGCTACACGGCGATTGCCATGCAGCCCCTCAAACCTTCAGATTCGCTTGCAGCCGACGACTCAGTTGCCGTTGGTGGCGTTGCCGCTCTGCTGGATGAGCGACGCCATGAAATCGCGGTTGGTCGCTGTCTTCTTCAGGCGTGGCACGAGCGTCTGGTAGGCCTGTTCCGGCTCGAGGCCGCCCAGCAGGCGACGCAGACGGTAGATGATCGGCAGTTCCTGCGGATCGGTGATGAGCTCCTCGCGGCGGGTGCCGGAGGCGTTCACGTCGATGGCCGGGAACAGGCGCTTGTCGGCGAGCTCACGGCTCAGGCGCAGTTCCATGTTGCCGGTGCCCTTGAATTCCTCGAAGATCACCTCGTCCATCTTGGAACCGGTTTCCACCAGCGCGGAGGAGATGATGGTCAGGGAGCCGCCGTTTTCGATGTTGCGGGCGGGCGCCGAACAAATCCTTTGGGGGGGGGGAGGAAGCCGGAGGCCGGCGCGGCGATGTTGTAGGCGCGGGCCAGACGGGTCATGGAGTCGAGCAGCACCACCACGTCCTGGCCGAGCTCCACGAGACGCTTGGCGCGTTCGATGGCCAGTTCGGCGACGGTGGTGTGGTCGGAGGCCGGACGGTCGAAGGTGGAGGAGATGACCTCGCCCTGCACCGTGCGTTCCATGTCGGTGACTTCCTCCGGACGTTCGTCCACGAGGACGACCATCAGGTGGACTTCCGGATTGTTGGTGGCGATCGCGTTGGCGATGTTCTGCAGGGTGATGGTCTTGCCGGCCTTCGGCGGGGACACGATCAGGCCACGCTGGCCCTTGCCGATCGGCGCCACGATGTCGATGAGGCGGCCGGTGAGCTTGTTCGGCGTGGTCTCCTGCTTCAGGCGTTCCTGCGGATACAGCGGGGTGAGCTTGCTGAACTGCGGACGATGCTGCGCTTCCTCGACGCTCATGCCGTTGATGGAGTCGATGGACTGCAGCGGCACGAACTTCTGACGCTGGTTGCGACGTTCGCCTTCACGCGGGGCGCGGATGGAGCCGTGCACGGCGTCGCCCTTGCGCAGGCCGTACTTCTTGACCTGGCCCATGGAGACATACACGTCGTTCGGTCCCGGCAGGTAGCCGGACGTACGCACGAACGCGTAGGAGTCGAGCACGTCGACGATGCCGGCGACCGGCACGAGGTCTTCCTTCGGCTCGTCGCGATGCTGGTCGCGGTCGGCGCGATCCATACGATCGTTGCGCTGGTCGCGGTCGGCGTTGCGGTCCATGCGGTCGGCGCGATCGTTACGGTCGTTGCGATCATTGCGATCGCCCCTGCCGCGACGCTCGTCACGCTCGTCGTAATCGCGGTCACGGCCACGCATACGGCGGCCACGGCGATCGTTGCGTCCACGGCTGTGACGGTATTCGTTGTCTTCGGTCTCGTCGCGACGCTTATCATCGTCGGCATCTTCCTGCGACGGCAGCGTGGCGAGGATGTCATCAAGGTCGCGCACGACGTCTTCGCTCTTCGGCCCGTCCGCCACGCGACGGCGGCGACGCGGCTCGAAATCGTCCCTACGGTCGTCATCACGACGGCGACGGCGGTCATCCTGCTTCGGAGCGGCATCGTCAAGGCCCAGTTCGGCGAGCAGGTCGGCGCCGGCTTCGGCGTCACGATGGCGACGACGCTTCGGCGCTTCATCGTTCGGCTTCAACGCGTCCACCGCTGCCACGGCATCCGCGACTTCGGAGGATTCCGCGGACTTGGCCTGCTTGGCACGGACGGGGCGTTCCTCCTGCTTGGCTTCATCGGCCTTCTTGTCCTTTGCCGATTTGACCTCAGCGTCTGCGGCGGGAGCGGACTTTGGCGCGCGCACGGTGACGCCGGCCGGAGCCTGGCCGCCGGAACGGGCGGCTTGAAGTGTTGCGATCAGTTCGGTCTTGCGCATGGTGGAGACACCACGAAGTCCCATCTGCTTGGCGAGCTCCTTGAGCTCGGGCAGTTTCATATCATCGAGATTAGGGCTTGTTGCCACTGGTAGTTGCCTTTCCTTGGCTTCCACAGGCATGCGCCCGCGACAGCTGTAAAAAAGAATTGCGGAAAATTTCCGTCGAATGAAAAGTCCGCCGCGAAACATCGCGGTTTTTGAACTGTCCTAACCATACAACGCAACCCAGACCAACGCGAAGCGGGCACGCGCGGTCCGCCCGTGCGGTCCGCGCACCGCGCAATCGCAATGAAAATCGCAATGAAAAAGCCCATGCCAAAAAGCATGGGCTTGATCAAAGTTACGCTGCGAAAAATAAATAACGCGTGCGAAGACGCCCGTCTGAGGCCGAAGGCGTACAAAGGTACGTCGAGCGCCGGAGAAAGGGCGTATGCGCACGCGTTATTTATTTTTCTACTTTTCTTCGTGGTAGGACTTGTCAGTGTTGACCGACCACACGTTGTCTTTCGACGTTTCGCCGCTCTTGATGTCCTTGACGGCTTCGATGGCGGTGGCCATGGAGTGGTCCATGTTGTTGTAACGGTGCTGTCCGTTACGACCAACGCAGTACAGGTTGCCGAAGGAGTCGAGGTAGTCGACGAGTTCGGGCATGCGGTCGTAGGTGTCGAAGTAGGCCGGGTAAGCCTTCTTGACGCGTTCGCGGTGGGAGTCGAGCACGTCCTGCGGGCCGTTGATGACCTGCATGCGGGTGAGCTCCTGGATGGCGAACTTGGTGGCTTCCTCGTCGGTCATGTTCCAGAAGGAGTCGCCTTCCTCGCAGAAGTATTCGAGGCCGATCCACACGGTGTTGTCGACGTCCTTGACCAGGTACGGGCTCCAGTTGTTGAAGATCTGCAGACGGCCGACCTTGTAGCCCGGATCCTGCACGTAAATCCAGCAATCCGGCACGATCGGCGGGTTGCCGAGGGTCGGAATGTCGGTGGTGTTGGTCAGGCGCAGGTGCTTGACGAGCAGGCCGACGGTGACGAAGTCGCGGTACGGCAGGCCGTTGGCGATTTCGGTCATGTCCTTCGGAGCCGGCTGGTCGGAGGCGTCCACGGCGTTGACAAGGTCCTTGACCGGCATGGAGGAAATGAAGTCGTCCGCGGCCATTTCGGTGCGGTTGCCTTCGGAATCCTCGTACACGACGGATGCGATCTTGCCGTCCTTCTGGCGAATTTCCACCACATTGGCGTCGGTGATGACCTTCACGCCGGCGGCTTCGCAGTTGGATTCGACGGTTTCCCACAGCTGGCCCGGGCCGAGCTTCGGATACCAGAATTCCTCGATGAGGGAGGTTTCGACTTCGGAGTTGTCGCGCTTCTTCGGCAGGAGCTTCTGGAAGGCGTTCTTCAGCACGCCCATGATGCTCAGGCCCTTGACGCGCTGTGCGCCCCAGTCGGCGGAGATTTCGGACGGGTGACGGCCCCACAGTTTCTCGGTGTAGCCCTCGAAGAACATGGAGTAGAGCTTACGGCCGAAACGGTTGATGTAGAAGTTCTCCAGATTGGTTTCCGGCAGCTTGTGCACCATGGACTTCAGGTAGCTGAAGCCGGCGACCATGGTGAGCTTGAAGCCCATGGCCTTCAGGGTGTTGGCGCTCAGGGAAATCGGGTAGTCGAGGAAGTGGCGGTTCCAGTAGATGCGGGACACGCGGTGGCGCTTGAGCATCACCTTGTCTTCGATTTCCGGATCCGGGCCGCCCGGCTCCATATCATGCTCGCGGTGGAGCTTCTTGTCATCATAGCTGGGTGCGCCCTGCAGCGGCAGAACGTCCTTCCACCAGTCCATGATGCGGTCGTCCTTCGAGAAGAAGCGGTGGCCGCCGATATCCATACGATTGCCGTCATGCTTGACGGTGCGGGAGATGCCGCCGAATTCGCGGGTGGCTTCCAGCACGGTCACGTCGTACTGTTCGGAGCCACCGTCCTTGACGAGCTCCCAAGCGGCAGTCAGGCCGGCAGGGCCGCCACCGATGATGACCACGGATTGCTTTTGCGTCACTTTGAAGTCTCCTTACAAACAAAATCGAAGATATTCTACCCGAAGGTAGGGAAACGCACAGCGCACCTGTGCGCATGCACACAAAATCACCGCCAAGTCCGACAGCAATCGCCCTGATAGAAGGAAAACCAGCCGTACGGCTTCCGCCGAAGACTGGTTTTCCGTAGGTCCGCTACATGCTGTCGGGAATGTCGATGTCGGTTTTCTGCACTTCCTCGACGTTCACGTCCTTGAACGTGACGATGCGCACGTTTTTGACGAAACGGCTGGAACGGTAGACGTCCCACACCCACGCGTCGGTCAGCCGCACGTCGAAGTAGACGTCCTGGCCGGCGGAACGCACGTTGAAATCGACCTTGTTGGCCAGATAGAAGCGGCGCTCGGTCTCCACAACGTAGGTAAACAGTTTGATGACGTCGCGGTATTCCTTGTATAGGGACAGCTCGGCGTCGGTTTCGTAGTTGTCGAGGTCCTCGGCGCTCATCGTCTGCCTTCCGTGTCGCGCTTGCGGCCACGTCCAAGCGTGCGCCACCAAGCATCCTTCGAGGTTTTGCGCTCATCCGAGCTGTACGGCCAGTTGTTGTCGGCATCGCCGGCCTTCTGGTCCGTCTTCGCCGTTCCGGATGCTTCGTTCGGCTGCGATTCCTGCGATGGCGCGGCAGACGTCTCGTCGGCGGAGGTCTGCGCGGTGTCTCCACTCTGGCCTGCCGCTGCGGCATCGTCCGCATCGCCCTTATGTACGAAGTTGAGTTGGATGGCGATCGAGTGTTCGCGGGCGCTCAACGCCTCCTTGACGCCCGGATTGTCTTCGATCACGTGCATGCCGAACGCGTCGAGCGAGCGGATCGGGTCGAATTCGTCGACGAGCGTGTCCATGACGATGAGGTCCTGGTAACGGTTCTCCGACGCGTTCCACAGGGCATCGCGCGAACGGCCGGACGGCACGAAGCCGAGCGACTGGTAGACGGATACGGAACGCGTGTTCTGTTCCGGCACGGCCACCCAAATGCGGTGCATGCCGAGGCCCGCCGGTTCCGGCGCGAAGCCGTACGTCATCACGCGGGGCATGATGTCTCGCGAGTAGCCGCGGCCGCGGTAGTCCTTGCCGAGCACCACTTGGATGCGGGCGGAACGTGCCCAGCCGTCGATGTCGATGAGGAAGATCATGCCGATCACGTTGTCGGAAGAGGCCGCGTCAAGCTCGCCGTCGCCGTCATGGTCGGCTTCGGTGACGATGGACCATGCGATGGTACGACGAGATTCCGGATCCCCCACGCCGGATTCGTTCGATTTTTCGCCATTGGACCATGCCACGGAACGACGCACCCACGCGTTCACAGCGCCACGTTCGGCCACGCGGTCCTTGCCGGTGATGCCGGATGCGCCGACGTACGCCTCAATGACCTCCATGCGTGCGATGTCGTCGATGGTGGCGGGGCGCAAGTGCACCATCTCGCCCTTGATGGGCGGAATGACGATGCGTTCCGGCAGCTCCCTCGCCCGCTGGTCCGTCGTCTGTTCCTTCGCTGTGGTTTCAGCGTACTCTGACATGATTATCGTTCCCTATGTTTCTCGGCGCGGTCCCTCACCACACCCATACCGACGGTATTGTACCCGACTGAACGCCAGCTGGGAGTTTTGTTAGGCAAAATCCCCGTGAAACCTCCCCCAGCCGACGCGTGAATCGTACGAAAAGGCATGTAAAAGCAGATAAAAAGCAACAAAATGCAGAAAGGCGTGCGTTTTTACGATTCCTCTCATCGCAAAAACGCACGCCTTTCGATGCCATCAATCAGGCAACGTTCGGCAATCGCCGGAACGTCACTTGATCTTGCCCATCACGATCTTGGTGACGGCCTTCGCGTCGGCCTGGCCGCGGGTGGCGCGCATGACAGCGCCGATAATCGCGCCCATCGGCTTCATGTTGCCGCTCTTGAGCTTCTCGACGATGTCCGGGTTGGCCGCGAGTGCCTCGTCGACGGCCTTTTCGAGCGCGCCGTCGTCGGAAACGACCTGGAAGCCGTGCTTCTTGACGACCTCGTCCGGAGTGCCTTCGCCGGCGAGCACGCCTGCGACGGTCTGCTTGGCGAGCTTGTCGTTGAGCTTGCCGTCGGCGATGAGCTTCTCGACCTCGGCGACGTCGGCCGGGGTGATCGGCAGCTCTTCAAGGCTCACGCCCTTGTTGTTGGCTTCGCGGGAGAGCTCGCCCAGCCACCACTTCTTGGCGCCCGAGGCGGAAGCGCCGGCCTTGACGGTGTCCTCGAGCAGGTCCAGAGCGTCGGCGTTGAGCACGTCGCGCATCTCCAGATCGTTGAAGCCCCACTCGCCCTTCAGGCGGTTGCGGCGCTCACGAGGCATTTCCGGCATCTGGGCCTTCATCTCCTCGATGTGCTCCTTGGTGATGTGCAGCATCACCAGATCCGGATCCGGGAAGTAACGGTAGTCGTCGGCGTCGGACTTCACGCGGCCGCCGGCGGTGGTCTGCGAGGCCTCGTCCCAGTGACGGGTCTCCTGCAGAATCTCGCCGCCTTCGGAAAGGATGGCGGCCTGACGGCGGATCTCGTACTGGATAGTCTTCTCGATGCCACGGAACGAGTTCACGTTCTTGGTTTCGGAACGGGTGCCGAACGGATCGGACGGGCTGTTGCGCAGCGACACGTTCACGTCGGCGCGCATGTTGCCCTGCTCCATGCGGGCATGGGAGATGTTCAGCGCACGCACGATGTCGCGGATGGCGCGCATGTAGGCGCCTGCGATTTCGGGGGCGCGGTCTCCTGCGCCTTCGATCGGCTTGGTCACGATTTCGATCAGCGGCACGCCGGCGCGGTTGTAGTCGACCAGCGAGTGGTCGGCGCCTTCGATACGGCCGTCAGCGCCACCGACGTGGGTGTTCTTGCCGGCGTCGTCTTCGATGTGGGCGCGCTCGATCGGCACACGGAAGATGGTGCCGTCCTCAAGCTCCACGTCGAGGTAGCCGTTGCCGTTGGTCGGCTTGTCATACTGCGAGATCTGGTAATCGCGCGGCATGTCCGGGTAGAAGTAGTTCTTACGGGCGAACTGGCTCCATTCGGCGATTTCGCAGTGCAGGGCGAGACCCAGCTTGATCGCGTAATCGACGGCGGTCTTGTTGACCACCGGCAGGGAGCCCGGCAGGCCGAGGCTCACCGGGGTGAGCTGGGTGTTCGGCTCGCCGCCGAAGTGGACTTCGGCCGGGCAGAACAGCTTCGTGGTGGTGGACAGCTCCACGTGGGTTTCCAGACCGATGACCGGGTCGAACTTCTTGACGGCATCGGCGTACTTCATCAACTTTTCAGCCATTTTGTTTTCTTTCCTCCGATGCTTCCTACTTGTCCAGTCCGTCGAGCCACGGGGTCTTCAGGGACTGCCAGATCGGGCCGTTCCAGCTTTCCTCGAGGGCCGCTTCGAGAGCGGCGGCGGGCTTGTACATGACCTCGTCGCGCTGCTGCGGGGCGAGGAACTGGAAGCCGACCGGCAGGCCGTCGTCGCTCAGGCCGGCCGGGATGCTCATTGCCGGCACGCCGGCGAGGTTGGCCGGAATGGTGGTGATGTCGATGGCGTACATGGCCATCGGGTCCTCGGTCTTCTCGCCGAACTTGAAGGCGGTGACCGGGCTGGTCGGGCCGACGAGCACGTCGACCTTTTCGAAGGCCTTCTTGAAGTCGTCGATGATCAGGGTGCGGACTTTCTGCGCGGAGCCGTACCAGGCATCGTAGTAGCCGGCGGACAGGGCGTAGGTGCCGAGGATGATACGACGCTTGACTTCGTCGCCGAAGCCGGCCTCACGGGTGTAGGCCATCATGTTGGCGGCGGTCTGCGGAACGCCTGCCGGCGGCATGACGCGCAGGCCGTAGCGCATGCCATCGTAACGGGCCAGGTTGGAGCTGACCTCGGACGGCATGATGATGTAGTAGGCGCCGAGGGAGTACGGCAGGTGCGGCAGGGACACTTCGATGACCTCCGCGCCCATTTCCTCAAGCTTCTTGACGCCTTCGTTGAAGCGGGCCATGACGCCCGGCTGGAAGCCTTCGCCGCCGAGCTCCTTGATCAGGCCGACCTTGAGGCCCTTCAGATCGCGCTTCATGCCTTCGCGGGCTGCGGCGACCATCGGACGCGGGCCTTCCGGAATGGAGGTGGAATCGCGCTTGTCGTGTCCGCCGATCACTTCCTGCAGCAGGGCCGAGTCGAGCACCGTACGGGAGCACGGGCCGATCTGGTCGAGCGAGGAGGCCATGGCGATCGCGCCAAAACGGGAGACGCCGCCGTAGGTCGGCTTGACGCCGACGGTACCGGTCAGCGAGCCCGGCTGGGGGGGGGGGGCCGCCGGGGGGGGGACCCACCGCCGC
>OBVB01000695.1_pt1 | contig 12775 bp, 10 predicted proteins | sample 1475891 | NCBI WGS metagenome assembly OBVB01 (sample SAMEA2579943, study PRJEB22360) | human gut metagenome | biome: human gut; feature: human-associated habitat; material: faeces | place: Denmark | collected 2008/2010 | reverse complement strand
TCCGACCTTGTCCCGGCCCGGGGGGGGGGGGGCTGTGGCCGCCGCCATTTCGGGTGGTGCTGCTACAGCGCCGGCGATTTTCGCAGTGATCAGCCTGATCGTCGGCTTGGGATCGCTTTTCTTCTTCGGATGGTCGTCCCGTCGTTCCTTCTCGCCGCTGATTCGCTTGGGATGGCTGCGTGATCCGATGGTGCTGCTGCATCTGATCGCCTACATGCTGCTGCCAATCGTCGGCATCGGCTTCGGCTATGTGATCACCAATCTTGCCCAGCTTTCCCTGGGAACGGACGCGTTCCTGGCAGGCGCGCTGGTGCTGCCGGGCGCGTTGATCGGCGCTTTCTTCGCACCGATCGGCGGCACGCTGTACGACCGTTTCGGACCTGTCCGCCCGATTCTGGGCGCGTTCTTCCTGGCGATCTGCGGCCCGATCCTGCTGCTGGTCTTCTCCATGCGGCTGACGCCGGCCACGCTTGCCGGTTTCTACTTCATCTTCGGACTTGGCTATGCGCTTGGCTTCTCCAACATCATGACCAATGCGTTGCGCAGCATTGCGCCGCAATTCATGCCGGATGGCAACGCCGTGTTCAACACCTGCCTGCAGTTCGGTGGCGCAGCCGGAACCGCGCTGTTCTCCACGGTGCTGTCCGTGGCCCAGGCCGGCGCAGGCAAGGAAGGAACCGAGGCATTCAGCCATGCCACGGCGGTTGGCGGCAGTTGGACGTTCACCGTCATGATCGTGATTGTCGCCGTTGCAATCTGCTGCCTGATTACCGCCTTCCGCATCGGCGCGAAACGCAAATAACCGTGTTTTCGCCGTCGGCTTCTCCACTGTGGGCGCAATTTTGTTCCCCGTCGCTTCGAAGCGGTAGGCTGTGAAACTATAGAGAACACTGGAAAAGGAGACAAGGTGAGCAACCTTAGTGCACCCCTGCCCGTCATGGCTGGGGGAGAGAAGGCGGGCGGGAGCCCCCTGGTGGCGAAGACATGCCGGCAGGACCCACCGATCCGATTTTCAACCGCCTGCTCAAGGACCGCATCATCTGGATGGGTGAGGAAGTCAAGGACGAGATGGCCAACCGCATTTGCGCGCAGATGCTGATGCTGGCCGCCGAGGATCCGAAAAAGGATATCTGGCTGTACATCAATTCCCCGGGCGGCTCCATCACCGCGGGCATGGCCATCTACGATACCATGCAGCTCATCGAGCCGGACGTGGCCACCGTGGGCTTGGGCATGTGCGCCTCCATGGGCCAGTTCCTGCTGAGCTCCGGTACCAAGGGCAAGCGTTTCCTGACCTCGCATGCGCGTGTGCTGATGCATCAGCCGTCCGGCGGCATCGGCGGCACCGCCACCGATGTTCGCATCAACGCCGAACTGATCATGGACATGAAGAAGACCATGAGCGAGCTGACCGCCGAGCAGACCGGACACACCGTCGAGGAGATCTACCGCGACAACGAGTATGACCACTGGTTCACCGCCCAGGAGGCGTTGGAGTACGGCTTCGTGGACAAGCTCGTTTCCACCCATGACACGATGAGCGCCACCAAGGGAGAGTGACCATGGCAAGCGAAGAAGCACAGTTTGTAGCCCGCGCCGAACGTCTGGCCGGACCGACCGGTGTGGTCGGCTTCCAGGGGGCTGCGGCGCGTGAGGCCGCGTTCGCACCGCAGAACCGTTACGTTCTGCCGCAGTTCGAGGAAAAGACCCCGTACGGATACAAGAGGCAGGATCCGTACACCCGCCTGTTCGAGGATCGCATCATCTTCATGGGCGTGCAGGTGGACGACACCTCCGCCGATGACATCATGGCCCAGCTGCTGGTTTTGGAAAGCCAGGATCCGAACCGTGACGTGATGATGTACATCAATTCGCCGGGCGGTTCCATGACGGCCATGACCGCCATCTACGACACCATGCAGTACATCAAGCCGGACGTGCAGACCGTATGCCTCGGCCAGGCCGCCTCGGCCGCGGCCATCCTGCTGGCCGCCGGCGCCAAAGGCAAACGTCTGATGCTGCCGAACGCCCGCGTGCTCATCCACCAGCCGGCCATCGACCAGGGCTTCGGCAAGGCCACGGAGATTGAAATCCAGGCCAAGGAGATGCTGCGTATGCGTGAATGGCTGGAGAACACGCTGGCCAAGCATACCGGTCGTGACATCGAGAAGATCCGCAAGGACATCGAAGTGGACACGTTCCTGACGGCCCAGGAGGCCAAGGAATACGGTATCGTTGACGAGGTGCTGGAACATCGCAGCTGAGCCTGCGGTGGAATGATATCTTCACAAATGCAATACCCCTGCCGGGTCGCGGCAGGGGTATTGTGTTTTCTAAACGGCAGATATGTGAAACGAAGAGGTTGCGAATGGGACGCGTGGTCAGCTACAACGATGCGGTGCCGAGATGCACGTTCTGCGGCAAGTCCGAGAACCAGGTGCGTAAACTGGTCACCGGTTCGGGCGCGGCCATCTGCGATGAATGCATTGAATTGTGTGTTGACATCATTTCCGAGGAACGGGACAAGGACGCCCAGCTCAATATCCTGCAACTGCCCAAGCCGGCACAGATCAGCGCCTACCTCGACAATCACGTCATAGGCCAGGAGTCCGCCAAAAAGACACTTTCAGTGGCGGTGTACAACCATTACAAGCGCGTCAACATGGAAATGCGCGAGTCGTCGCGAATCGGCAAGGAACGGATGCATGGACATGACGATTCGTTCGAGGGTGTGCAAGTGGCGAAATCGAACATCCTGCTACTCGGGCCGACCGGCGTGGGCAAAACATATCTTGCGCAGACGCTGGCCCATGTGATGAACGTGCCGTTCGTCATAGCGGACGCCACCACGCTCACCGAGGCAGGATATGTGGGCGATGACGTCGAAACCGTGCTGCAGCGCCTCATCCAGGCTGCTGACGGGGATGTGGCGCGTGCGCAGCAGGGCATCGTATATATCGACGAAATCGACAAGATCGCCCGTAAAAGCGGCGAAAACACCTCCATCACGCGTGACGTGTCCGGCGAGGGCGTGCAGCAGGCGCTGCTCAAGATCCTTGAAGGCACCGTCGCCTCCGTGCCGGTGGAAGGGACCCGCAAGCATCGTGAAATGGAAACCGTGCAGATCGACACCCGCGACATACTGTTCATCTGCGGTGGCGCGTTCGTGGGACTCGCCGACATCGTGGCGCAACGGTTGGGCGCCAGGGAAAGCGGTTTCGGTGCGGCCTGGCATGACCATGAGGTTCCCAAGCGTGAGCTGCTTGCGCAGGTCTCCGCCGATGATCTGGCTGATTTCGGATTATTGCCGGAGTTCATCGGACGTCTGCCGGTAGTCAGCGTGCTTGAGGAACTTACCGAAGACGATTTGGCCCGAATCCTCGTCGAACCGGAAAACGCGCTGGTCAAGCAGTACCAGAAGCTATTCGCCGTCGATGGGGTGACGTTGACCTTTACCGAAGGGGCGATACGGCAGATTGCGGCGACGTCGATTCGGCGGGGTACGGGCGCACGTGGATTGCGTTCGATTATTGAGAAGACGCTGGAGGACACCATGTTCCGTCTTCCCAGCATGGAAGGCGTCGAAGAGGTGGTCGTCGACGAAGCCGCCGTCACCGGATCGGGCACTCCGAAACTATTCAAGGTGTCGACGCAGAAAATTCCTCGTCTACGTGAGGCGTAAGGCCGAAAACTCCTGCGACACGCCGAGATTTTGCCTGGAGTTCATTTGGGTGTATCTTATTCGAGTTGCCGAAAGTAAGACAACGTTGCGCGAGTAGCCCAGCGGATTAGAGCAGCTGACTACGGATCAGCAGGTCGCAGGTTCGAATCCTGTCTCGCGCACCAGCCACCAGTCATCAGGTGGCGCAAAGAAATGAGATGACGTTGCGCGAGTAGCCCAGCGGATTAGAGCAGCTGACTACGGATCAGCAGGTCGCAGGTTCGAATCCTGTCTCGCGCACATGAACCTCCTTCGCGAATGCGGAGGAGGCTTTCTTTATTTTCCGTGGATTTTTGTGAAGCCTGCAATTGATTGCGCGCACAGCGGAGCGCAATATGCGGCAGGGATGAACGCCAAGACCCTCCGATACACTTGATACTACGTTTACGGATACTGCGGTCGAACGGGGACCGCAAGACAAGGAGCATGATGGCCACATCGAAGAGGGGAACCTGGGCAACAATCCGACGCATAGCCGCGTCCGACCGCATATCCGGTCTGATTATGCTCGGTTTCGCTCTTGCCGGCCTATTGCTCGCCAATCTGCCGTTCACCGCGCATGCGTTCGAACAGCTTGAGAACTTCCGTATAGCCATTCCACACACCAATATCGACATGGGATTGGGCCATTGGGTGCAGGATGGCCTGCTGACGGTGTTCTTCCTGACCGTAGGCCTGGAATTGAAGCAGGAACTCACCACGGGATCACTGTCCAATCCCAAAGCCGCGGCCGTGCCGATGCTGTGCGCGGTTGGCGGTATGCTTGCTCCGCCGGTACTGTTCATCGGCGTGATCTCATTGTTTGCGGCGGCAGGATCAGGGCAACTCGTCATCGCTTCAGGAACGTCGTTCTCCTTCGCACAGATGTCCAATGGCTGGGCGGTGCCCACAGCCACGGATATCGCGTTCTCATTGGCCGTATTGGCCCTGTTCGCCAAAGCGTTGCCGGGATCCATCCGCGCTTTTCTGATGACATTGGCCACAGTGGACGACCTGCTGGCCATCATCCTGATCGCGGTGTTCTTCTCATCGGTGAACGCATGGTACTGGTTCCTTGGCATAGCCGTATGCGCGGTCGTCTGGTACTTTCTGGTCCGCATGCGCAAGGTACCGTGGTTGGCCGTGGCCATCGTGGGCGTGCTGGCATGGGTCATGATGTTCGAAGCCGGCGTGCACCCCACTTTGGCCGGCGTGCTCGTGGGACTGCTCACGCCGGCCCATGAGCGTTTCGGTGAGAAGATACCGCGTGCGGAACGTTACGCCGACAAGCTGCAGCCGTTCTCCGCACTGCTGGCGTTGCCGATCTTCGCACTGTTCGCCACTGGTGTGCACTTCGAGTCGTTGACCTTGGCGCTGTTCGTCTCGCCGGTGGTCGTTGCCGTGATGGTGGCGCTCGTGGTCGGCAAACCTCTGGGCATCATGACCACCGCATGGCTGTCCACGCACGTGGGCGGTCTGAAGATGGCCAAGGGGCTGCGCGTGCGCGACATGTTCCCCGCCGCCTGCGCCTGCGGCATTGGTTTCACGGTGTCGTTTCTCATCGCGTCGCTGGCATATCAGGATGCCGAACTATCGGCTGAAGCCCGTTTCGGCGTCCTGGTGGGGTCCATGGTCGCAGCCGTGATCTCAGGTATTCTGCTGAGCCATCAATCCAAACGATTCGAACTGGAGGACGGTACGAAGCATAAGCACCATACCGGCGACGAAGATGCCATGAACGAAGTTGAGACGGTGCTGGAAGACGGTACCGTGGTGGTCAGCCAGATAATCGGCACCCACCAGGAACAGTAAAAGGGATTTCCATATGTTGAAAGGGCCACGCATTCCCATGCGTGGCCCTTTCAACATATCGTGCCATTGCGGCACGGCTGATTAATCTGATTGGTCTATTTCTTGACGGCAACCAGCAGACCAGTGCCGGTCGGCGTCAACGCAGTGACGAACCGTTCATCCGACTCCACTGTTTCCAGCAATTCGCGCATCGCGATGGATTTGGCATCACGATTGGCGGGATTCAGCACGCCGCCGGCCGATGTGGCCGAATCAAAGGCAAGTACATCGGTGAAGACAATCGCGGCATGCGGTTTCAGCAGGCGTGGAGCCTGCGCGAAAGCCGCCGCATAATTCTCCGGATCGCCGGCCACGACGATTAAATCGTAATTCTCGGCGTTCAGACGGGGCAGAAACACACCTGCGGACGCGTTCACGGCACGCAATGTGGTTTCGGTGTCATCGGACAGACGATTGAACAGTTTGCGAATCAGCGCGATGCCCTGCGTGGACGAATCGACGGCCGTAAGCTGGCCTGCATTGTCAAGACCGTTGATCAGCTGCATCGTCTCCACCACGGAACCGGTGCCGATGGCGATCACCGACGAGGCGTCCAACATTCGCACCAGCATGCGCAGCAATTCGGCCTGCGCCGCGGATCCTTGGGGAATGCCGGCTTCCTCGGCCGCGGTCCTGATCGCATTGAGTTCGGCAGACTGGCGTGAGAACGCATGATCCTCGACGTACTCCCACGATTTCGCGAGATTGGTATATGACGTCCTATCCATTTCAGCGCTCCTTGATTTGGGCGATCAGCTGCCAGATCTCCTCACCGACATCGATGCCACGCGGGCATTCACGCGTGCAGGCGCGCACCGACTGACACGCGGCGATGCCATCGGCGGAATCGATGGCATCCATACGTGCATCCGTCTGACTGTCGCGTGAATCATTGATGAAACGGGAGGCGGCGATAAGAGCCGCAGGGCCGATGAACGCCTCGCCGCCTGCATATACCGGACAGCTTCCCTCACAGGTGCCGCAGGCTATGCAGTTGCTCAGCAGCTCATACTTGGCGAGCTGCTGGGGATTCTGCAGATATTCGAATGCGTTGATCTTGCCGTCCACGGTGGTGGCGAGTTCGCCACTGGCCTGCAGATACGGCTTGAGTTTCCTGATTTGGTCAAGCATCTGGTCGATATCGGCGATCAGATCACGCTGCACGGGGAAACCGGGCAGCGGTGCGAGCTCGATGACACCCAAATCGTCGGCATCCTGCGTTTGCGCGGGTTGAACGTCTTCGCCCGTATGACGGAAGCCGTCCTCATCCACCTGTGCGTCGGACGGCTGCTTTGCCCAAGCCTTCACCGTGGCGGTGCACAGAAGCGTAGGCGTGCCGTTGATGGACACGGCATCGGAACCGCACATGCCATGACCGCACGAATAACGGAAGGCAAGCGTCGGATCGATGGTGCGCTTGACTTTGAGCAGGCAGTCAAGCACGGTGTCCTCCGGACGCGCCGGCACCACGTAATCCTGCACCCACTGCTTGCCTCGCGGACGCCTGCGCGTGGATCCGGAATCGCCGAAGGGAGAGCTCTTCCTAGCGAACGGCGAGCCGCCTCGTTCACGGCCGCGTTCGGGACGCGGCGTGAACCTGTTCACCCGCAACGTCACCGTTTCCATGCCGTTCTCCATGCCGCTCATATACCTGCCTTTCGATAAAAAACCGTCAACCAGTCTGCCATACGCCGTGCCCAGGGTGTCAGTATTCACGGGCCTTTGGCGGCATGTCCACGATGTGCACCGGCTGCCAGGAGACCTGGCAGGAAACATCCGTCATGGAATGGGCCAGGAAATGCTCGTCGTCACGCTCCGGGAAATCAAGACGCTTCAACGATCCACGGGATTCGTGACGCGCATCGGAGGCGGCGAGCACGGCCTTGCCGAGCTCCAACAGATGGCGCACCTCCCAGATGGCGGTGATTTCCTGATTGAACGTGGGGGAGTCGGAATGCGCATGCAGCGCCTCGGCACGCGGCGTGAGCGTATCGTCCAGCGTAGCCAACGCCTGTTCGATACTGTTCCGGTCGCAACGCACCGCGACCGCCTGCTCCATGACGGATCCCAAATCGGCCATCAGCTGGTACGGATTGTCCGACGACGCATCGTCGTCATCGGACGGCCGCGTCAACAGTTCCTTGACCTGCGCGGAACGCTTGTCGGCAGCCTGCGACACCGCGTCGATAGATGCTTCGTCGGCAGGCTCGGCCATCGGATCGTTCACTGGATTATCGACGACACGTTCAGCCATCGCCTTGCCCGAACGGGTGCCGAAGAGGCAGGCGTCCAACAGCGAGTTGCCGCCCAGACGATTCGCGCCATGCACCGACACGCAGGAGCATTCGCCAGCGGCGAACAGACCGTCCACGACGGCGCGTTCGCCATCGACCCAACGGTAGACTTCGCCGTCGGTGGTGATGGGGATGCCGCCCATGGTGTAATGCGCGGTGGGTTTGACCGGCACATAGTCGCGGGTCGGATCGAGATCGGCATACTGTTCGATGGTCTCCACCACCTGCGGCAGCACCTCATGCATATGATCCGCATCGATGCCGGTCATATCCAGCCAGACACAATCCTTCGGCCCATCCGGATTCTTCGGATCGGCGATTCCTCGTCCGGCGTCGATTTCAGCCATGATGGAACGGCTCACCACATCACGCGCGGCAAGATCGGCATGCCCCGGCGCGTAATGTTCCATGAACGCCTCGCCATCGGAGTCGCGCAGCACGCCGCCTTCCGCACGTGCCGCCTCAGACAGCAGAATGCCGGTATGGGCGAGACCGGTCGGATGGAACTGCACGAACTCGCTATCCTCAAGCTGAAGGCCGGCGGACAATGTCAACGCCATGCCGTCACCGGTCAGATCCCACGAATTCGACGTGGTATGGAACAGACGGCCGGCACCGCCAGTGGCCATCAGCACATTGCGTGCGTGGATGGCATGCGTCTCGCCCTTGTGCGTGTCGAACGCCACCACGCCCTCGACCTTGCCGTGGTCTTCGGAAACCACCAGATCGGTCACATACCATTCCTCGGCGAACTCAACGCCCTCGGCCACGCACTGCTGCCATAGCGAGAACAGAATCTGATGCCCGATGCGGTCGGCCGCATAAGCGGCGCGGCGGACCGGTTCCTTGCCGAAATCCTTGGTATGGCCTCCGAAACGGCGCTGCGCGATATGGCCGTCATCGGTACGCGAGAACGCGACGCCGGCATGCTCCAGCGCGATCACAGTGGCAGGAGCCTGTTCGGCAAGCAGCTTCGCCGCATCCTGGTCGACAAGCCAGTCGCCGCCTTTGACTGTGTCATAGTAATGCCAATGCCAATCGTCTTTCTCCACGTTGCCAAGGCTGGCCGCAATGCCGCCTTCCGCGGAGCCGGTGTGCGAACGCAGCGGCTGCAGTTTGGATATCACCAGGACGTTCGGTTCGATGCCGTCCGCCCGCATCTGGCGCATCCGCTCGCTACGGAGCATTCCCAACGCTGCGGACAGGCCGGCCGCGCCTGCGCCGACGATCACTGCATCATACATATCTTCAACATGCTTCGGACTCATACCACCGATTCTCGCACAAGGTGTGACCTCGCACGTTCGACGCGGCTGAGGTGGAGGTGCCGGGCCTGCTATCGCTGCTCGGCGATGATCCATCCGGACCGCATGCTGATGCGGCCTTCAAGCTCCAAGAAGCCCAGTTCGCGCATGATTCGCGAGATGGGATATTCTCCCGGATGCGTCTTGTCCATTAGATCGAGCAGATCGTCGGCGGAGACGTGGCCGTTTGCTTCGGCGCAAGTTTTAATGGCGGCGAGTATGGCATCGTCGGATTCGTCTGTCGATTCCTGCGGATGTTCGGTGTCATCCGGCAGGTCGACATGTTGCGGGCGATGCGCGCTATGGCATAGTTCGTCGATCTCCGCCAGTGAGCAGATGATGGTGGCTCTGCCGTCTTGGATAAGGCGATTGCAGCCGGTGTTATGCGGCATGGTGATGTCTCCCGGCACGGCGAACAGATTGCGGTTGAGTTCGTTCGCCCAGCCTGCGGTGTTGAGCGCGCCGGAACGCGCACGTGCCTGCGCCACGATCAGAGTGGATGACAATGCCGCGATCAGACGGTTGCGCAGCAGGAACCGTCTTGCCTCCGGCACGGTTCCGGGGCACAGTTCGGAAATCAAAGCGCCCGAATGGCTTTCGATCTGCTCGAACAGGTTCTGGTTGCTTTTCGGACCGATATGGTTCAGTCCGCCAGCGAATACGGCGACGGTGCGTCCCGCCAGAGCGGCGCTCATTTCGTCCATGGCTTTGACCGCGCCCCAATGCGCCGCGGCGTCGGTGCCCAGCGCGCCGCCGGATACCACCAGATGTCCGGCACGCGCCATCCGAAGGGCCAATTCGTGGGCGCTTTGCCTACCGCAGATCGAAGGAGAGCCGACGATACCCACCGGCTCGGGGCATGACACCAGCGCCTTCGGATCGCCTTTGCCCCATAGGCAGAGCGGGGAGGCCCAGTCGGTGCGCAGTGAAAGGTCGTTCAGTTGGCTGGGCCAACAGGGGTGATGCGGGGCGATGATCCACTGCGTGCCGTCTGCTGTGAACCAGTCTCGCAATGCGTCCGGATCCTTGCTGGGCAACGATGCCAGACGTTGCTGCCATGACACCAGCGAGCCATGGAACGAAGCCATTCCGCGGGCGTTGATGGTGCGTCCCCAACGAGTGACGCCGTTGATGAACGCCGCATCCAATGACGTGCAGGCCGCGGCCGTCACGTTTTCGTGATTGCCAGGGCCGCTGTCAGCGATCAGCTGTAGCGCGCTTGCCGCGGAGCCGGTGCCTTTGACCAGCGCGTACATCATCGCGTCGGCGCTGTCCAGGCAGAAGGTGAGCACCGCGCGGGCCAGGGTCTCGTCGTCGATCGTCACCATCATGCCAGCCTCGTTCTCATGGATATTCCCTGCATCATTTCCTCAGGTCCTGGGGAAGTCTTTCCCGCCAGATCGGATAATGTCCACGCAAGCCGCATGGCACGGTCGGCGCCACGCAGGCTCAGCCGCTCGCTCGCCAAGGCGCGGTTGACCAATTCGATGGCCTTGGGGGAGGTGTTGGCTCTCAGCCAGGTGCCGGTAGCCTGCGCGTTGCAGCACCAGCCGAATTCGCGGAACCGTTCCTGCGCCATCTGCCGGGCAACGATGACACGCAGACGTATGGCATGGCTCGAATCGCCGGAGGGAGCGTTCCCCGGACTTATCCGCTCCACCGGAGGCACCTCGATCTGGATGTCGATACGGTCGAGGATCGGTCCGGAAAGCCGGCTGAAATACTTGACGCGGTCCTTTTCTCGGCAGGTGCAGCGCTCGCCGTTGCCGTACGCGTAGCCGCACGGGCAGGGATTCGCCGCCATAATCAGTTGGAAGCGAGCCGGATAGTATGTGGTGCCTTTCGCTCTGGAAATCGCGACATATCCGGATTCCAAAGGTTCGCGCAGCGTCTGCAGCGTACGCGCCGAGAATTCCGGAGCCTCGTCCATGAACAGGATGCCGCGATGCGCGCGGGTGATGGCTCCGGGCTGGGCCAATCCCGCGCCTCCACCCACCAGCGCGGCGGTCGACGCGGTATGGTGGGGCGCCTCGAACGGTGGAACGTCGCTGATTCCGTATCCGGGAAGCGTGCCGCATAACGAACGAATCGAGGCCACTTCAAGCTGTTCCGTCTCGTTCAAAGGACTCATGATGCCGGGAATGCGCGAAGCGAGCATGGTCTTGCCTGTGCCGGGCGGACCGGTCATCATCAGATGATGGCCTCCGGCGGCAGCCACCTCCAACGCCCATTTGGCCGCATGCTGGCCCATCACTTCGCTCATGTCGCCGGGCGGAGGGCACATGCCCGTGGCGCCGACATCGGCGTTCACGGCATGCGTGGCTTCGGGAATCCGGTAGTCCGCATCGCCTCCCATCAGTTCGATGAGCTCTCCGACATGCCTCACGCCGATCGCCTTGACATCCGGAACGAGACGGGCCTCATCAAGGTTGGCGTAAGGCACGATGATTGTTGCGATTCCCTGCTCCCGCGCATGCAGCATGATGGGCAGCAGTCCGTTGATGGGCAATACGGTGCCGTCAAGATTCACCTCGCCAAGCACGATGGTGCCGGCCAGACAGTCATGGGCGATTGCGCCGGCCGCGCTGAGCACGCTGGCCGCGATGGCCAGATCATGCGAAGAGCCTTTCTTCGGCATGGACGCTGGGGAGAGATTGACCGTGACACGGGTTTCCGGCCATTTGAAACCACTTGCCTGGCATGCCGACTTGACCCGTTCGCGCGCCTCGGACAATGAGGTGTCGGGCAGGCCGATGATGGAGAAATAGGGAAGTCCAGGGGATACGAACGCTTGAATCTGGACGATGAAGGCTTTCAAACCGATCAGTCCTACGGAAAGGGCGCTGCCGATGGCCATCAGAACGCTCCCTCGATATGATGCAGCAAAGGTCTGTCTCCCTGCACCACGACGGTGACGACGTCAAAACGCACGCCACTGTTCGGCATGCGGTGCTCCGGCGCCGTCAGCCATTGCACGGCGGCATGGCGCAGATTGATTTGCTTGGAAGCGGTCACCGCCTCCTGAGGGGTGCCGTAGCGCATCGTACGTCTGGTTTTGACCTCGACGAAAACGATCTGGCCCATCGGATTGCGCGACACGACGTCGAGTTCGCCGTATCGGCAATGCCAGTTGCGGTCGAGCGTCCGCCACCCTTGGCTTTCCAACCATGCGGCGGCGTACTGTTCTCCCAGCTCGCCGATCTGTCGGGAACGCAGCGTGCCGTCATGCAGACGCCGCGCTAGGGAATCGAGAATCTGCTCCGGCGGCTGCGTTGGGGCCGGAACATCATGTGATGATGAATGGTTCATGGCCCTAGTCCAACAGACAGAAGCCACGCATGACAAGGCCGATAGGCTAATGTGGATAACTTACGTATCTCGGGCGTGTCGTGGATAGTCGGTGGATGAGTCGACGCTATCCACACCTATCCACAACACGGTCCAAGGCCTCTGTGCGAAAAGAGTGACCGATGAACCGTCAACGACGGGTCAAAGCGGTCAATTCGTCGAGATTGAGTTCGAAGCTCACGCCTCGTTCCTCATGATTCGGCTGATACTGGGTGCTTTCCATCGCATGGCGGACGAACTCGCCGGCGATGTTCGCGGCCTCGGCCAGAGGACGGCCA
>OBVB01000684.1_pt1 | contig 13077 bp, 10 predicted proteins | sample 1475891 | NCBI WGS metagenome assembly OBVB01 (sample SAMEA2579943, study PRJEB22360) | human gut metagenome | biome: human gut; feature: human-associated habitat; material: faeces | place: Denmark | collected 2008/2010 | reverse complement strand
CCGCCGGTGCCGCGCTGTTGGCAGCCGGATTCGAAGAATTTGATAAGGCTTTCCACATGCTTCGGATTCGGCTCGGTCAGCAGGTGCGCGTACGTGATCTTTGGCGTTGTCATAGTGGCCATCCTAACGAAAAGCGCCATTCGCAACGCAGGCTACGCTATACGGAAAATCGATAACCGACCATCATTCCCCATCGATTTGGCTGGCGATTTGAATGCCGATTCGACGACCATCGATTTTACGATCGCCGAATCAGCCGTCGATTTGGCGGCTCAGATACCGTCGAACCGACGTCGGAAAGTTTCCCAACGTCGGTTCGGCGGAAATAAGAATGGCGATTCAAGCGGCCTTCTCGCTGTTGCGCGCCTCTTCGGCTGCGCGGTGCGCCTTCTTGGCAGCGGAGATCATCAGCTTGATGCGGTTGAGCTGGTTGGCTTCCGAAGCGCCCGGATCGTAATCGATGGACACGATGTTGGCTTCCGGATGCAGTCGGCGGATCTTGCCGAACATGCCTCGGCCTGTCACGTGGTTCGGCAGGCAGGCGAACGGCTGCGCGCACACCACGTTCGGGCATCCCGATTCGATGAGTTCCAGGATTTCCGCGGTCAGCAGCCAGCCTTCGCCGGCCTGCACGCCCACGGACGTGACCTCGTCGGCCTTCTTGACCAGTTCAGGCATCGGCAGATCCTGCGAGAACTTGCCGTGAGCCAGATCGATCGCCTCGCGTACCGGAGCGTTGTACAGGTCGAGGCCCTTGCGCATCAGCGCATAGCCGATCTTGCTGCCGCCCATGCCGAGGTAATGCTCGTTCCAGTCGGAAATGTACGGTCGGGTGGTCATGAATTCCATGATGCCCGGCACCACGGCCTCGCAATCCTGCGATTCGATGACGTCCACCACATGGTTGTTGGCGTCCGGCTGGTACTTGACGAGAATCTCGCCGACCACGCCGACGCGCACCTTGCGCGGCTCGTCCTTCAACGGCAACGCGTCGAACGACTTGACGATTTCCTTGACGAGCGTCGGATACGGCAGGTATCCCTTGCCGATGAACTTGCGCGCCGTCTTGGAACGACCGTGGTTCTCGAGCGTTTCACGCACGATGGTGTTCCATGTCTTGTACAGCTGATTCGCACTGCCAGGCGTCACCTCATACGGACGCACGCGGTACAGGCACTTCATCAGCAGATCGCCGATGATCAGCGCCTTGATGGCACGATGCAGCAAAGCCGGCGTGGCGGTGAAGCCGGGGTTGTCCTCGATGCCTTGCGTGGAGATGGCGATCACCGGGATCTGCGGATAACCGGCGTCCACCAGCGCCTTGCGGATCAGGCCGAAGTAGTTGGTGGCACGGCACATGCCGCCGGTCTGCGTGATCGCAAGCGCGGTGTGGTCCGGATCGTATTTGCCTTCCAGAATCGCGTCCACGAGCTGACCGATGACCATGATGGCCGGATAGCAGGCGTCGTTGTTGACGTATTTCAGGCCGGTTTCGACGTCCTCTCGGCTGGCATGCTTGAGGATGTCGAACTTGTAGCCGCCGGAGCGGATGACGGATTCCACCAGAGAGAAGTGGATCGGGCTCATCTGCGGGGCCACGATGGTGTAGTCCTTCATGTTCTTGCCGAACGGGATGCGGTTCGCATACTTGGACAGGGTCGCCGAGTTGTGTGCGGACGCGCCCTTGCCATTTGTCTGCGTTTTGGCGGTTTCTTGCGATTCGCCCTTGCCGTTTTCCGCCGCGCGCTTGGATGCGGCCGTGACGGCTTCGGTGAGTTTCGGATTGGCTTTCATGACGGTGTCGAGCATGACCTGGCGACCGGGGGTCGGCGCTTCGGTGCCGGTCTTGCGGAATCCGTCGTTCTTCTTGTTGCGTTCACGCTCCTCGACGGCGGCCTTGAGCGAGCGCAGACGGATTTTCGCCGCGCCCAGGTTGGAGACCTCGTCGATTTTCAGCATGGTGTACACGTCGGCCTTGTCCGCCAGGATCTCGGACACCTGGTCGGTGGTGATGGCGTCGAGGCCGCAGCCGAAGGAGTTGAGCTGCACGAGCTCGAGTCCCGGATAGGAGGCCACGAAATGGGCCGCCGCGTACAGACGCGCATGGTAGGCCCACTGGTTGGTGACGCGCAATGGCATCTTGGTGACCTTGCGGTCGTCGACGTGGCGGAAGCCGTTCGCGTTCTTCTTGCGGGGATCCTCTTCGCCTTCGGCGAGGAATTCGCTCAGGTTGAGCTTCTCCCCCGGCTGCAGTTCGCAGATGGAGTCTTCGGACAGCACCACCATGCCCAGCGAGCAGATGGTTTCCGGAATGCCGTGGTTGATTTCCGGGTCGACGTGGTATGGGCGGCCGGCCAGCACGATGCCCTTGCAGTCGTGTTCCTTCATGTAGGCGAGGGCCTTGAGGCCTTCCATCTGCACGTCGTGCTTGAACACTTCGTTTTCGGCGTAGGCGGCCTTGACCGCGGTTTCGGCTTCCTCGCGGGTCACGTTGGCCCAGGCGAATTCCTCGACGATGCGGTCCACCATGAGCTCATGGTTGGCCATGTTGAAGTACGGGCGCATGTAGCGCACGCCTTCCTCGCGCAGTTCGGGCATGTTCGCGCCGATGACCACCGGATAGTTGGCCACGACCGGGCAGTTGTAGTGGTTGTCGGTGTTGGGAACGAAGTTCTCCTCATAGCTCACGCACGGGTAGAAGATCGTCTTGATGCCCTTGTTGAGCAGCCACTTGATGTGGCCGTGCACGAGTTTGGCCGGGTAGCAGATGTTTTCGGAGGCGATCGATTCGATGCCGGTTTCGAACAGTTCGTGCGAGCTGCGGCCGGAGATCATCACCTTGAAGCCGAGCGAGGTGAGCAGCGTGAACCAGAACGGGTAGTTCTCGTACATGTTGAGCACGCGTGGAATGCCGATTTCGCCGCGGGTGGCCTTCTTGTCGGTCAGACGACGGTAGGCGAAGCAACGCTTGTATTTGTAGTCGTACAGGTTGGGCCTGTCGGAACGCTGCTTCTTGGAATCGCCGCCGCGTTCGCAACGGTTGCCGGTCACGTAGCGGGAGCCGTCCTGGAATGTGGTGATGGTGAGCTTGCAGTGGTTCTGGCACAGCTTGCACACGTCACGTTCGGACGTCATGGACAGGTTGTCGAGGTCGCTGCCGGACACGATGCTGGATGCGGTGTGCGTGACGCCTGCGATATCGACCGTCTTCGCACCTTCCGTAGCGGCGGAATCGCCGTCGTCGAGACCGTCGGCCACGTCGGAATAGTGCATGCGTGCGGTCAACGCGGCGCCGTACGCGCCCATCAGGCCGGCGATGTTCGGTCGGGTCACCTCACGTTCGGTGAGCAGTTCGAAGGCGCGCAGCACGGCGTCGTTGAGGAACGTGCCGCCCTGCACCACCACGGTGTCGCCCAGCTCGCCGGAATCGCGCAGCTTGATCACCTTGTACAGCGCGTTGCGCACCACGGAATAGCACAGGCCCGCCGCGATGTCCTCCATCGTGGCGCCTTCCTTCTGCGCCTGCTTGACGGAGGAGTTCATGAACACGGTGCAGCGGGAGCCCAGATCGACCGGATGCGTGGAGTTGAGCGCGGCCTGCGTGAATTCCTCGATCGTCAGTCCCATGGACTGCGCGAACGTCTGCAGGAACGAGCCGCAGCCGGACGAGCATGCCTCGTTGACGGCGATCGAATCGATCACGCCGTCGGAAATCGCCAGATACTTCATGTCCTGGCCGCCGATGTCGATGACGGCGGTGACGCCAGGTGAAACCATTTCCGCGCCACGATAGTGCGCCATGGTCTCCACCACGCCCTCGTCCAGGTGCAGGCCGGTGGTGATGAGGCCTTCGCCGTAGCCGGTGGCGCAGGATCGGGCGATCCACGCATCTTCCGGCAGCTGGCTTTGGATCTGCTTGACGATGTTGACGGCGGCCGTCAGCGGGCTGCCTTCGTTGGTGGCGTACGACGACCATACGATTTCGCGGTCGTCGTTGACGAGCGTCGCTTTGATGGTGGTCGAGCCCGCGTCGATGCCGAGGAAGTGCGGGCCTTGCGCGCCATCCAAAGTGCCGATGTGCACGTGCTCGCGATGATGGCGATTGTTGAACGCCTCGCGATCCGCTTCGGTCGGGAACAGCGGAGGCATGGTGGGGGTGTTGGCCGGCAGATTCTTCAGATCTTCAAGGCTTTTCAGAATATCGGCGCAGGTGCGTGCTTCGAAATGCTGGCCTTCCTCGAGTTGGTCCGGTTCGCCGGCGAGCAGCGCGGAGCCGAATGCCACGTACAGGTGCGCGTCGGTCGGCACGATGAATTCGTCGACTTTGTCTTCGAGCGCGCGGTGGAACGCCTCGCGCAGCTCGGACATGAAGAACAGCGGACCGCCCAGGAAGATGACGGTGCCGTGGATTGGTCGGCCGGACGCCAGACCTGCGATGGTCTGCGTGGCGACCGCCGTGAAGATGGATGCGGCCAGATCGGGCTTGGCCGCGCCGTCGTTGATGAGCGGCTGAAGATCGGTTTTGGCGAACACGCCGCAACGGGAGGCGATCGGATAGAGCGTCTCGTAATGCTTGGCCATGTCGTTGAGGCCCGCCGCGTCGGTGTCGAGCAGGGTGGCCATCTGGTCGATGAACGCGCCGGTGCCGCCTGCGCAGGAACCGTTCATGCGCTGTTCCGGAGTCGGCTTCAGATATGTTATCTTGGCGTCCTCACCGCCAAGTTCGATAATGACGTCGGCTTGCGGATATTCCTCGTCGATGGCGCGGGTCTCGGCGATGACCTCCTGCACGAACGGCACATGGAGATTATCGGCCAAGGCAAGGCCGCCGGAACCGGTGATGGCCAGACGAATCGGCTCGTCGCCGCGGCCACGGGCCTCAAGTTCTTTGTGGATGTCCTCCAGCAGGCCCGCCACGGTGGCACGCACGTTGGCGTGGTGGCGACGGTAATCGGAGAAGAGCACCGCGTCGAGCGAATCGGTCTGATCGAGCACCACGGCCTTCACCGTGGTGGAACCGATGTCAAGACCTACGCGCAACGGCTTCGTATCGCAGGTGTTGCCTGCGGTAACTGCTGCTTCGACCATGTACTGTACCTCTATCGTTCTCATCCGCCGGGTTGCGTCCGTGCCAACACGAACGCCCTGCCCCGGTTATCCAAGTATGTAATGGTAGTCTGTGCCCCTGCCTAATTCGGCACGGTATCGCATAAAGTGCACGACACGACGCATAATTAGACAACGAATATAGTCAGCTTGCCTAATTCCAACCGTTCGTACACGAACCGTTCAAAACCATTCAGGAAGCCGCCCCCTCCCCCGCAGCGCGGTCCTTGCCGTAGATTTCGGGAATGAACCGCGTCTGATCGTGTAGTTTCGACCACAGCACCACCTGCCCGCTTTCCAACGACTTGGGCACATCGATGATGCGCTGGTTGGAGCTGCCGCGAAACTGCAGCAGCGAATCGTGCAGATCCTTGATATACCGGCCATCCACGAGGATATCGATCTGTTCGAGCAGTTCACGCTTGTCGGGGCTTTCGCCTTCGCGCATGAGCTCCTCCCACGTGTAGCCCGTCCAGCACCAAATGTCCTTGGTGCGGCCGAACCGCTCCCGGATCTTGCGTGAAAGCGGCAGCAGCACGCCGGTGTTGAGCAGCGGCTCGCCCCCGAGGAAGGTGATGCCCTGCACGTACGGCAGGCTCAGATCGGCCATGATCTGAGCTTCGAGCCGGTCGTTGTATTCGTGGCCGGCGCGGAAATCCCAGATCGACGAGTTGTAGCAGCCTTCGCAGTGGAATGGGCAGCCGGAGACGTACAGCGAGCAGCGGATCCCCTCGCCATCGGTCATGAGGAACCGCTTGTAGTCGGCGATCATGTTGTGGCTCATCGCGTTCGTCCATTGTCCGGCACGCGGGTTGCTGGCGCGGTTTGTCGGAATGAACGGCCCCCCGGCGGTGGTGCCCGACCCGCGAACACCAACGTGGCCGGTTTCGCCGGCCGCGAAATCACGGCGAGACACAGCGGGATCGGCGCTGCTTACCATACGTTGCTCCTGAATTGCCTGTTGTTTTGCGATTATTGCGATTGATTACTTGGCTTCCTCGAACCATTCGCGTTCGGAACCGTCGTCAAGGGTGACATGGCCGGTTTCGCCGCTCATGTGCTTGACGCGGTGCGCGATTTCCTCGTGTCGGCCGTGCACCATCGGGCGCTGCACCGGATTGCCGAGGTAGCCGCAGGTGCGCTTGGTCACGTTGCAGCGGTCCGGGTCGGAGTTGCCGCATTCGGGGCACTTGAAGCCTTCTTCGGTCGGTTCGAAGTCACCTTCGAAACCGCATTCGTAGCAACGGTCGATTGGCGTGTTCGTGCCGAGATAGCCGATGCCGATGGTGTAGGCGTAGTCCCACACCGCTTCGAGCGCCTTCGGATTGGCCTGCAGGCACGGGAATTCGCAGTAGTTGATGAAGCCGCCGGACGCGTAGTACGGGAAGTCCTTCTCGTAGTCGAGCTTCTCCATCGGCGTGGGCTGCAGCCACACCGGGTAGTGGAAGGAGTTGGTGTAGAAGTCGTGGTCGGTGACGCCGTCCACTTCGCCGAACTTCTCGCGGTCCATGCGGTTGAAGCGGTCGGTGAGCGATTCGGCCGGCGTGGAGTACACGGAGTAGTGGTAGCCTTCCGCGGTGCTCCAATCCTTACACAGCTCGTTCATGCGCTTGACGATGGACAGGGCGAATTCCTTGCCTTCCGGATCCCAGTCGTGGTCGCGCATCCAGTCCTTGCCATAGAACACGCTGGTCGCCTCATACAGGCCGATGTAGCCGAGGGACACGGTGGCGCGTTCGTTGCGGAACAGCTGATCAACGCTGTCGTTGGCGCCGAGACGGCCGAATGCGCCGAAGCGGAACAGGGTCGGGGCGTTGACCGGAGTGGCCTGCTTGCAACGCATGATGCGGAACTGCAACGCCTGATGGGCGACGGTCATGCGCTCGTCGAAGATCTTCCAGAAGCGGTCCTTGTCTCCGTGGGATTCCAATGCGATGCGCGGAATGTTCACGGTGACCACGCCGAGGTTCATGCGGCCGTCCTCGACATCCTTGCCGGTCTTCGGGTCGATCCAGCCCTGCAGGAAGGAACGGCAGCCCATCGGCGCTTTGAAGGAGCCGGTGATCTTCACGATGTTCTCGTAGAAGATGACGTCCGGGTACATGCGCTTGGTGGCGCATTCGAGGGCCAACTGCTTCAGGTCGTAGTTCGGGTCGCCCGGATCGGCGTTCACACCGTGCTTGATGGTGAAGACGAGCTTCGGGAAGATGGCGGTGTGATGCTCGGAACCGAGGCCGCGGATGCGGTTGAGGAAGATGGCGCGCTGGATTTCGCGCGCGAACCAGTCGGTGCCGAGACCGAAGCCGACGGTCACGAACGGGGTCTGGCCGTTGGACACACGGTTGGAGTTGATCTGGTATTCCATGGTCTGCATGGCGTCGTAGATGGCCTTGCGGGTCTGGATCTTCGCCCAGATCTCACGCAGCTGCTGCAGACGGTCGGACGTCTTGTCGAACGGCTCGTCCATCGGCAGTGCCGGACGATCCTTTTCGAAGTGCAGGCGCTTCGGCTCGACGGCCTTGGCCATGCGCACCTGACGTTCGGCGATCTCGATCGGCAGATCGTCGGGCATGATCTCGTGGGCCTGCTCAAGGAACTTGTCGTAGTCCTTCTTGGCGTATTCGGCGAAATGCTCGTCGGCGCGGTTGGCGGTCTGTCCGCCGTACTGGCTGGAGGCCACGTCCTTCATGATCTGGGTGATCTGCGTGGCGGCGATGGAGATGCGGTTGGGCGAACCCATCGGCGCGTTGCCGAGGGTGAAGCCATTGGCCAGCATGTCCCAATAGTTCGGCAGCGAGCAGTTGGACTGCGCGGTGAACGGCGAGTAATCGGCGTCGTGGAAGTGGATGTCGCCCTTCATATGCGCGTTGGACACCGCATCCGGCAGCATGGAGAAGGCGGACGCCTTGGACACCGCGCCGGCCAGCAGGTCACGCTGGGTGGAGTAGACGTTGGAGTCCTTGTTGGCGTTCTCACGCACCAGAGCCTCGTCGCGGTCCACCAAGCGGCGCACGGCCTCGTTGATGTCTGTGGCCTTGGCGCGCTCGATGTCCTTGTTCAGACGGTAGTTGGTGTAGGTGCGGGCCACGTCGTACAGATGATCCTCGATCAGCCCATGCTCCACGAGGTTTTGGATGTCCTCGATCTTCGCCGGACCATTGTAACGGTCCTTGATTTCGGCCTCGACCTGATTGGCGATGTCGCGAATCAGCCGTTCCTCCTGAGGACCGATTTTCTTGTCGAGGTCGGCGAAAGCCGATTTCACCGCGCTGATGATGTTGATCGGATCGAAATCGACCACACGCCCGTCGCGCTTCTCGACAAGCACCTTGACCATTTCCGGCGCGTTCTCGGTTTCGGTCGCAACGCCTTCCAGAGTCTGGGTTTCCATGTATATTTCCTTTCCGGGCCGGACCCATCCGGCCAGGTTTCATGCTTCGTCCGCATGCCCGTTCGTATCTACAGATGCACACTCTACGCCAAGGTCGGCACTAAATGTAGTGTCACCACGCCGCTAGAGAAACTATATATTCTACTTTTGGCGAGATTTCGCCATTTTGTACCTTGTGTGACAAAAGTAACGATTTCATCTCGGAGTGTCGTTTTGACACAGCCCCACACACCGTACTATCTTCACGCACGGAGCATTCGCAACACTCGAACATATGTTCCATTTGTCCGCAAGATGATGGAATCTTGACTTATGACTTGGAACCCGGATTACAACCCACCGACGGCGCAGCGGACGTCGAAGCCGCTGCCCCGTCTGGCGTCGGAAACCACCGCCGACAACCCTTGGCCGGTGAGCCTGCTCAGCGAGAAGTTCTACACGGCGGTCGAACGTTGGCCCTCCGTATGGGTGGCCGGGCAAATCACGCAGATCAACACGCGTCGTCAGGGAAGCGCCTACATCACGCTGCGCGACGACCAGCAGGACATCGCTATGGAAGTCAACGGCTTCGGACGGTTCGCCGCGGCGGCGGCGCCGCTTTTGCATTCCGCACGCCGTTTGTGCAGGGCGACCGTGTCATCATCCACGGCAAGCCGAACGTGTGGATGAAGCGCACGTCGCTGTCGTTGCGCGGCGACGCGATCATCGCGGCCGGCGCGGGCGGCAGTCTGAAGGCCATGATCGACGAGCTACGCAAGAAGCTTAAGGGAGAAGGTCTGTTCGACGCCGATCGCAAGAAGCCGTTGCCGGAATTTCCGCATTGCATCGGCTTGATCTGCGCGCCGCAGGCACGTGCGGAAGGCGACGTCATCACCAACGTGCGTCTGCGTTGGCCCGTCGTCGGCTTCAAGGTGACGCATGTGCACGTGCAGGGCGAGCAGTGCCCGTCGGACGTGGTAGCGGCCATCCGGCAGCTGGATGCCGATCCAGATGTGGATGTGATCATCGTGGCGCGTGGCGGCGGCGCTTTCGAAGATCTGATTGGCTTTTCCGATGAGAACGTGGTGCGCGCCGCGGCGGCGGCCCACACTCCCCTGATTTCCGCCATCGGGCATGAGGACGATTGGACCCTGCTGGATTTGGTGGCCGACCTCAGGGCCTCCACGCCGACCGACGCAGCGAAGAAGGTCGTGCCGGACGTGCATGAGCAGATGCAGCTGATTCAGGTGAACCTGGACCGCATGCGCGTGCGCATCGACGCCACCGTCTCCAACGAGACCAGGCTTATCGAAGGCTACGCGAACCGTCCAAGCCTCACCCAGCCGCTCACCATGTTGGAACCGCATCAGCGTTTCCTTGATGACGCACGCACAAGAATGCGGATCGGTCTGACCCGTATTCTTGACGACGCGAGCCTGACCATCGAGAAAGCGCACGCGTCGCTGACCGCGCTGAGTCCGCAATCCACGCTTGACCGCGGGTACGCGGTGGTGCAATGCGCCGACGGGCATGTGCTTGACGACGCGGACAAGGTGAAGACGGGCGACCAGCTGACCATGACCTTGAAGCACGGCATCGTCGTGTCTGAAGTGAAAACCGTAACGAAGGAGTAGCACATGAGCAACGAAGCAGCACCGGCATCCAGCCTGACCGACAAGGAACGCGAAGCAATCGCGCAGATGCCATACGAGGAGGCGCGCGACAAGCTCATCCAGGCCGTGCAGGCGTTGGAGGCGGGCGGCCTGAACCTCGACCAGTCCATGCGGCAGTGGGAGATCGGCGAGGCGTTGGCCAAGCGCGCGCAGAGCCTGCTTGGCGAGGTCCGAGCCAAGCTCGACGCCGCGCAGGCAGAGCAGGCCACCGCGGCCAACACCGCAGGCACGCAAGACAATCTGGCCTGAGCATCCGTCGCGGCACAGCCGCTCCCCTCACCTACGGACGTTCCACCGGAACGTCCGTCAAACGGCTTGAGCCCGAACAATCAGGTCCGATTACCCGTCATGTCGAGTCCATATTGTGTGTACAATGGTGACTCGTTGCCTCAGTAGCTCAGTGGATAGAGCACTTCTCTCCTAAAGAAGGTGTCGTAGGTTCGATTCCTATCTGGGGCACTTTTTCATATCCCCGTACATTGTCGGCGCGCATCGCCATCGGCAGCATCCAAGATCAATCGCACGTCCGCAATCCGGACAACACCATCTCACCGCCACCCTCCAGCACAGGCACAATGACCCTCCCTCTGTTATAGTGGCAAACGGATACTTAAGCGGTTGAGTGAATGTATCCAAAAGGTTCCCCCTTCTGCTATGGAAGCATCGGAAAGCAACCGCACAACCCATACATCACCTTTGGAAGACCAAGGGATCAGCATGCAAGACATACCATATTTCTCTATTGTGGAACGGCTGGCGCACACGAATCCGGTAGGACAGTTGCCCGGACCGCTCTCCTACAAGCTGCTCGACCAGTTCACCATGCCGATGCTGCCCACAGAACCGCAATGCACGAACGTCATCGCCTGCATCTGATATTCGAATAACATGCCGGTCGTCACCGTCTAGCCACGGGCTTAGCCGACCCGCACAATCGCCAGCAGCGCTTTGTGGTCGCTGCCGTCCACTTTGACTGTGCGCACCTGTCCGGCCTGCATGCCGGAATCCAGTACGATATGGTCGATTCCGGCGAACGACGGCACGTAATCGACATTCGCAGGCCATGAGAATTTCAATCCCTCGCCGGCCTGACGGGAGGCGTCGGAGAAACGGTTTCCCAGAATGTTGCGGAACGGCGTATGGTCGTACGTCGCGTTGAAATCACCCATGAAAACGTACCGTCGGCTAGTGTCGAAACGTAGTTTCGCCAGTTCGTCGAGCGACCGCTTCCACTGCTGCCAGTAATCGTTCGTCGGCGACGTGGTATGCACGGATACGAAACGCACCTGCGTGGCTCCCCCATTGAACGAAACGGTGCCGCCCGGCATGAACGACGCGCTCGAATCGACATCGTCATCGGAAGGGTCGTCAAGCGGACTCGCCGACCAAAGGCCGTTGCCGTACACGCCGTCCGAACTCGACACCTGCGCATAGGGCAGATACGAGGCGATGCCGGCACGGTTCAGATCGTCCACGAAAGCGTCGGTCGTCTCCTGCAACGCAAGCACCTCGACGTGTTCGCTGCGCACCAGATCCACGATCTCACGCGCATCGGCGCGCCCTTTGTACACATTGCACGTCATCAGCCGCGCGTAGCCGTCATCCGTGTTGACGGTTTCGCCGGACGCCGCCGCGACTGCGGCACGTGGCAGTTTCGAAGGCTGGTAGAAGAACGGATACTGCCAGAACGCCTGCAACGCAATCGCCAGAACGGCCATCACGATGGACACCGTACGTTTGGAGACGATGGCGCAGACGAGCGCGATTACGGCGAGCAGCGTGAACCATGGCACTAGGGAGACGACGATCGGCATATACGGCAACGCCTGCAGTTCTTCCGGCAGAATGTGCGTGACAGTGCCCAGCAGCGCGGCGAGCGCGAATATGAAGGCAATCACCGCGCAGATGAAGTTGCGTACGCGATGCGTTTTCGTCTTATTCAGCGTGCGTAGCGGCTTGACCGGTCTCGTTGCGGCCGGTTTTGCTTTAGCCCGATTCGCTTTGGCCGACGCTTGCGATTTGCCCGTTGCCGGCCCTTGCGGCTGGCGTGTTTTTGCCTGAGCCATACCATTCCCTTGTTTTTTCGGAACGCACGTCCGCGACCATCCATGTCCGCCCGTGTCCGTTTATGTCCGTTCCGTTGATGTTCCGACGGTTTCCTTCACGCCTTCGGCTTAGTCGTCGAGGCCGAGCTCGTGGCGGATGCCGTCGATGATGATGCGGCTGGCGGTGGTGCCACGTTCACGCGCGTTTTCCTGCAGCATCATTTTCAGATCGGATGGAATTTTGAAACTCATGAGCACACGTTCGCCGTTGCCGTTGCCATTGCCACGGCTGCGGGTGTCCTGCACGCTGGTCAGCGGAGCGGTGGACGCTGCCTTCGCACCACCGTTCGGTTTTCTAATGGCCATCAGGCGATCGCCTCCTCAAGTTCGCTGTAGACATCCTCATACCCGTTGAGATTGCTGGGGAATGCATGGCCGATTACCTTCTGCATGCCCACCCTCTTGGGTACCGAGGCGTCGAAGACGCTGGCACCGCGTTCGCGGATGAGATTGACCGCGTTGCCCGCCAGTTTGTTGTTCTCCACTTTGAGCAGCAGCAGCGCGTACGGCTTGCCGGCCGCGTCGAGGCTTTCTGCGGTTTCCAGCGCGTGGCTGAGTTCGAATGGGCCCTGCGTCGCCGGCACGATCACGAAATCAGACACATCGCAGGCCACGTCCACCACGTTGCCGGCCGGCGGGCAGTCGATGATGACGAGTTCGTCATCCGCCATGGTTTTGCGCAGTCGTTTCAGTTTGCCGATATTGGCGGAGTCCACGGTGAACGTCAGGGTTTCGCCGGCGTCTTCGGCGTCGCCCGCCCATGTGGTGGCGTCGCCTTGCGGATCGGGGTCCAGCACGGACACGTTGCGGGTGACCCGTCAAA
>OBVB01000666.1_pt1 | contig 13498 bp, 9 predicted proteins | sample 1475891 | NCBI WGS metagenome assembly OBVB01 (sample SAMEA2579943, study PRJEB22360) | human gut metagenome | biome: human gut; feature: human-associated habitat; material: faeces | place: Denmark | collected 2008/2010 | reverse complement strand
GGCGTCGAGGGGCCGTCCCGCCGCGCCGCCCCCTCCCGCCGCTACTGGCAGCTGTGGATCCTCACCGCTCCCGCCCTGTTCTTCGTCGGCCTGTTCGCCTACGTGCCGATGTGGGGCATCCAGCTTGCCTTCCGTGAATTCGACCCGACCAAGGGTCTGACCGGCGGCAAGTTCGTAGGATTCAAATATTTCAACGAGTTCTTCCATAACCCGCTATTCGGCGAGATCATGACCAACACCATTCGCATCTCCCTGTGGACGCTGGTCATGGGCTTCATCTTCCCAATCATCCTGGCCCTGCTGATCAACCAGATCGGCTCCAAGAAAATCAAGGGCTTCGTACAGACCGTCACCTACATGCCGCACTTCATCTCCGTGGTGGTCATCGTCTCGATGCTGAACATCTTCCTGTCCCCGGGCTCCGGCATCCTGGGCCGCTTCTTCGGCGACGAATCGCTGATGGGCTCCACCAGCGCCATCACCGCCGTCTACTGGATCTCCGAAGTCTGGCAGCACGTCGGCTGGAACTCCATCATCTACCTGGCCGCGCTCGCCGGCGTGGACACCTCGCTGTACGAGGCCGCGAAGATCGATGGCGCCGGCCGTCTGCAACTGATCCGTTACGTCGACCTGCCGGCGATCATGCCGACCTGCGCAATCCTGCTCATCATGAACATGGGTTCCGTGCTCAACGTGGGTTTCGACAAGATCTACCTGATGCAGAATTCGCTGAATATGCCGGCCACCGAGGTCATCGCGACCTACACCTACAAGATCGGTATTATTAACGGCCAGTATTCGTATTCGACCGCCATCGGCCTGTTCAATACCTTGGTCAACTTCGTCTTCCTGATCACCGCGAACGCGATCGCCAAGCGCGTTTCCGATACGAGCATTTTCTAGGAGGCAGCCATCATGTCTGCAACAACAACCGGGGCCGTTGCCCAAAGCAAGAACGATATTCCCTGGAACAAGCATGTACGTCAGAAGAAAACGCCAGGTGATCTGGCCGTCGACTTCGTCATCGTGCTGCTTCTGGTGTTCACCGTGGTCGCAGTGCTCTACCCCCTGTGGTTCGTGGTCATCGCATCGTTCTCCGACCCGAATGCCGTGGCCGGCGGCGAAGTGACCCTGCTGCCCAAAGGCGTGACCTTCGTCGGGTATGCGAAGGTGTTCGCCAACCATCGCATCTGGCAGGGCTATCTCAACACGATCATCTACTCGGTGGTCGGCACCGCGGTCAACATGGCCGTGACCATCCCCTGCGCCTTTGCACTGTCCCGCCGCGAATTCAAGCCGCGTCGCGTCATCATGTTCCTGTTCACCGTCACCATGTTCATCAGCGGCGGCCTGATCCCGAACTATTTGCTGTACAAAGCCCTCGGCATCAACAACACCATGTGGGTGTTCATCCTGCCCGGCGCTGTCTCCGTATACAACGTGATCGTTGCGCGCTCCTTCTTCGAAACCTCCATTCCGGAGGAACTGCATGATGCTGCGCAGATCGACGGCCTGAGCTACTTCGGCTACTTCTTCAAGATCGTGCTGCCGTTGAGCTCCGCCATCCTCGCCGTCATCGGCCTGTACTACTTCGTCGGCCACTGGAACGACTTCATGACAGGCTTGATCTACATCACCGACGACACAAAGCAGCCGTTGCAGGTGGTCTTGCAGCAGTTGCTGCTGGTGGCACAAGGCACCGGTACGAACGTCAACGCCGCGGCCCAACAGCAGGCGGCCGACCAGATCAAGTTCGGCATCATCATCGTCTCCACGCTGCCTCTGCTGGTGCTGTACCCGTTCCTGCAGAAGTACTTCAACAAGGGCGTCATGCTCGGCGCCGTCAAGGGCTGATTGAAAGGGATTCGCCATGCTCGCTCGTTTTTCCGTGGCCTATGAACGGTTCTGCCGTCTGCTGCTCACGATCTTCGTGGTGAACATCGCCATGCTCGTGCACACACTGCTGGGTGCCGTGGTGCTGGGATTCTTCCCATCCTGCGCCGCCGCGCAAACCACGTTCCGCACGTGGCTGCGTGCCGAGGATCGGTCGATGCGTGCCAAGGAAGTATGGGGCATCTTCCACGGCGCATGGAAAAACGAGCTCAAGCAGGCGAATCTCTTCGGCTGGCCGTTGGCCGTATGCTGGGTGGTGCTCGCCATCGACTACTACATGATGAACTGGCATGCACGCGGAACGTTCGACGTGGCGGTTTCCGGCGTACTGTTCGTGCTGGCACTGGTATTGCTGGCCTTCACCATGCTGGTCTGGGTGGTGCGCGCGAACTATGACGAACGTCCGCTGTGGATCGTCCGCACAACACTGACCATGATCGTGGCCCGTCCGCTGTGCACCCTGCTGCAGATCGGACTCGCACTGCTGGCGATCCTTGCCTGGGCGCAATGGCCGGGTCTGCTCATGGTGTTCGGCATGTCGCTGCCGATGTTCTGCACTGCGTGGATCGTGTACTCGTTCGGCCGGATTCCGGGAATGGACATCCATGACCGGGAGCAGCCGGGCATCCGATACGCGAAAAGCTGTACGGCAGAGTGTCGCCAAAGAAAGGCGGGCATACAATGGAATCCGCTTCACAAAGCCGCCAAGCAGACAAGGCAAAACCATCGGTATCGATCAAAGACATCGCAAAAGAGGCCGGCGTCTCCATTTGCACCGTGTCATTGGTCATGAACAACAAGGACCGCAATCGCGTCAGCAAGGCGGTGGCGCAACGAGTGCGCGGAACGGCCCAATCAATGGGATACAAGCCGAACTCCGTGGCGCGTACATTGCGCACCAGCAGGTCGTATGTCCTCGGCTTTATCACCGATGAGATCGCCACCACGCGAGATGCCGGGCGCGTACTGGTGGGAGCGCAGGAGGCAGCGCGCAAACTCGGCTATATTCTGCTCACCGTCAACACGGGAAACGATCGGGAACTGGAGAACCAGGAGATCGCGGCCCTGCGGCAGTACCGCGTGGACGGTTTCCTGTATGCCATGATGTACCACCGTGTTGTGGAGATCCCCGCCGAACTCGAAGGCAGCCCCACGGTCGTCGTCGACAGCGAAGACGAGAATCGCAAGATTCCCTCGATCTACCCCGACGACGAAATGGCAGGGTACGATGCCACCAATCGGCTGATTCAGGCCGGCTGCAAACGCATCGTTTACTACGGTTCCTCAACCACCATTATCGCCCAGGGGGAGCGGTTCGCCGGGTATCGCCGAGCGCTCGCGGACGCGGGCATCCCCCTCGACGAGCAGTTGGTCGTCAACGTGGAAGAGGCCACAAACGCCGCTTCGGAAGCCGGTCGCGTGTTCGACGAGATCAAGCCGGACGGCATCTTCTGCTTCAACGATGTGCGCGCGACCTTCCTCTACGAAGCCGCGCGAGAACGCGGAGTGCGCATCGGAACCGATGTGTCGGTGATCAGCATCGACAACCAGCCGCTCATTACGGACGTGCTCAAACCCGCGTTGACCACCTTGGAGCTTCCTCACTACGAAATGGGCTTCGAAGCGGTGCATCAGCTGGTCGCCATGATCGACGATGAAGCCGCCACGGAAAGCCTTGCACGCAGTGAGGATTCGATCAGGCGTTCGGAGAACGGCCCGATGACACCGTTGCGTTGCCGCATCATCGAACGCGATTCGATCGTTTCCTGACGGCACTGCGTCTTGGAGTATTTCCATCCATTTTCCATATTCATTTCACACGTGTAGAGGGGTCTACTATGTCGAATACCTATTCCATCTCCGTCGAAACCGGCGGCTACCGGCAGCTCGATCTGTTCGCCGAACGCTGTGGCGAGGGGAACGCCGTCGTCACCGTTGCGGACGGCAACGGCGTCGCAATCGCGGCGCACACCATGCCCATCGCCGAACGCAGGCATCATTTCTCCATTGCGGTGCCGCAGAAATCCACCGTCACCGTGGCGGCAAGCGGCCTGGTTGTACGCTTCGGCTACCTTTCCGAATGCGATGACCTGCTTGACAACGGCGTTCGCTACGTGAACATGAATCCAAGCGACACCGATTGGCCTGCACAGCCCACGCTGGAACAGATCTACAACCGTTTCGGGCGTTCGGGCGCGCATTTCGAACCGTTCGCACGTTGGATGAACGATCCGAACGGCCTGTGCCAGTTCCAAGGGCGCTACCACCTGTTCTTCCAGCTCAACCCGTATGGTTTCGGCTGGGACAATATGCATTGGGGGCACGCGGTAAGCCGTGATCTGGTGCATTGGACTCATCTGCCAGTCTTCCTGGAACCGCAGCCCGAACTGCACACCGACGAGCGTATCGTCGGCGGCGCGTTCTCCGGTTCGGCCGTGACCGTGGACGAGCATGACAATCCGGTCGCCGGCAACGAGGCAAACGCCATCCGCCTGTACCTGACCCGTCATCTGGAAACCCGCGGCGACGAATCCTCCGTCACCGAATACCAGACCACCTGCCTGTGCGAGGACGGCGTGCATGTTCGCGTGGAATCGCCGGTGGCGCTGCGTGCGAATGACGATTTTGGCTATGACTTCCGTGATCCGAAGGTTGAATGCGGCATGGTCGGCGAGGCGCTCGACCCGGATCGTGCCTATATGGTAACCGCCACCAATCTGCCGGTATCGGAATTTAGCGCAGACGCCGCCGATAGTGCGGTTCCCGGCATCAGCACCCAGAACACCGGCGGCTGGTTCACTTATTCTCCTCAGGGCAAGCCGGGGGTCGACCAGCCGAACAACGCCACCGTTCCCGCCATGACATTGTTCTCCGCGAAGAAACCGCTCAAGCGCAATGTGACATGGCGCTACGAAGGGCCGGTGCTCGCCGATTTCGGTCATCAGATCGCACGCACCTACGAATGCCCTGACCTGTTCCAGGTCGACGGCGTGACCGTTGCCGTGGGCGCGCTGATGCATTACCGCGACAAGCAGGGACGTTTCCAGCAGGTGCGCTGGTATGCCGGCGACTTGGTGAATACCGATAATGGTCCGAAACTGGATGTCAAGGCCAGCGACTGGTGCGATTTCGGCACCGGATATTACGCCACGCAAAGCTTCGCCGACGATAACGGCCGTCGCATCGTATTCGGCTGGTATACCGACTTCCCGGCGATGCGTGTTGAGCAGCCGTGCCTTGCCAACGGCATGATGTCGCTGCCGCGCGAACTGCACGTGCGTGACGGCAGGCTGTATAGCAGGCCGGTGGATGAAGTGTACCGCGAGCTGCTCGGCGAGCGTCTTGCCGTGCACGGCGATGGCGGGGATATGGTCGTTACGGCTCCCGGCAACGCATACTATGCGAACGTGCATCTGGCGGATGATGCCGATGCCATCATGGTGCTGGCGAAGGGCGTCAACCCGCAGGACGGCAGGCCGACCGAACTGCTGCTGCAGCGCACTGATGGCGTGACCCGCCTGGTGGCCAAGGGCACTGCGGTGGAGGATGTCGACTTCGACAGCGGCATCACCGATGTTCGCCAGGTGGAGGTGTTCTTCGACCGCAATGTTGTCGAAGTGTTCCTCAATGGCGGTCAGACGGCAGGAAGCATGCTGTTCCAAGGCGCTGATGGCGACGGTGAGCTTCGCATCGCGTCGTCCGGCAAGATCGATGCGGTTGATGCGCGTGCATTGAACGGTATTTGGCGCTAAGACGTAGAGCCGTATCCGGCGGCCCCGTTCCTGCGTGTTCCTTGTGACACGGCGGGTGCGGGGCCGCTGCCGTATGTGCAGGGGTATGTACACGATATGTACACGATATGTGCGAGATATGGGCACGATATGTGCGCTGCGTTGTAATTTGCCGGCGGATGTTGCATGTCATGCTATGTTGCGACACAGCGCGGGTGAATCCGTGGGCGGTGACGACCTAGGTAAACGTTTGACTACTGACATGCGCGTGTGGCGTCTCACCATGTAATGCGAAAAGCGGGGGAGAGGGGTGTTTTGGCGCGTGCGTTTCCTATACTTGGGGGCACGCCCGGCAATTCGCCGAGGCGGTAACTGGATATTCGCACCTAACGATTAGGGAGTTCCATGAACAAGGCAATCATCACCGTCGTCGGTCAGGATACTGTCGGCATCATCGCACGCGTCTGCACCTATCTTTCTGCGCACAAGGTCAACGTACTCGACATTTCGCAGACCATCATCGACGGTTTCTTCAACATGATGATGATTGTGGACTACTCCAACGCCGACGAAGAATTCGGCACCGTCGTCGACGATCTCGACAAGCTCGGCGAGGAGATCGGCGTGCGCATCCGCTGCCAGCGCGAAGAGATCTTCACCAAGATGCACCGCGTCTGAGCTGCTGGTCAGGCAAGTAACCGAATCTTCGAATCCGAGCAACCGTAAGGAAAAACCATGCTGAATATCATGGAGGTCCACGAGACCAACAAGATGATCGAGCAGGAGAAGCTCGACGTGCGCACCATCACCATGGGCATCAGCCTGCTGGACTGCGCCGCCGACAGCGTCGACGAGGTCTGCGAGAACATCTACAACAAGATCACCACGTATGCCAAGGATCTCGTATCCACCGGCCAGGCCATCGAACGCGACTACGGCATCCCGATCGTCAATAAGCGTATCACCGTCACTCCGATCTCGCTGGTGGGCGCAAGCTCCTGCAAGAGCTCCGAGGACTTCGTCAAAATCGCGCACGCGCTCGACCGTGCTGCCAAGAAGGTCGGCGTCGACCTGATCGGCGGCTACTCCGCACTCGTATCCAAGTCCATGACCCCGGCCGAGGAGATGCTTATCCGTTCCCTGCCGCAGGCGCTTTCCGAAACCGACATCGTGTGCTCCTCCGTGAACGTGGGCTCCACCAAAACCGGCATCGACATGAACTCCGTCGAACTGCTCGGCCACATCATCAAGGACATTGCGCACGCCACCGCAGACAACGACTCCTACGGTTGCGTGAAGTTCGTGGCATTCTGCAACGCCCCGGACGACAACCCGTTCATGGCCGGCGGCTTCCATGGCGTGACCGAAGGCGACGCCGTGATCAACGTCGGCGTTTCCGGCCCGGGTGTGGTCTCCCGTGCATTGGACGAGGCCAAGGGCAAGGATTTCGAGTTCTTGTGCGAAACCATCAAGCGCACCGCGTTCAAGATCACGCGCGTCGGCCAGCTGGTGGCCCAGGAGGCTTCCCGTCGCCTCGGCATTCCATTCGGCATCATCGACCTTTCCCTTGCGCCAACCCCGGCCGTAGGCGATTCCGTCGGCGAAGTGCTTGAAAAGATCGGCCTCGAACAGGTTGGCGCACCGGGCACCACCGCGGCGCTCGCCATGCTCAACGACCAGGTGAAGAAGGGCGGCATCATGGCGTCCTCCTACGTCGGCGGACTTTCCGGCGCGTTCATCCCTGTCTCCGAAGACAAGAACATGATCGATGCAGCCACCAACGGCTGCCTGAAGATCGAAAAGCTCGAGGCTATGACCTGCGTATGCTCCGTCGGCCTTGACATGATTGCCATTCCGGGCGACACCACCGCATCCACCATCTCCGGCATCATCGCCGACGAGGCCGCCATCGGCATGGTCAACCAGAAGACCACCGCCGTGCGTGTAATCCCGGTGGAAGGCAAGGGCGTGGGCGAGATGGCCAACTTCGGCGGCCTCATGGGCTACGCGCCGATCATTCCGGTGAACCAGACCAGCTGCGAGGCCTTCGTGACCCGTGGCGGCCGCATTCCGGCACCGATCCACTCCTTCAAGAACTGACGTTCTTACGAAAGAACCCGACCTTCCTGCACGGAGGGCCGGGCTCTTTTGCGTTTGTAAAACTGTTTTTACTTACCGCCGGCAAAGTTCAACTGTCGCCAGGCTTCGTAGATGGCGATGGAGGCGCAGTTGGTGAGATTCAGGCTACGCAGCGAAGGACGCATCGGCAGACGCACCTGCTCGGCCACATGCGGGCCGGCCATGATGTCCATCGGATCGGGGATATTGCCCGGTTCCGGACCGAACAGCAGGATGTCGGTCGGCCTGTATTCGATGTCGGTGTACAGCTTGGTGGCGTGCGCGGTGAAGGCGATGATGCGCGAATCCGGCATCGATTCCACCAGATCCTCGAAATTCGGGTGCAGCACCACATGCGCCATGTCATGGTAGTCGAGCCCCGCACGGCGCAGCTTGGTATCCCGCAGATTGAAACCCAAAGGTTCCACCAGGTGCAGAATCGTTCCCGTCACGGCGCACAGGCGGATCGCGGAACCCGTGTTGCCCGGAATACGCGGGGAGTAGTAGCACAGGTGCGGGGTGGAGGTCTCCGCCTTCGCCGCGTCCTTCGCGCTCAGCATCGCGTCCACCACGGAAATCGGATTGCCGTGCGCGTCGGTCACCAGTTCGTCCGGGCCGTAATTGGACTTGCGGTACCCGTATTCGAACATCTTCTCGACCTTGGCTTCGGCCGCCTGCGTCTCGGCGTCGCGCGTTGCGCCCTGCGCGTTATCGGTATGTTCTTCGTTCGTCATAAATGCTAAGAATAGGAACGATGAACGACACGAACACCACATACGACACCGCCGTACGTGACGCCGACTTTGACGACTTTGCCGATTCCGCCACCGCCGTCACCTCCGATGCTTCCGATGCTGACGAAATCGCAACGACGCTTGCGCAATGGTGGCAGACCAACGCGCGCGACCTGCCATGGCGATTCGGCCGCACCACACCGTGGGGCGTGCTCGTTTCCGAAGTGATGAGCCAGCAGACGCAGATGGGCCGCGTCGTGCCGTATTGGACCGCATGGATGGACCGATGGCCGGACGCAGCCGCGCTCGCCGACGCCCCGAAATCCGACGTGATCACCGCATGGGGGCGGCTTGGCTATCCGCGGCGCGCCCTGCGATTGCAGGAATGCGCGCACGTCATCGCATACGATTACGCCGACGAGCTGCCGCATACGTACGACGAATTGCTTGCTCTGCCCGGCATCGGTGATTACACGGCAAGCGCGGTGCTGTCGTTCGCTTTCGGCGAACGTATCGCGGTGGTCGACACGAACATCCGCCGTGTGCTGTCACGTGCGTTCGTCGGCGTCGAATCGCTCGGCGGCAGCGCAAGTCCCGCGGAACGCGCGCTGGCGAAACGGCTGCTGCCGGACGATGATTCCGCGAAATGCCGTCGTTTCGATCGCCCGTCCGTCGTGTGGAACCAGGCCGTCATGGAACTCGGCGCGACGGTGTGCACTGCGAAATCGCCATTATGCGAAGCCTGTCCGATCGCCGGAAAATGCGCGTTCCTACGCAACGGAAGACCGGGATTGGGGCAGCGGCGTACGCGACCACGCCAACGATTCCAAGGTACGGACCGGCAGGTGCGCGGGCTGGTGCTGAACGCGCTGCGCGGCCTGCCGGATGGCGAGACGGTGCTTGATCGCAAGAGCGTCGAACGGCTGTGGAAAGACCACGTGCAGCTGGACAAATGCATCGCGTCGCTTGATGAGGACGGTCTGATCGAAATCCTGCCCGGGGGAGGGGTGCGGCTGCCGGTGTAACGTACACGGCATGCGTGGTGCGTGCGGCCGCGGTGCCGCACGGAGGATGACACGCTAGACTGGGAGCCATGGCTTACAAGACCTCCCCGCGGACCGGTAAGAAACGTACGAAACAACAGCAGGCGATGTATCGCCGCCGCCGCATCGTTTTCGGTATCGCGACGGTGCTGGTGCTGAGCTTCATCGTATTCTGCCTGTATTCGCTGACGCAGGGCGTCGTCGCTGTCAACCGCGAAATCCACCATGCCGATGTTTACGCGATCTCCCGCAAGGAGGTGCCGTCGCCGACCCAACAGCAGAAAAGCAGCGTTCCCGATTGCGACGCATCCAACGTCGCGCTGTCGCTTACTCCGGCCGCATCGAGCTTCGGTGTGGGCGGCACGATGGACTTCACCGCTTCCGTGAAATACAACGGTTCCGGCAAGGCTGGCTGTCTGATCGACGTGTCCCAGGCGGGCATGGTGCTGACGATCAAGTCGGGCAAGGACGTGGTCTGGAAATCGAACGTATGCCCCGTGGACACGGATTACCGGCTGATAGCCAAGGGCGACGAGGTCAAGCAGACGATCACTTGGCCGGGCGTGCGTTCCGGCAGCGAATGCGCCGACGCGGCGGACCTGCCGAACGTGGACCGTGGCGTGTATTCGGCCCAACTGTCGGTCAAAGGACATGCGAAAACCAAGTCGGAACCGGTCGGCATCACAGTGGAATAAAATCTACAGGTTATGCTATTCTTATGACTTTGCGTAGATGCGTGTCATATAGCGGGCACGCTGACAAGGAAGAAGCGCCCGCGTATTAGGCATATGGTGGCCAATGAGAGCGCTTCCGGGGAAACATATCGATACGATTAGCGAGCGATAAGGAACGTCCATTGGCTGAGGCTACGACGAACACCACCACCATCATCGCACGCGCCGACCAGCATGATATTGATCTGCACAAGGCGTCGGACCGTGTGAACTTTGGCTCCATCCGCGAGCCCATTGATGTACCCTACCTGTTGGGTGTACAGACTGACAGCTTTGACTGGCTCATCGGCAACGAGCGCTGGCAGAAGCGAGTCCAGGAGGATCTGGAGAACGGCACCAACACCGTGCCCCACACCTCCGGTCTTGACGAGGTCTTCCAGGAGATCTCCCCGATCGAGAACTTCGCTCAGACCATGAGCCTGACCTTCTCCGATCCGTACTTCGAAGAACCGCGCCACACCGTGCAGGAATGCAAGGAGAAGGATTACACCTACTCCGCGCCGCTGTACGTGAACGCCGAATTCGAGAACGGCGACACCGGCGAAATCAAGTCCCAGACCGTGTTCATGGGCGATTTCCCGCTGCAGACCCCGCACGGCACCTTCATCATCGGTGGTACCGAGCGAGTGATCGTGTCCCAGCTCGTGCGTTCCCCGGGCGTGTACTTCGACCGTTCCCAGGACCGTACCTCCGATAAGGAAGTCTTCGGTGCGAAGATCATCCCGAGCCGTGGCGCATGGCTCGAGTTCGAGATCGACAAGCGCGACGTCCTCGGCGTGCGCGTGGACCGCAAGCGCAAGCAGTCCGCCATCGTGTTCCTCATGGCCATCGGCATGACCAAGGATGAAATTGCCGACGCCTTCAAGGACTACCCGCTGGTCATGGACGCTCTCGCCAAGGAGACCGTGCAGACCCAGGACGAGGCCCTGACCGACCTGTACCGCAAGATCCGTCCGGCCGACACCCCGACTCCAGAAGCCGGCAAGAACCTGCTGGACTCCTTCTACTTCAACACCAAGCGTTACGATCTGGCCCGCGTCGGCCGTTACAAGATCAACCGCAAGCTTGGTCTGGAAAAGGACGTCAACGACCGCAGCCTGTCCCGCGAAGACATCATCGCCACCATCAAGTACTTGGTCACCCTGCATGCGGGCGAGACCAAGTTCCCGGGCAAGCGCGACGGCCAGGACGTTGACCTGCGCGTGGACGTCGACGATATCGACCACTTCGGCAACCGTCGTATCCGCCAGGTCGGCGAGCTGATCCAGAACCAGCTGCGCACCGGTCTGAGCCGTATGGAGCGTGTGGTCCGCGAACGTATGACCACCCAGGATCCCGAGGCCATCACCCCGCAGTCCCTGATCAACATCCGTCCGGTGAACGCCACCATCAAGGAGTTCTTCGGAACCTCCCAGCTGTCCCAGTTCATGGACCAGAACAACCCGCTGGCTGGCGTGACCAACAAGCGTCGTCTGTCCGCTCTGGGCCCCGGCGGCCTGTCCCGCGACCGCGCCTCCATGGAAGTGCGAGACGTGCACCCGTCCCATTTCGGCCGTATGTGCCCGATCGAGTCTCCTGAAGGCCCGAACATCGGTCTGATCGGCTCCCTGGCAACCTTCGGACGCATCAACCCGTTCGGTTTCATCGAGACCCCGTACCGCAAGGTCGTCAACGGCCACGTCACCGACGAAGTCGAGTACATGACCGCAGACCGCGATGCCGAGCACGTCATCGCCCAGGCCAACCAGGAGCTCGACGAGAACGGCAACTTCGTCAAGAAGCAGGCCCTTGCCCGAGTCGGCGAAGAGGAAGCGGTCGATGTGCCGGTCAGCTCCGTCGATTACATGGACGTCTCCCCGCGTCAGATGGTTTCCGTCGGCGCCTCCCTGATTCCGTTCCTGGAGCACGATGAGGGACACCGAGCGCTGATGGGCACCAACATGCAGCGTCAGGCCGTGCCGCTGATCGAATCCGAGCGTCCGCTCGTGGGCACCGGCGCCGAATGGCGCGCCGCCGTCGATTCCGGCGACGTCATCCTGGCTGAGAAGCCGGGCGTGGTGACCTACGTGTCCGCCGACATCATCCGTACCATGAACGACGATGGCACCACCAGCTCCTACAAGCTGGCCAAGTTCCAGCGCTCCAACCAGACCACCTGCTACAACCAGGTCCCGCTCATCCACGACGGCGAACGCGTGGAAGCCGGCACCGTGCTGGCCGATGGTCCGGCAACCCAGAAGGGCGAGATGGCACTGGGCAAGAACCTGCTCATCGCCTTCATGCCGTGGAACGGCTACAACTACGAGGATGCTGTGATCATCTCCCAGCGCCTCGTGCAGGACGACACCCTCTCCTCCATCCACATCGAGGAGTACGAGATTGACGCCCGCGAAACCAAGCTGGGTGCCGAAGAGATCACCCGCGACCTGCCGAACGTCGGCGAGGACGCGGTGGCCAACCTCGACGAGCGTGGCATCATCCGCATCGGCGCCGAAGTCGAAGCCGGCGACATTCTGGTCGGCAAGGTCACCCCGAAGGGCGAGACCGAGCTGACTCCGGAAGAGCGTCTGCTGCGCGCCATCTTCGGCGAGAAGAGCCGCGAAGTGCGTGACACCTCGCTGCGCGTGCCTCACGGCGAGACCGGCACCGTCATCGCGGTCAAGGAAATCACCCGCGAGGATGCCGAGGAAGACGGCGACGAACTGCCGAACGGCGTGAACCAGATGATTCGCGTCTACATCGCACAGCACCGTAAGATCACCCAGGGCGACAAGCTCTCCGGCCGTCACGGCAACAAGGGCGTCATCTCCCGCATCCTGCCGGAAGAGGACATGCCGTTCCTCGCCGACGGTACTCCGGTGGACATCATGCTGAACCCGCTGGGCGTGCCTTCTCGAATGAACCTTGGCCAGGTGCTGGAACTGCACCTCGGCTGGATCGCGCACGCCGGCTGGGACATCTCCCTCGACCCGGATGCCGAGGCCGCTTGGAAGAAGTACGTGCCGCAGGGCGCCGAAAAGGGCGCTCCGGGCACCCCGGTCGCAACCCCGGTGTTCGACGGCGTCCGTCCGGAAACCATCAAGGGCCTGCTCAGCTGCACCCTTCCGGACCGCGACGGCAACAAGCTCGTTGGCCCTGACGGCAAGGCGACCCTGTTCGACGGCCGTACCGGCGAACCGTTCCCGAAGCCGATTTCCGTGGGCTACATGTACATGCTGAAGCTGCACCACCTGGTCGACGACAAG
>OBVB01000649.1_pt1 | contig 14247 bp, 10 predicted proteins | sample 1475891 | NCBI WGS metagenome assembly OBVB01 (sample SAMEA2579943, study PRJEB22360) | human gut metagenome | biome: human gut; feature: human-associated habitat; material: faeces | place: Denmark | collected 2008/2010 | reverse complement strand
ATCGCCGGTTCGCGCGCCCATGCCCGTGCACTGGGCCGCGCCGGACTGCTGACCGCCGATGAGCTGCAGCGCATGGAAGACGCCCTTGACGAGCTGCAGCGCCGCGTGGATTCCGGAGCGTTCGCTCCGATCGAGGATGACGAGGACGAGGCCACTGCACTCGAACGCGGTCTACTCCAGATCGCTGGTGACGAACTCGGCGGCAAGCTCCGCGCCGGCCGTTCCCGCAACGATCAGATCGCCGCGCTCATCCGCATGTGGCTGCGCCGCCACAGCCGCATCATCGCCAAAATGCTGCTCGGTCTCGCCGCAACACTGATCGAGCAGTCCGAAAAAGCCGGTCGCACCGTCATGCCGGGACGTACGCATATGCAGCACGCCCAACCGGTTCTGCTTGCCCACCAGCTCATGGCCCACGTGTGGCCGCTGCTGCGTGACGTGGAACGTCTCGCCGATTGGGATAAGCGCATCGACGCCAGCCCGTACGGCTCCGGTGCCCTCGCCGGCAACACCCTTGGACTCGAACCGGTGGCTGTGGCCCGTGAGCGAGACCGAGCCAGGGTCCCCCCAACCCCCCCCGCCGGCCCCGCCAGCCGTGATCTGGTCGCCGAATTCGCCTTCATCGCCGCCATGGCCGGTGTCGATCTGAGCCGCCTGTCCGAAGAGATCATCATCTGGAACACCCAGGAATTCGCGTTCGTGCGTCTTGATGACGCCTACTCCACCGGCTCGTCCATCATGCCGCAGAAGAAGAATCCGGACATCGCCGAACTCACTCGCGGCAAGTCCGGACGACTCATCGGCGACCTGACTGGCCTGCTCGCCACCTTGAAAGGCCTGCCGACAGCCTACGCGCGCGACCTGCAGGAAGACAAGGAAGCCGTATTCGACCAAGTGGACACGCTTGAAGTGCTGCTGCCGGCATTCACCGGCATGGTCGCCACCATGGTCTTCGACAAGGAACGCCTCGAAGCCGAAGCCCCGACCGGTTTCGCCCTCGCCACCGACATCGCCGAATGGCTCGTCAAGAACGGTGTGCCGTTCCGTCACGCGCACGAGCTTTCCGGCGCATGCGTCAAAATCGCCGAAGACCGTGGCCAGGAGCTGTGGGACTTGACCGACGAGGACTTCATCAACGTGTTCAAGGACTTCCTGCCGGCGGACAAGGCCCCGCAGGTGCGTGAAGTGCTGTCCACCGAAGGCTCCGTCTCCGCCCGCAACGGCAAGGGAGGCACCTCCCCGCTGCGCGTGCGCGAACAGATCGTTTCCGCTAAGACCACCATCGAGCAGCTACGCGCCTTCGCCAACTCCGTGTCCGACGGTTCCGCATACAAGTCGCCCGAATCCCTGCTCAAGTAATCCCTATTAAGCAAGGAGCAAAAAGCGGTGCTGTTGACGCGCACGCAGATACGACGGCTGGTCTACGCGCACGGCCGGGAGATTCTGGAACATGACCACATGGCCATCGAAAGGGTCTGCTACCAGCATGGCGTGGTCACCACATTCGCCCATTCCATTCGTGTGGCTTGTCTGTCCGTCTGGCTGGCAGACAGACTGCACCTGTGGAATAGGGTTGATCTACGTTCGTTGATTCGCGCCGCTTTGCTCCATGATTACTTCCTTTACGATTGGCATGACTGGGACAACGGCACCCATCGGCTACACGGATTCACACATGGTGAAACGGCCATGCGCAACGCCATACGGGATTTCAAACTCAACCAGATCGAACGGGACAGCATCGAACATCACATGTTCCCATTGACTCCCTATCCGCCGAAGTACATCGAAGGATACCTTGTCACCGCGGCCGACAAAATCAGCGCCACGAAGGAAACGCTCTCTTTCGATCGTTTCGACAAACCCGCATCCGGACAACCGACGGACAGGAGCTGATGGCTGTGGCGCTCACACTCGAATATTTGTTCCTTTGGTTCCTGTTGTACGCCTTTATCGGATGGGTGTACGAGTCGGTTCTCGTGTCCGTTTCGGAACGTCGATGGGTCAACCGTGGTTTCCTCAACGGGCCGTTGTGCCCAATTTACGGATGCGGCGCGGTGCTTGCGATCGTGCTGTTGCATGACTTCACGAATCCCATCGAGATTTTCCTTATCTCCTCATTCGGCGCGAGCATACTCGAATACATCACCTCTTGGGGCATGGAAAAGCTGTTCCACGCCAGATGGTGGGATTACAGCCATTACCGATTCAACATCCAAGGCCGCATCTGTCTGCTCGGCGCAATCGTATTCGGATTCGGCGGAGTATTGATCATCGATGTGGTCCAGCCGCAGGTCGAACGGCTCACCGCCATGATTCCGCTGCTTGCCGTGCACATGATATGCGCGGTCGCCGCCATCGTCGTTATCATCGACACCATCGTCACCGTGGTGGGCATCGTCGGCCTGTCCGAGCGTCTCGCCAAATTCAGCGAAGCGGTGCAGGAGCGTGCGGAGAAGGCCGGAGACTCCTGGCAGTGGGGCAAAGAGGAATTCCGGGAAAAGATGCATGATTTGTCGGAATCGTCGCAGGAACGTGTTGCCAATATGCGTCAGCTTGTCTCTTCCGCGTTGAATTGGCAGCAACGTCGTATGATCCGCTCCTTCCCACGCATGCGTTCCACGGACTCCACCAAATACAGCAAGATCATGGAAACCGTGCGTGAGATGCTGCGCCGAAAGTAAGTTTCCACCGGCCACACGTGTCGTATAGCATGTGTCCAAAAACGATTTGCCCCGCCAACCTGCGTTGCGCACGCTGACGGGCAAAATCCCTTTATGCATCACATCGGATAGGGGCTACGACACTTGCGATGTGGCCGACCCCTTGTAATCGGTGATGCCGGCACCAATGTTCGGATGCTGCGCCGAATACGCCTGGTCCACACAGTAGAACGCCAGAAGCACGACGGCCACAACGGTGAGCTTTCTTGTATCGATACGACTCAGCAAGTTGTCCAATGCAGGAGCCAGCAGATACACGATCGCCAAACCGCCCAAACCAAACGTCAGCAGACCCTCGGCACAGATACGACCATTGAGATTGAGAAAATAACCGGTGTAATCCCACCAGCGTTGTCCTCCGTGGGTCTTCTCCAGATACCAGGACGAGAAGTACTCCAACCCGCCACACAAGACCATGGCGGCCAGGAACTCGAACAAGGGCTTCTTCCTCAACTTCTTCAGCAGAATAAGGATAATCACTCCGCCGGTGCCATAGATCGGCAGCCATGGCCCATGCAGCGTGCCACGATTCACGAACGTTCCTTCGGAAATGAAGGCGAGGCTCACCTCCCATACCCATCCCACGAAACAGAAGATGAAGAACATCATGACCAGATTGACCAACGAATAGCTGCGATCGGAGCTGACGGTGCGGGATTCGCGGAACCGGAACGCCATCGGCGCCGGAGCCAGACGACCAGGATAGATAGCGCCGTCCAGAATCTCCCTGCCGGTATCGATCTGGTGCAGTTGCTCGCGATACTCCTCATACTTGGTCACCGACCGCGCATGCAGGATACGCACGCCCAACCATTCGGACAGGAACCCGACGAAACCGTTTGGCTTGTCCACTGGAACAAGATTGCTGGACAACTGCTCCACCGTTTCGGCAACATCACCATACGCGGCATGCAATGTCTCAGCGGAGGCCTTGCTGTACAGGTATTCGTCGCTGAGCAGCTCGCTTCCCTCCAATCCCGAATCCTTGGACAATCCGCGCACATGCACGTAATATTCGACGAAAAACGCCGCGTTATAGCCGTTGGAATAGAAGATGCCGCTCAAGCCGAGCGTGAACAGATTGAGCAGCCACCAGCCAAGGAACGACAGGTCGGCCACGAAACACTCCCACTTGTGACCCTTCATCATGCGCCTGGACAGGCTGATGGCCTCCCGTGCCCCGATATTCGGATTTTCGGCGACGATGTAGGGCACCATACGGTAGGAATACGGTTTGATGAACGCGCCGATGATGGTGAACGTCCACAGGAACAGGAACACGTTCTCGAGCAGCATCACCTTCGCCATCGACAACCATTTGCGCGTGGTGATCGGGTAGAGAAAACGGCTCACGGGAAGTTTGTCGTAGGTCCGCCCCTCAAGCAGCATGCGCATCATGACCACCCGGTATGTCTGCTGGACGAACAGCCATACGAAAAGGTAAACGGTCAGGGACACGACGATCGGTACGGCCACGGCGACGCCGTCATTATGCACGATGGAATTGGCCGCATCGGCCATCGACAGAATGACCGAACCCGATGAGAACGAGTTGAGCAGAGACGCGAACACGCCGCGTTTACGCCCCATCATGGCATTGGTGTCGTTTTGCACGATCTGCTCCTGATTGTGCTCCACTTGCCTGCGTGCCTGGCTTTCATCGCCGACAAGCAGGTTCTCCAACACTTTCGACACGTTGTCGGATTGCGCTGTGCCATCCTCCTGCACGGTTGCGGACGGGGAACTGGCGTTCACCGACCATGTCGACGAACTGTAGGCGACACCGAACACCGAAGCGAACAGGCAGATGACGACTATCATCCAATAGTGTCTCTTATAGGCTTTCCTTGCATTGGCCTTCATGCCTTTGCGATCCATGCAGACCTCCCTTCTTCTCGTCGATGAGATTCCATTTTTGATTTTAACCGGCATGTTCCGTGATCGCTTTGATAAAAACATGGAAAACGGCACACGCGGCTGTCTGTGTCTTCTGCGAAACTGTAGGGTGCGTAAAACGCGGTAATGTCCACAATTCGATAGGGAGAAAGCACAGTTATGGCTCACGTCATCGATTTCAAGGAGGCCGGTTTCGATTCCGTCCTCGATGAACTGGAATGGCGCGGGTTGATTTCCCAGTCCACTGACAGGGATCGACTCGCCGAAGCGTTGAACGGAGAGCCCATCACCTATTATTGCGGCTTCGATCCGACCGCCGCCTCCCTGCACATCGGCAACCTCGTTCAGCTCATCAACATGCGCCACCTGCAGGCCGCAGGACACCATCCGATCGCGTTGGTCGGCGGCGCCACCGGCCTGATCGGAGATCCGCGCCAGTCGGGCGAACGCACGCTCAACCCGAAGGACGTCGTGGCCGGCTGGGCCGATCGTCTGAAGAAGCAGATCGGCGGCATCCTCGAGACCGAAGGCAGCAATCCGGTGCGTTTCGTGTCCAACTACGATTGGACCGCTTCGATGAACGTCATCGACTTCCTGCGTGATGTCGGCAAGAATTTCCGTATGGGCACCATGCTCGCCAAGGACACCGTGGCCCGTCGCCTCAACTCCGAGGAAGGCATCTCCTTCACCGAGTTCAGCTACCAAGTGCTTCAGGGCAACGACTTCCTGCACCTGTTCGACGAGTACCATTGCGTGCTGGAGATCGGCGGCTCCGACCAGTGGGGCAACCTCACCTCCGGTCTGGATCTGATCCACAAGGTGCGCGGCGTGGACGTGAACGTGTTCACCAGCCCGATCATCACCGACGCGCAGGGCAAGAAGTTCGGCAAGTCCGAAGGCAACGCCGTCTGGTTGGATGGCACGATGCTCAGCCCCTACAAGTTCTACCAGTTCTGGTTCAACCGTCCCGACAGCGAGATGGAGAACCTGCTCAAGGCGTTCACCTTCCTGTCAAAGGCCGAAATCGAACGGCTTATCGAGGAAAGCAAGACCAATCCGGGCGCGCGTGAGGCGCAGCGCACCCTCGCATGGGAGGTCACCAGCTTCGTGCATGGCGAGGAAGCCACTCGCCAGGCCATCGAAGCTGCTGGCGCGTTGTTCGGACGTGGCGGCGATCTGGCGGACATCGACGAGTCCACGCTTGAGGCCGCTATCGACGGCATGAAGGTCGATGGGGAATTCGCCAAGGTCGCAGCCGGCGACCGTGTGGCCGAGGCTGGTATGAAGGCAGGCCTGTTCAAGTCGATTTCCGAGGCGCGCAAGACCATCAAGTCCGGTGGCGTGTACCTCAACAACACGCGCGTGGAGGATGAGGAACAGACGTTGCAGGACGGTGACTTCCTGCATGGTCGTTTCGTGCTCATCCGCCGCGGCAAGAAGGCGCTCGGCGTCGTCGAACAGGCGTGAGACGCATAGGCAATCGTAAGTAAATAATCGCAAGTATCTCAAGACCAATAAGGAACAGCATGGCAGAAGAACAGCGCGGATCGCGCGGCAAGTCCTACGGCAACCACAAGTCCTACGGCTCGGGCAGGCCGGGTAACCGCGGTGGCAAGGGATTCAAGCCGCGCGGCAACGGCGGCAAGTCCTACGGACACAAGTCCGGCGGCTTCCACAACGATGACCGTAAGGGCGGATATCGTAAGGGCAATGGCGGCGGATACCGTCGTGGCGACCGCGATTTCCATCGCGATGGCGAAGGCGAAGGTCAGGAGCGTCGTTTCCACAACGGTCCGCGCAAGTTCAACCGCGATGGCGAGCGTCGTGACGACCGCCGCGGCGGCTATCGTGGCAATCGCGGCGACAATCCGCGCTACCAGCGTGATGGCGAGCGTTCCGGTTTCCGCCATGATGACCGTCGCGATGGCGAGCGTCGCAATTTCCGTCATGACGGTGACCGTCGTGACTTCCGCCGTGACGATGGTGAGCGTCGTGGCGGCCGCAACTTCCACAAGGACGGCGATCGCAGAGACTTCCGCCGCGATGACCGCCGCGGGGAGCGCCGTGATGGTGAGCGTCGTAATTTCCGTCGTGATGACCGTCGTGACGGCGATCGCAGGGATTTCCGCCGTGACAACCAGCGTCGTGACTTCCACAAGGATCGCGACCGGCGTCCGGAAGGCGAGGAGCGCCGCGAATTCACCCGTGAAGAGAAGATGGAGTACCGCGAGGCGAAGCGTGGTGAATACCTGTCGAAGCCGCGTCGCAATTCCGACGGCACGATGAGCTTCCCGTCGCAAAACCCGTACACGCATCGTCGCCCGGGCGAGCCGAAGATGCCGAAGGGCATCGAGTGGAGCATGCTGTCCACCGATGACCGTGAGCGTCTGCGTGGCCTGTCCAAGGAACATGCGGAGAACATCGGCCTGCACATCCTCGCCGCCTACACGCTTGAGGAAAGGGATCCGGAGCTGGCGCTCGAACACGCCAAGTGGGTGGCGCATCAGGCTTCCCGTATTGATTTCGCGCGTGAGACCCTTGCGTTCGTGGCCTACCGTCAGGGCGATTACAAACTTGCCCTGCGTGAGTTCCGCACCGCGTTCCGCATGAACGGTTTCCTTGACTATCTGCCGTTCATCGCCGACTGCGAGCGTGGTATGGGCGAGCCGAAGAAGGCCATCGAAACCGCCATGAGCGATGACGCGAAGTATCTGCGCGGCGAATCCAAGGCCGAGATGTTCCTCGTGTACGCGGGCGCGCTGGGCGACCTCGAGCTGTGGGATAAGGCCATTGAGATCGTGCATACGCTGGGCCGTTCCAAGGGTCTGGCCGGCGAATACCGCATGCGTGCGGTGCAGGCCGAACAGTACTTCCTCGAGCAGGCCGGACGCTCCGATGAGGCCGTGGCCCTCGACCAGCTGCTTGACAAGCTTGAGCTGCAGTACGCCGATGCCGAAGAGGACGAGACCTCCGACGATCTGGTCATCGAATACGACATGCAGGAATTGAACGACGAGCTTATGGACAAGCTCGGCATTTCCGAAGATGACGCTCAGTATGCGCCGGAAGACGAGGATGAGGACGATTCCGAGGCCGTCGACGAGAACGGCGAGACCAACGATGAGACCCAGCTTGATGCCGAAGCGGCCAAGGAAGGCGCCGAGTCCGACGACGAGCCTGCCGGTGACGGCGAAAACGCGGGCGACTCCGAAGACGACCAGACTGAGGATGAGGTCGAATCCGCAGCCGATTCCGACAACGAGTGAGGTGCGGCAAAACAATGCTGAAATCCACAACCCGTCCGCTGAGCGAAGCCTACCAGCTGGCGCTGCTTGATCTTGACGGCGTGGTCTACCGTGGCAAGAATCCGGTGGAACATGCTGCAGAGAGCATCCGCAAGGCCGAAGGCCTCGGCATGACGGTGGAATACACCACCAACAATTCCTCCCGACTGCAATCCGTGGTGGCCGACCAGCTTAAAGGCTTCGACCTTGACGTCGAACCATGGCAGGTCATCACCTCGTCCGTGGTGGCTGCCCGCATGGTGGCCCGTGCGGTGCCGCAAGGTGCGAAAGTGTTCGTGCTCGGCGCACAGCATCTGCGTGAGGAAGTCGCCAAGCAGGGTCTTGAAGTGGTTGATTCCGCCGAAGACAAGCCGGTCGCGGCCATCCAAGGCTGGTACCCGGACATGTCTTGGAACCAGATGGCGCAAATCGCCTACGCCGTAGAACAGGGCGCCACGTATTTCGTGACCAACCGCGACCTGACCATTCCGCGTGAGCTGGGCATCGCCCCCGGTTGCGGTTCCATGATCATGGCCGTCATCAACGCCACTGGTGTGGAACCGGTTTCGTCCGCAGGCAAGCCGGAATCCGCCATGTACGACGAAGCCCGACTGCTTGCCGCGCATGATGGTGCCGAACCAGTGGCCAAGGAAGCATGCCTCGCCATCGGCGACCGCCTCGATACCGATATCGAAGCCGGCAACCGTGGCGGCTATGATTCCCTGGCCGTGCTGACCGGCGTCACCAATCCGCATGAGCTGATGTTCGCTCCGGAGCATCTGCGTCCGACCTACATCGCCAAGGACCTGACCGGACTTAACGAGCCGGCCCCCGAAGTCGTGCATGAGGCTGGCGCTTGGAGCTGCCGCGACGTGCAGGCGCGCGTCGACGGCGATCGTCTTTACGTCACCGACATCACCAGCGTCGACGGTCTTCGTGCGGCCTGCGCCGCCATGTGGGATGCGGTGGATCGCGGACACAGCGTCGACGGCATGATCGTGCCGGAATTCCGAATCGCCTGATTGCCGCACGTGCGTATGCGCAACATGAATGACGATTCCGGTGCCGTCGTCCGACTCGACATCGCGCTGGTGGAGCGTGGCGTCACGGATAGTCGCTCCAAAGCACAACGGCTGATCGAATCCGGCAAGGTCCGGGTGAACGGCATCGTCGCATCCAAAGCGTCGCTCAAAGTCACGGCCGCCGACACGCTTGATGCCGATCTGGGAGACGATTACGTCTCCCGTGGAGCCTACAAGTTGGTCGGCGCGTTCGACATGTTCTCCCAGATTGGCCTGCGTTCCGCGGAAGGATTCGATTGTCTCGACATCGGCGCGTCCACCGGCGGTTTCTGCGACGTGCTTCTGCGACGCGGTGCCGCGCATGTGATCGCGCTCGACGTGGGGCACGGCCAGCTTGACCCGCGCATCGCAGGCAACGAGCGCATCATCGAAATGAGCGGCGTCAACATTCGCGACGTCGAAGCGGATGATCTGCCGTACCGGCCAAGCATGATCGTATCCGACGTGTCATTCATCTCGTTGACATACGTGATTCCCGTCATCGCGCGCATCGCCGCGCCCGGCGCACACGTCGTGCTGCTGGTCAAACCGCAGTTCGAAGTCGGCAAAGGCAACCTCGGCAAAAACGGCATCGTGGAAAGCGAAACCTTACGCAAACAGGCGCTCGACACCGTCACCGCCTGCGCGAAAGCCAACGGACTGGAGGTACGCGCCACGGCGGTCTCACCGATCGAAGGCACGCACGGCAACATCGAGTATCTGCTGTATGCAGTGGCGTAAACCGTTCTCCGCCAATCGATAGCGTAAAAATGAAAGGCCGGCGGTCCATATGAAAAATCCCATATGGACCGCCGGCCTTTTGCATGTTCCGTGGGCCTAGCCCCTCAAAAACTTGTCGATCTGATCCTGCTTGCCCATGATGATGAGCTCGTCGTTACGGTGCATAATCAGCTCTTTCGAACCGTATTCGAATTCCTTGCCCGGCGATTTGACACCGACCACGGTGATGCCGAACCGTTCATGTACGCGCGCATCCTCGATGGAGTAACCGACGACATGCGGGGGAGTGTGGATCTTCACCACGCTGTACGCGCCTTCAAGCTCGATGTAGTCCAGATAGTTGCCGGACACCAAGTGCCCTACGCGTTTGCCGGCATCGGTCTCCGCGTTGATGATGTGCCGTGCGCCGATACGCTGCAGGATGCGCGCATGCTCCTTGGACACCGACTTCGCCCAGATGTCGGAGATGCCCGCGTCCAGCAGATTGCCGGCGGTGATGACGGACGCTTCGACGCTGTCGCCGATGGCTACGACCGCCGTGTCGAAATCGGAGGCGTTGATCTGCTCCAACGCCATCACGTCGGTCATGTCGGCCTGCACGGTGGGGATCTGCGACGACCAGCGGTTCACCAGTTCGCCGTCCTTGTCGACGGCGAGCACATCCTGTCCCATCGTATCCAATGTGGTGGCTACGGAACTGCCGAAACGGCCGAGTCCTACCACAAGAACGCTTCTGGTGTTGTTAGCCATGATTGTTCGCGTACCTTTCGATGTTCTGTTCCGGATTCAAGTATAGGAAGTTGCGGGTATAGAAACCGTATCGACGAATCCGCTCAGCCGACCACGATCTGCTCGGTGGGGTAGCGGACCGGCTCCACATTGCGCGGCCTGGAGATCGCGTAGGCGATGGTGAGCGGACCGAGCCTGCCGATGAACATGGTCGCGGCGAGAATGTACAGGACCGCTGGACTAGAAGCGCTGGCCACGCCGACCGAATAGCCTCCCAGACCGAACGCCGAGCAGGTGTCGAACAGCGCGTTGCTCAGCGAGCATCCGGTGATGGCCATCAATGTCATGGACACTATGGTGACGAGTGCCAGACATGAGGTGGTGACGGCCACGGCCGTCATGACGGCTTGCGAATGGATGCGACGATGGAATGCGTTGACGTCATGGCGTCCGGTGAACGCGGCGCGGCAGGTCAACAGAATCACGGCGAATGTGGTGACGCGGATGCCGCCTGCGGTCGAAGTGCTGCCGCCGCCGATGAACATGACGATGGACAGGAACACCTTCGTCGCGTCGCTCACGCCCGGCATCCATGACAGGTCGAAGCCGGAGCTGCGGGGCATGACGGCCGCCACCATCGCATGCCACAACCGCGGTTCCACGCCTTCGGTGGCGAACAGCAGTTTGTTGTTCCATTCCATGAGGAGGAACCAGGTGAACGAGGCGAGCACGATGCAGAACGTGGTGGTCAGCGTGAGCTTGGTATGCAGGCTCCAACGCTTCGGCGGACGATGGTTGCGCCATGAGCGCATGAGGTTAAGCAGGACGGGAAAGCCGAGCGTGCCGCAGAACGCGCTGACGAGGATAGGCAGGCCAACAGCCCAATTGTTGACATGCAGGCCGGCGCCGTCAGGGGTGAAGCCGGCGTTGTTGTATGCCATGACCGCGAAGAACAACGATTCCCACAGCGTGTGCCGCACATTGCCATGATTGACTTTGTACAGGCCGGGGAACAGCGCCACGAACGTGATGCCTTCGATGGTGAACGCGGTGGCGATGACCACGGTGAGCACGCCCTTGATCTCGCCGAGTTTCGTGGTGCCCAGCTCGTTGGCCGTCAGCAGCTTTTGCGTGGCCTTGAGATGGTGGTTCACGGCCAAGGCGATGAGTGAAGCGAACGTCATGACACCCAAGCCGCCCATCTGCACGGAGAAGATGAGCACGGCCTGGCCGAAAGCGGACCAATGCGTCGTCGAATTGACGATGGAGATGCCACACGTCGAAATCGCGGAGATCGCGGTGAAGAACGCGGTGGTGAATGTCGTTTGCTCGCCTTTCGGCGTGGCGGTGGGCGTGAGCAGGAGCAGCGTGGACAATGCGCCCAACATCATGAAGTACAGGATGGTCAGACGTCCGGGATGTGTGGTGAGTCTGTGCATTAGGCTGCGCTTGCGCGGCTTGCGCTCCTCCGCCATGGCCTTCTCGAACGTGTCCCCGGAGAACCACCAGGCATAGCCATGTGAGGCCTCGCGATTGGAGGAGGACTCGTCGAAGACGAGGTTGGACATGCTGTTCCTCGCTCCTTGTCTGTATAAACGGTCTTCGTTTCCTTGAGCTATTGTAGACGGTAGTGTGACGAACGGTGCAGAGATATACCATTCGGCCTGTTCGGCGGATTCGTGGGAAAACGACGAACAGGTTTTGCGGGTGGGATGTACGTGGCTCGTGAACGAACGGAAACGTCTGCGGCGTGTCCGGACACCCGCTACCGCCATTCGTTCATTTGTTCGATTACAATGGTAGGCATCGGCGTCCGTCGAGGACGTGGTATGTACGAGAGTTCTCGGAAAGGGCTTGCGATGCACGGTACCCGGCATGCGGTGGTAGTGACGCATACACGTCTGCGTGAAAGCGGCACGGTGGTCGAAGAAGCCGTCGAACAGCTGCGGCGCGCCGATTTCGAAGTGACGATCATCGACAATATCGAAGCGCCCGATTTCGGCAGCAAGACGCCAGTAGTGCCGAAAAACACGGAAATCGTGGTCGTGCTTGGCGGGGACGGTACCATTCTGCGCGCGGCCGAACTGGTTCATTGCACTGAAGTGCCCATCCTCGGCGTGAACCTAGGGCATGTCGGCTTTCTTGCCGAATTTGAAAGCTTCCAGATGAGCGAGGCGATTCGTCGGATCGCCGACCACGACTATTCCATCGACGAACGTATGATCGCCCACGTCGACGTATGGCTGCCGGGCGCGACGGAACCCATCGAGGACTGGGCGTTGAACGACATCACTTTGGAACGTGCGGACCGTGGCAAGATGGTGGAATTGTCCATCCGTGTCGACGACGTGGAGATGAGCTCATTCGGTTGCGATGGCGTGATCGTATCCACGCCGACCGGTTCCACCGCCTACGCGTTTTCCGCGGGCGGGCCGATCATGTGGCCGAATGTGAAAGCCTTGCAATTGGTGCCGTTGGCGGCGCATGCGTTGTTCGCACGTCCGCTCATCATCGGTTCCGGCTCCACGTTCGCCATCGACATTCTCGAGGATTCCACGTCGGATGGCTGGATCTGCTGCGACGGCCGTCGTCAACGCGCACTGCCCAAAGGCACACGTGTCGAAGTGCGTGAATCGAAATGCACTTTGCGATTGGCTCGTTTGTCTGGCGTGCCGTTCACGAACCGGCTCGTCACCAAATTTGATTTGCCTGTCGTCGGCTGGCGCGAGCAGGCGCGCAAAACCGGTGGCATACATCATGGGCAATCGTTCCCTAGAACCGGCAAACCGGAAAGCGGGAAGTGACCGGGCATGCTGGAAGAGCTTGAGATTCACAATCTCGGTCCGATTCGTTCCGCTCTGATCGCCCCGGCAGGTGGTATGACGGCGATCACCGGTGAGACGGGAGCCGGCAAATCGATGCTGCTCAGTGCGATCCGACTGATTTCCGGCGGTCCGTCCGATGGAGGCCGCGTTTCGGTGGGCGCTCAGGAGGCGTGGGCGCAGGGTGTGTTCGAAGTCGCCTCGTCGCCGGCCGCGGTGGCCGCGGCACGGGAAGCCGGCTTCGAACCGGAGGATGGCGAGCTGTTTCTGTCGCGTAAAGTGCCCGCTTCCGGGCGATCCCGCAGCATGCTGTCGGGACGTAGCGTGCCGCGTTCCGTACTCGCCTCCGTCGCCGCCGAACTGGTGACGATTCACGGACAGGCCGACCAATTGCGCATAGCGACTACCTCACGTCAGCGCGAATTCCTTGACCGCTATGCGGGAGACGAAGTGGCTTTGGCCGCCTACGGCAAGTCGTGGAGCGCGTTGCGCGCGATGGACGAGCGGTTGGAACGGCTCAACAGCCAGGAATCGTCCATGCGACAGCAGGCGGATTATCTGCGCGAATCAATCGAACGCATCAACCGTGTCGACCCGCAGCCGGGGGAGATGGACGAATTGCGTGCGCGCCGCGACCGCATCGAAAACGCGGCCGAGATCGCCGAAGGCGTGACGCGAGCGTTGGGCGCGTTGGACGCCTCGCAGGTGGTGGACGATGTCGAATCGTCCAGCGCGGCCGATTTGATCGACCATGCTTCGCAGGCGTTGCGCGCCATCCATGTGGAAGGCGTGTTCTCCGAACTCGCCGACCGGCTCGACTCCATCAGCACCGATTTGTCCGACGTGGTGTTCAGCCTGTCGGGAGAAGTGGACAACGAAGCGAGTATGGAGGATTTGGACGCCATCAACGGGCGCATCCACGAGCTGGACGAGCTGACCCGCCGATGGGGGCCGGAATTGTCCGACGTGATCGCATGGCGAGACAAGGCCG
>OBVB01000630.1_pt1 | contig 15026 bp, 10 predicted proteins | sample 1475891 | NCBI WGS metagenome assembly OBVB01 (sample SAMEA2579943, study PRJEB22360) | human gut metagenome | biome: human gut; feature: human-associated habitat; material: faeces | place: Denmark | collected 2008/2010 | reverse complement strand
AATATTTCATCTTTATTTTCGATTTTTGAAGTGTCAACTTATTCAGTACACTACACATTGATATCTAACCATATAAAGTACTATCGGTAATATTATAGAGTTTATGTTCATGTCCAAACAGATATGCTTCATTCTTACATCGTTAGAGCATTTAGACAGATGAAAATAAAGTTTTTAAATAAATCTATAAGGAACTGCTATTCTAATATATGAGACAAGTATTTCATACTTCCTATAATTCTTTTCTTTCTGTAACTTGTTTATTCATGTATAATACATAGAATTACAATACAAACGCAATACAATTCAATCGTAATCCATTAATTAAGAGGATATTAATGTGTTTGCGGGTCGTTTGGACAGGACCCGGAAAATCAACTTTGTACAGATGATTTTGCAGGCCATTGGGCCCATAATGCCAATCTTTCAATAAAAGCGATTATGGGTGTAGCTGGATATAGTGAAATAGCCCGTATACTCGGATTAAACAGTGTAGCAGAGAGATACGCTGACATTGCTAAAAAAATGGCGATGAAATGGGAAGAAATGGCAAATGAAGGTGACCATTATCGCCTCGCTTTCGACCGCAATAATACTTGGAGTCAAAAGTATAATATTATCTGGGATAAGATGTGGAATTTGAATATATTCCCTAATAATGTAATCAGTAAAGAAATCAACTACTATCTGACAAAGCAGAATCTATATGGATTGCCATTAGATTCCCGCAGAGATTACACAAAATCCGACTGGATTATGTGGACAGCAGCCATGTCTCCAAACCGTGAAATTTTTGAGAAGTTTGTAGATCCTCTTTATAAATACATCAATGAAACTACTTCACGTGTACCTATCAGTGACTGGCATGATACCAAAACTGGCAGAATGACCGGATTTAAGGCACGTTCCGTAATTGGAGGATATTGGATACAAGTGTTAATGGATAAGATGAATCATTAAAAATATGGACAATAAGTCGAAAGAATACTTTTTCGCATGGATGAATCATTTCAGCATAATACAACAAGAGATAAGTAATGAACCAACAATATAATATTTTATTAATCATTAATTTTTTACGTATGAAAAAAAACAAAATCATGAAAGACTACTGGCGGGTATGCTGGATGGCATTACTGCTAGTTGCTCTATTCTTCGGAAGTTGTAGTGATGACAATGACAGCAACGGAGATTCAGACAATGCAGCATTTGATCCGAATATTCCGGTTCAAGTAAGTGGTATCAATCCGACTATGGGGGGATTTGGGCAGCGATTAGTTATATCAGGAGAAAATTTTGGTAATGATCCGTCTATTGTGAATGTCTTTGTCGGTGGGAAAAAAGCTATCGTAATCAATGTAAAAAACCATTCGATCTACTGCTTGGTACCTTCACAGGCTTATTCCGGAGAAATCGAAGTACAAATATCTAATGGCGACAATCCGGTAGTATCTACTATCGCAGAGACCAAGTTCGAATATGTGCGAAAACAGTTAGTGAGTACATTATGTGGTTCGCGTAGAGATGACGGTGGGTACGATACAAAAGATGGTCCATTTAATGATTGTGGTGCATTTGGTTCCCCAAACTGGTTAGAATTTGACCCTAAATATCCCCATTTAGTATACGTTGCAGCCGATAGAGGTGCAGGTGATGAGAATGAAGGAAACGGTAATATGCGTATTCTCGACCTCAAAAACCAATATGTAGGAACGGCACTTACAGAAGGTGACATGGGAGGTACTAACCGCGGACGTGCACTTGCCTTTTTTGATGAAAACCACATGGCTGTGGCAGTTGACCAAGGAGACGAACTGAGAGCAGCTGTGTATGGTTTCACGCGTAATAGAGAAGCTCCACAAGCAGGAGATCATAACTACAAAATGTGGGGCAATAGATTAGCATTAGTTAATTTTAAAGAGTGTAATACCGTTGCTTTCCACCCAGTGGATGGTGACATGTACTTTAATAGTTATAACAAAGGGCAATTTTTTAAAGTAGATAAAAAACAAATTCAAGAAATATTTGATGGTACACGTACAACTCCCGCAGATAAAGAAGTTCTTTTCCAAATGGATAACGGATGGGAATATAATATCCGTATACATCCGACCGGGAATTATGCATACATTGTATCTATTAACAAGCACTATATTCAACGTACAAATTATGATTGGGCTAGCAAAAGATTCGTAACTCCTTATATTATTGCCGGAACTGCTGAAAGAGCTGATTATGTGGATGGAATCGGTACGAGTGCTCGTTTTCATAATCCCTACCAAGGTGTATTTGTAAAAAATCCTAATTATGCAGGACAAGAAGATGAGTACGACTTTATTCTTTGTGACAAATTGGGACAATGTATTCGTAAAATAACTCCACAGGGAAAAGTTACTACGTTTGCAGGTCGCGGAAGTGCTAGCTTAAATAATAATCCGTGGGGATATGTAGATGGAGACTTACGCCAGGAAGCACGTTTCGACCGTCCGAAGGGTATAGCCTACGATGAAGCAACCGATACATATTATATCGGTGATGGTTCAAATCGTCGTATCCGTAAAATTGCTTACGAAGGAGAAGAATAACTAATGATTAAAACGCACATGAATAATATGAAAAAATATTTATCATTATGTATCATGCTGTTGTGCCTTTGTTCAACGGTTATGGCACAGCAAGAAAAAATTGTTGTGAAAGGTGTTGTAACAGACGAAAACAAAGAACCATTGATCGGTGTTAATGTTAGTGTAAAGGACATGCCCGGTTTAGGTTCAATCACAGATATGAACGGCCATTACTCCATAATTATGGAACCTTATCGACAGTTAGTTTTTACATACATCGGTTATGAATCGAAAGAAATAATGGTCAAAGAACAGCGTACAATAAACGTTGTTATGAAAGAAAGCGTGATAAGAGCTGTAGATGAGGTTGTAATTACCGGTACAGGAGTTCAGAAAAAACTAACACAAACAGGGGCTATTACAACAGTAGATGTAGGTCAACTGAAACATAATCCATCTTCTAGTATTGTCAATGCATTGGCTGGTAATGTCCCAGGCATTATGGCACGTCAAACTTCCGGGCAACCAGGCAAAAATATATCGGAGTTCTGGATACGCGGTATATCTACGTTTGGTGCAAACTCATCTGCCTATGTATTAGTTGATGGCTTTGAACGAAGTATGGACGAGATCAATATTGAAGATGTCGAAACATTTACAGTACTAAAAGATGCTTCGGCTACAGCTATTTATGGTTCAAAAGGTGCTAATGGGGTAGTATTAATCACCACTAAACACGGAAAAGCCGGAAAAATCAAAATTGATGCCAAAGTAGAAACAACCTATAATACAAGAACTGTAACTCCTAAATTTGAAGACGGATTTTCTTATGCTAGCCTAATGAATGAATCTCGAATAACTCGTAACAACGAAGCTGTATATAAACCGGAAGAGTTAGACATCTTGCGTTTAGGGTTGGATACAGACCTTTATCCTAATGTAGACTGGATGGATTTACTCTTAAAAGAGGGTGCGTGGCAATATCGAGCAAATATGAATATGAGTGGAGGTGGAACAACAGCTCGTTATTTCGTTTCAGCTAGCTATGTGAAAGAGAATGGTATGTATAATACAGATGAATCCTTAAAAGATGATTATAACACTAATGCAGCTTACCATCGCTGGAACTATCGATTAAATACGGATATTGACATTACAAAGACAACCTTATTAAAAGTTGGAGTAGCAGGTTTCTTATCCAAACGCAATAGTCCGGGATTAGGTGATGGTGAAGTTTGGGGGGAACTTTTTGGATATAATCCAATTAAGACTCCTGTTGTATATTCTAACGGATACATACCCGCTATCGGAACCGGTAATAAAACGAACCCATGGGTTGCTGCAACTCAAACCGGATTCAATGAAAACTGGACAAATAATATTGAGACAAATGTTTCTTTGGAACAAAACTTCGATTTTATCACAAAAGGACTAAAATTTGTCGGACGTTTTGGTTATGACAGTAACAATCAAAATACTATCCGTCGCCTGAAATGGCCAGAACAATGGTTAGCAGAACGTGCCAGAGATCCGGAAACAGGTGATTTAAGATGGAAAAAGATCAGTGGTTCTCAAAACATGAAGCAAGAAAGCAGTTCAAGCGGAAATCGTCGGGAATTCCTAGATATGATGTTAAATTGGGATCGTGCTTTTGGAGCTCACCATCCTAGTGCTACGATAAAGTACACACAAGACTCTTACATTCAGACACAAAATTTAGGAGAAGATTTGAAAACCGGTATTAGCAAACGTAATCAGGACTTAGCCGGACGTGTAGCTTATAATTGGAATTATCGCTATTTTATTGACTTTAATTTCGGTTATAATGGAAGTGAGAACTTTGCTAAAGGTGATCGTTTTGGTTTTTTCCCAGCATTTTCTCTTGCATGGAATATTGCGGAAGAACCGTTTATCAAAAATCACATGAAATGGATGAATATGTTTAAAGTCCGTTTCTCTTATGGTAAAGTAGGTAATGATAATGTTGGAACGCGTTTCCCATATCTTTATACTATTGCAGACCGTTATAAAAACGGAGATAATGAAATAGTTTATGGTGGATATGATTGGGCACAATATCCTTCAAGTTATTCATTTGGCGGTCTAGGATTTGCAGATGTAGCGTCCAATGGTATTACTTGGGAGGTTGCTGAAAAGAAAGACTTAGGTGTAGACCTTGCATTGTTCAATGATAAATTTACTGCAACTATCGATTATTTCGATGAAAAACGTACCGGAATCTATATGGTCCGTAATTATTTACCCCAGATTGTCGGATTAAACGGGCATAATCCAGCTGCCAATGTAGGTGCTGTAAGTTCTAAAGGTTTTGATGGTCATTTCTCATACAAACAGAGAATCAATGATGTAAACTTGACTGTACGTGGTAACATCACTTATAGCAAGAACGAAGTACTGGAAAGGGATGAAGAGAATAATGTATATGCCTATCAGATGCAAAGAGGCTATCGTGTGGACCAATGTAAGGGATTAATAGCAGAAGGATTATTCAAAGATTACGACGATATCCGCAATAGCCCGACACAAAGTTGGGGAAAAGTGCAACCTGGAGATATTAAGTATAGGGATGTTAATGGTGATGGTGTAATTAATGACGGAGACCAGGTAGCTATTGGTGCAACTAGTCGTCCAAATCTGATTTACGGTTTAGGTGCATCTGCTGTTTGGAAAGGTTTGGATATAAATGTTCACTTTCAAGGTGCTGGTAAATCAACATTTTTCACGTATGGTAAATGTGTATGGGCCTTTACGGAAGGTGAATGGGGAAATATTTTTAAAGGAATGTTGGACAATCGTTGGGTAGATGCTGATACGGCCGAAACATTAGGTATTCCAGCTAATGAAAATCCCAATGCTTCGTACCCTCGTTTGAGTTATCAAGGTGATAATGCAAGCAGTAATAACTACCGGAACTCTACTTTCTGGTTGAAAAATGGTCGTTACCTTCGATTAAAAACGATTGATGTGGGTTATACACTCCCCAAATCAATTGTTAACAAGCTGCACTTTAATAATATTCGTCTATTTTTAGTTGGAACGAATCTATTGACATGGTCTAGTTTCAAGACTTGGGATCCAGAAATGGGAGATCCTAGAGGTGAATCATATCCATTAACAAAATCAGTAACGATGGGTATAAGCGTTAATTTATAAAATAATAGAAAACATGAAGAAAAAACTATATATTCTATTGATATCAGTTTTAGGATTAGGCATGCAGTCCTGTTCTGACTATTTGGACTCTGATTATATTTTTAAAGATCGGGAAACGATTGAAAAGGTTTTCACGGACAGAGATAAAACAGAAGCCTGGTTAGCAAATGCGTTCAGTTATTTAAGCGATGCTTGTGCTGATGTTTGTAACAAAAGACGTACTCCACATTGTTTTGCAGATGATATGTATTATGGTGATGATGATGGTTCCATACAAGAGTCAAAAGATGGTGAGTTGTCATATAATGAATTTAAAGAAGGATTGTATGATGAGAACACCAAACAAGAAATGTGGGAAAGATGTTATCAGGGAATCCGACAAGCTACTATTTTTATTCAGTATGTTGACATGAACGATAAGTTTGAAAGCGAAGCCGAACGGCTTGATTATAAAGCACAAGCCCGCTTTGTCAGAGCTTATTACTATTGGTTGTTGCTTCGTAGATATGGTCCGGTACCTTTATTACCTGATAACGGACTTGATTATGACGCATCCTACGATGAACTGGCTACTCCACGTGCACCTTATGAACAGATTGCTGATTATATCAGTCAGGAAATGGCTTTGGCTGCTAAGGATCTGGCTCTAACAAGAGGCCAGAACTCTGCTGCCCGTCCAACTCGTGGAGCTGCTTTATCTGCCCGTGCATTAGCGTTGCTTTATGCTGCTAGCCCACTAGCTAATGGTAACAACGATGAATTCGCTCAACTATTAGTAGATGACAAAGGTAATCGTTTACTTTCTCCTGAATATAGTGAGGAAAAATGGGCTAAGGCTGCTGCTGCCGCTAAAGATGTAATGGAACTGGGGGTATATGAATTATATACGGCCGATAGACGTACAACAGATTCACCGGCAGAACCGGCAACAATCAACCCTCCATATCATGAAGTATACAGCAATACTAACTACCCCGAAGGTTGGAAAGATATCGACCCGTTCGAGTCTTACCGGTCTGTATTCAATGGTCAAATAGATATTTTAAGTAATCCTGAATTAATCTTTAGTCGAGGTAGAAATATTGGAGGACAAAGTATCAGAGATATGGTAGTTCATCAGTTACCACTCACTGCCACTGGATGGAATACAAGTGGACTGACACAAAAGATTGTGGATGCTTACTATATGAACGACGGAAGCAATTGTCCGGGTATGAATTCTGAATATGCAAATGTACCAGAATATAATAACATTCATCGTTTAGATAGTCGTCCACGTGCAACAGGTTTCACTTCTACTGCAGAGGAACATAAGCCACTTGCAGCTGGAGTTTCCTTACAATATGCCGATCGGGAACCACGCTTCTATGCTTCTGTTGCATATAACGGAGCGTATTGGTATCTAGGCAATGAAAAAGAAATAGTAGATAGAAATAAACAAATATTCTATTATCGTGGGAAAAGAGATGGATATAATGCAGGCATGTTCTGGCTACGCACAGGTATAGGTATTATGAAGTATGTTCATCCTGATGACACTTATCAAAATAACAATATCGATAACCTTCGATATAAGCCGGAGCCGGCAATTCGTTATGCGGACATTTTGTTGATGTATGCTGAAGCCATCAATGAAGTGAGTGAAGGTACATATGATATTCCATCCTGGGACGGCACCAAAACTCATTCGATTCATCGTTCGGTTGCCGAAATGAGAAAAGGAATTAAACCTGTACGTATGCGTGCCGGTGTACCCGACTTCGATAATAATATATATGCAGACAAAGATATCTTCCGTATCTATCTAAAACGCGAACGACAAATAGAATTGATGGGAGAAGGAAAGCGTTACTACGACATCCGTCGTTGGAAAGATGCGAGAGTGGAAGAGGCAATACCCGTTTATGGTTGTAATACACTTATGACAGAATCAGATCGAGAGATGTTCCATACACCAATTGCTGTCTGGAACTTGTCCGCTACATTCTCTGACAAAATGTGGTTCTGGCCAATCTCACATAGAGAATTGAAACGTAATAAGCGTCTGACACAGAATCCGGGTTGGACTTACAATGATTAATTTATAACATGGGAACAAATATGAAAGGAATATATACTTTATTATTTTCACTAATTGCATTAGTGATGTTCAGTGCTTGTAATGACGAATGGAAAGAAGAGCAGTTTGAGCACTATATTTCATTCAAAGCACCGATTAACAGCAATGGAGTAACTAGGATTAATCTATCTTATAGCGAAACGGGAAAAACAACTTACAGACTACCTATCCTTGTCAGCGGATCAACTAAAAATGATCGTGATATAACTGTAAAAATCGGAATTGATACGGATACTTTACGTACACTTAACATTGCTCGTTTTTCCAGTCGCGAAGATCTTTGGTATAGAGAAATGCCAGCTAAACATTACTCTTTTCCTGAAACCGTACAAATTAAAGCAGGAGAAAATGTGGCCTATCTCGATATAGAGTTTGATTTGACTGGGCTGGACTTAGTTGATAAGTGGGTATTACCATTAACTATTGAAGATGCACCAAATGATGAATACAAACCGAATTATCGTAAACATTACCGCAAAGCATTACTTCGTATCATGCCTTTTAATGATTACTCTGGTACATACGGTGGTACTAATCTTCAAGGAAAGTTGGTTGATGCAGGTGCAGGAGAAAATGAGCCGTTAGTGAAAAGTCAAATAACGACTTATGCTATTGATGATGAGACTATATTTTTCTATGCAGGTACAATTGACGAAAGCCGTCAAGATCGTAGAAATTACAAAATCATAGCCCATTTCATTCCAAATACTAATATAGTGGAGTTAACGAGTGATAACGCCGAAAACAATGGATTCAAAATAAATACTCAAGCTAGTAGCTATATTGAAGAAGAAATGGATGCTGTACGTCCCTATTTATTAAAACGTACTATTATGATTCGTGATGTTGACTATGAATTTGAAGATTATACTTTAGCGCCGGGAGCCAGAATAAAGTTTCGGTTTGAAGGTACTATCTCCATGCAGCGCAACATTAATACTCAGATACCTGATAAAGACCAGGCTATCGAATGGGATTAATACGATGCTAATTTAAAAAAGAAGGGAAGGAAACTTTAACCTTGAAGTTACCTTCCCCTTTTTATTCTAATACTATCTTTAACATGACCGAGATTCTGCAGATACTCAAGGAATATATTCCTATATCTTTGGAGGAAATGAGTGGCATAAAGTTGATGAATCGTACTGATACCAAATATGTCACCTCTTACCAAATATTAAAAGAGATACTTCTTGTTGCCAGACATGATTACCGCGTTCAAGAAGTGAACGGTGAATACAATATTGCTTATCATACAATCTACTTAGACACACCAGATCGTGATATGTATGTAACTCATCAGAGTGGACGTATCGTACGAGAGAAAATTCGCATACGCACGTACGTAAACTCAGATCTCACATTTTTGGAAGTAAAAAATAGAAATAATAAAGGAAGAACAGACAAAAGGAGAATCCGCATCGGGAGTATTGAAAGTATCAAAGAAGACGGCGGGGATACATTTTTACGTCAACATGCATGGTATGATCAATCACAACTTCTGCCTTTGCTTGAAAGCTCATTTCACCGTATTACACTTGTTAATAATCATAAAACAGAACGCCTCACAATTGATACAGGAGTTGAATTCCGTTGCTTACAAAGCGGAAAAATATCAAGTTTGGATAACATAGTTATCATTGAACTAAAACGAGATGGACACACATTTTCACCTATTAAAGAGATACTACATAAACTACATATACAATCTTCCGGATTTTCCAAATATTGTATAGGGTCAGCACTTACAGTATCACATTTAAAATGCAATCGGCTGAAACCAAAGTTGCGCATGCTGAATAAAATGGGAGTATATTAATAATCAATATAAAAACATACTTATATATGGATGAATTAGATTTTCTTGATATAATAGAAACTCCACTCATAGACGGTGGTGACTTTTTGCAGTTATTGCTGCGTTTTGGCTTCAACTTCTTGGTAACAGGCATTATTATTCACCTTTTCTATTATCCAAAGAGCAAGCGAAGAGATTATCACTTCACCTTCACATTAATAAGTATCAGCATTTTCTTGATGATATTTCTGCTGGGTAGTGTAAAGTTAAAGGTAGGATTTGCTCTCGGTTTATTTGCTATTTTCGGTATCATCCGTTATCGGACTGAGTCCATGCCTGTACGAGAGATGACTTATCTGTTTGCCATTATCGCCATATCAGTAATAAACGCGTTGGGCGTGGAAGTAAACTATGGCGGACTAATAGGAGCTAATTTATTGTTTGTATTATGTATCTGGTTGTGTGAGAGTAATCGGTGGCTAAAGCATGTTTCATGTAAACTGATACTCTACGATCGAATCGAACTTATCAAATCCTCGTGTGAACAAGAATTGATTGCAGATATTAAAGCGCGTACCGGACTGAAAATTATTCGGGTGGAAGTTGGGTACATTGACTTTCTTCGCGATGCCGCCATGCTTAAAATCTATTATGAACCGATGACAAATGAGATAAATACGATTGATACATTAACCAAAATACCACGTGGAAATGAATAAGAAACTTTTTTTGGCAGGTTTGTTTTGTCTTGTATCTTTTGCTTTACAAGCACAAAAAGACGATTTGGGTCTATGGACCAGTGTGGGGATGGAAAAAAGATTATTCCGGAACTTTGATATTTCGCTGGAAGGAGAGTTCCGTTCACGTGACAAGTTAAGCGAAGTGGGACGTTGGTCGGGATCGGCAGGCATGGCATATAAAATAACAAACTGGCTGAAAGCCGCAACAGCATACACTTACATCTATTATAATCACCCTTCTGAAATTACAAACAAAGGAAATGTTATCCCTGAATATTGGCAACCCAAACACCGTTTCTATTTCCAACTAACGGGAAAAGTGAGTTTAAGTAGATTCACATTCTCACTTCGGGAACGTTGGCAATATACCTATCGCCCCAGTCAGTCTATATCAAAGTTTGATGGTGACGATGGTAGTCTTAAAGACGATGAATACGTGAAAGGTAAAGGAAAGAACGTGCTTCGTTCTCGTCTGCAAGCAACATACAATATACCTAAATGTAGTCTCACTCCTTACGCTTCGTGTGAATTGACTCATTTGCTTAGCGATAAAGGGGCGATTGACAAAACACGCTGGACCTTAGGTGTAGAATGGAAGTTGAGCAAACACCACGGACTTGATTTTTACTATTTGTATCAGAATCATGCAGATGAGGATGAAGCAAATGGGCATGTGATTGGCGCAGGATATACATTTAAATTTTAGATCTGTATTATGAATCTTTATAAAATACTACCGGCTTTATTGATTTTAAGTCTGCTTGCAGCCTGTTCTTCAGATAAGGAAAACGATGTGTACACTACTTTACCATTTTCTCTATCCATTTATCAAGTGGCAATGACGATAGAAGGCGGTGAACAAGAAGTCAACGTATCTTCAGGCGGCGCATGGCAATCAAGTATACATTGCGATTGGATGACGCTCTCACCTTCTTCCGGAGGGATAGGTATCACTAAGGTTCGAATCAAAGTTAAAGAAAATACTTCCGGTTTGCCAAGAAATGGACGGATTGCAATCATCTCGGGAAAAGAAGAAAAAGGAATTACCGTTATGCAATCGTCTATAGAGGGAGAAGAAGATTATCTTCGCTTGTTGAATCTGACTATCGACGGAGTAACTACAGCTGTGGATTATGTGAACAATTCGTATTATCTACCTATAGATATGGATGCTGCACAACCTGCAAAGGTCAAAGTTGAGTTTGGCGGCATCGGAGTCGATTTTATCAAGATCGGAGATAAGAAAATTAAGTCGGGCGAAAATATAGCACTGAGCCTGAATCCCGGACAAAATATAGAAATGGAAGCAGGTAACAATACTATTGATAAAATCAGGTCTTGTCGATTGATTGTAACTGGTGTTCCCGTGATTGAGATCTCTGCTCCTGAAGGTATTGAGGATGAGAATAAACGCCCGTGTGACATAGTGCTGACTGATCCTAAACGGCGCACCAACAACTCTGTCTTACGATTTGAGAGCTATGCCGGTATCGAGTTTCGTGGAGCAGGAGCTTTACGTTATGCCAAGAAGTCTTTCAGTTTTAAATTGAAAAACCGTCAAACGAATGAAAATCAAGACGCAAGACTATTGGGCATGAGAGAAGATCAATCATGGATACTGGATGCTATGTGGCTAGATTGTAGCAAAATGCGTAATCGTGTTTGTTTTGATCTTTGGAACGATTTCAACACTTTATATTATAGTAATACAGAACCCGAGGCTGTGAATGCTACACATGGCTATCCTGTCGAAATGATCTTGGACGGAGCTTACCATGGTTTGTATATTTTAAGCGATCGTATAGATCGTAAGCAGTTGAAACTGAAAAAGAAAGGTGGTTATCTCTATAAGGGTAAAGAATGGACGGATGAGTGTAAACTACAAGGAATCAATACTCCATATAGTAACTCCAAACAGACATGGCAGGGTTTTGAGTCCGATTATCCGGATGAGGTGGGTGAAATCGAATTTAAATATCTTTCCGATCTCATCCGGTTCTTCGCTGTAGCATCAAAAGAAGAATTTGCCGCCCAATATGAAGAGCGACTGGATATTTCCTCTCTGATTGATTATTATATCTTTATTAATCTGCTGTCAGCTTATGATAACACAGGACGAAATGTTTTTTGGGGTATATACAATGTAAATCTCACTTTATTACCCAAGTTCATTATTCAGCCCTGGGACTTGGATGGTACATTGGGACGCACTTGGGATACCATCAAACTTGATCCCGAAAAAGGTCTTGGTTTTGACAACGGGCTAATACTCCGTAATGATGCCGGTTCCAAATACTTCCGCCCCTTTGAGAGAATTATGAACGAGAACCCGAACAATATCAAACGCCAGATATACGAACGTCTAATGGCTGTTAAAGATAATGTTCTCAGCCCGGCAAACCTGGCTTCTAAAGTAGATTACTATAAAAGACAGATTGTGGAATCAGGTGCATTGGAACGAGATCGCCAACGGTGGACAGGATATTCCATGTATGGATATGCTAATCCCGAAGAGGAAGCAGAATACATAAAGTCTTGGTATATTGCAAGACTGAAATATTTGGAAACAATCTTTAATAACTTCTAAAGCTTTATATTATGAAACAATTCGCACAGACCTATTATTTACTTCAATTCATAATTTGCTTAATATTCCTGTTTATCTCCTGCGGGGAAGGAGGAAACGATAATTACTCGGAGGCAAATGATGAAAGGAACAAGGAACCTGAAATAACCGTTTCTCCAGTAACTAACTTGGAGGCAAAATCTACACAAATCGCTAATCAACTACTGATCACATGGCAAAATCCGAATACCCCTAATTTACTCGGTGTAGAACTTTCTTATTTGCAAAAGAATGGCGATACACATAACGGGAAACAAATTATTCAAGGAGCAGCTGGGAAAACAGGAAACTATACATTCCAATTGCCACAGTACGGAACATATGAAATTTCTGCCATAGCAATAGATAACTATGGTCATCGTTCGTCAGCAGTAACAGTAATTGCTACACCTGCTGAAACCACTGTTCCTTTTTCTTGGGCAACTCTTGCCGACAGTTGCACATATGTCTTAATAGAGCAATTCATGAATAAAAGTAAAGGTACATTTTGGAGTACACCCAAAGATCTATCGAACGAATCGGCTTATATCTACTGGCAACAAGCGCATGCTATGGATGTAGTGATTTACTCTTATAAACGTATTAAAGACACAAATACGCAATTGGCTGCTACTTACCGCACTTATTTTGAACGCTGGTATGCCAACCACGCTAACAATTACCACCGTAATCCATCAGATGAAACCGGCTTTCTAAATGACTTTACTGATGACATGTGCTGGATTTGCCTTACTCTGATACATCTCTCCGAGGCAACAGGCGATGAAAAATTTGCGCAAACCGCTAAAATTGTATACGACAAATACATTATTACTCGAGCATGGACAGATGATAAAGGTACGGGACTTCCATGGAATACCACCCAAAACGACCGTAATGCTTGCACTAATTCTCCAGGTTGTCTGGTAGCTGCTAAACTCTATCAACGATATGGAGATGGGAATTATTTATCTGATGCAAAGAAGTTGTACGAGTATGTGGTCAATAATTCGTATAATGCCGATGGACGAGTGGAGGAACCACCTCTGACTTATACACAGGGAACATTTGGAGAAGCCTGTCGCCAACTATACCATATCACACAAGAAAGTAAATACATGGACAAAGCAAAACAAGTGATCAACTATGCCGCTACAAGCGATCGTTGCTTACGAAATGGCATTTTACGTGACGAAGGCAGCAGTATGGACCAAAGTATTTTTAAGTCTGTTTATATTCCATATGCAGTGAACCTTGCATTAGACGAGGCATCTGGTTCTATAGGCAAACATTTGATAACCTTTCTGAAAAATAATGCTGAAACTTTGCGCATGAATTTGAATCATGCGGCTTACCCAGCGATGTATTGCAACTATTGGTGGGGTGAAATGTGGAAATCCAGTGAACCAGCTTCAATGGGAGCACAAGTAAGCGGGGCTTCGCTGATGGAGGGGATAGCCAGGCTAGAATAATCTTGGTTGGTATTTACAGGAATACCTCTTTAACTTTATAGAAATAGATTTTCCCACATTAAGAGAAAATCTATTTCTATAAAGCATGAATGTTATATGAATAAGAATGAGGAGTATTCCTATAAATATGCAATTAGTAAATAGCAGCAAATTCAAAAGAATCTAACCATTTATTTCAAGTAGCACTTTTATTTTTCTACCACAAAAATCTATTTCTTCAAAATTTCAATTCCATTAGACTTCTGCTATAAGTATCTTTTAAACATTTTGCCCAAATTAATAAAATAGTTCAATTACTTATTTTCCCCTATTATCATAATTAAAAATGTCATAGTCAGCATTAATCTCATTTGTAAGATTATACTTAAATATATCCAATTTGAACTATAACTAAATTACTCCTCTATTTTCTTGATAAAAAAACAATTGGAAACATAAGAAAAATCTTCTTTTTACAACACAAATACAATATCAATCGATGTAACTTTCTTATTTATAGAATATTAGACAGGATATCTACGGTTTGGACAGGACCCGGAGAACCAATTATGCAC
>OBVB01000624.1_pt1 | contig 15242 bp, 13 predicted proteins | sample 1475891 | NCBI WGS metagenome assembly OBVB01 (sample SAMEA2579943, study PRJEB22360) | human gut metagenome | biome: human gut; feature: human-associated habitat; material: faeces | place: Denmark | collected 2008/2010 | reverse complement strand
TTTCGCCAATGCACTGCCTACACACCTATCGACAGTACTCATGTAGAACTTAACGGTCGTAAGTATTTAATGATGGCCTCCAATAATTATTTAGGGTTTACCCATAACTCGGATGTTATTGCGGGCGCTCAAAAAGCCATAGAAACTTATGGGACCGGATCCGGCGGAGCACGTCTGACCTCAGGCACCAATCCGCTCATCACCGAGTTGGAAGAAGATTTAGCTTTTTTCAAAGGTACCACCAAAGCCTTAGTTTTTAATACGGGCTATATGGCCAATGTAGGTACTATTTCCGGTCTTATGGGCCCCGGCGATCATATACTCAGCGACGAACTCAATCATGCCAGCATCATTGACGGCTGTCGCCTAAGCGGTGCCGATGTTCATGTATATCGTCACAGTGATATGAAGCACTTAGACGAACTGCTCGCCGATTTGCCGGCAACCGGCAAACGGCTCATTGTTACCGATGGTGTGTTCAGCATGGACGGCGATATTTGTCACCTGCCGGCCATTGTTAATCTGGCCAAAGAACATGGCGCCCTCGTTATGGTTGACGATGCTCATGCAACCGGTGTTATCGGCGAAGGCAAAGGCACGGCCCATCACTACGGCTTAAGCGATGATGTAGATATTCAACTCGGCACGCTCAGTAAAGCACTCGGCAGTGAAGGCGGTTATGTATGCGCCAATGAAGTAATCATCAATACTTTAATCAATCACAGTCGCAGCTTTATCTTCTCCACCGCTTTAGTACCGGCTGCTGTAGGTGCCGCCAAAGTAGCCTTGCAGCTATTGAAAAAAGAGCCGTATCACATCGCTCAATTGCGTGACAATGTGCATGATATGTCCAAAGACTTGGAACGTCATAATATTCCGGTAGCTCATCATGCCATCCCTATTTTCCCTATCATCGTAGGTTCTGATGAAAAGGCCTTAGAGGTTTCCGAAAAATTATTTGAAAAAGGAATTATCTTAACCGCTATTCGTCCACCGACTGTAGCCCAAGGCCAAAGTCGTCTTCGTTTGCCCGAAACAGCCGATCATACCAAGGAAGACTTATGGTATGTAGCCGATACATTGGCGGAAGCATTGAAAGATTAACAGTCTAATCAATGCAAGTAGTCCGGTTAACGCATTAATAGAATAACCGTCTGAACAATCTTAAAGAATAATCTGAAAAATCTTAACGAATGATACATTAAAATTTAATAGCAACACATATAAAAAGAGGTAACGATTAATCGTTACCTCTTTCTTTTTATTTACTTAATATAACTGAGTCAAACTGTGTTCCGTCAGCCAAATAGGCATCAACCGTTAACTGATTGTTATCCTTGCGAAGAACTAAATAGTTATCACCGTCAAGATATGGCGACACATACTCACCCAAAGGATGTTCTTTCCAAATATTCGCATACTTCACATCACCGGCTACACCCGTAATGATGTAGTAAGGTCCTTTTTCACTGCGTGCAAAGCTTTCCACATGACCGCGGCGACGATACATATGATAATGAGCCGATAATACTAAGTCTACATCATATTTTTCAAAAACCGGCATGAATAATTCACCCATATCGCTGAAACCGGCTTGCATACTAGCCACCCGAGTATTCGGGTAACTGAAGGTATCGCGATGCATGAGCACAACCTTCCAAGGTTTAGTCGTAGCAGCCAAATCCTGCTCCAACCAGGCCATTTGCTCAGCTTTTACCTTATCACGATAACTCTCATTCATTTCGGCAAACTGTGTATTCAATACTACAAAATGAACATCACCGTAATCATAGGAATAGTAGCCTCGGCGTGAAGAATCACCCGCTTCAGTACTATACGGTTTAGCCTTAGGTGCATCAAACTTAAAAAAGCTGTCATACGCTGTCGGTTCTTTAAACTTCCAATCGAGTGAATAATATTCATGATTACCGCTAACACCTACAAACGGTATATTGGCAATCATCGGTTCTACGGCACCGAACCAAGCATCCCATTGGTAAGCCGATTCGCCGTTATCTACGAGATCCCCCATATTAACAAAGAACGATGCTTCCGGATTTTCCTTGTAGGCCGTATTCACCAAATCTTTCCAGCCGCGATAATCCGACGATTGTGAATCCGGGAATATTAAAGCGGTAAAGTTCTTAGGATCCATAGTGTGCAAAGTATGCCAACCTTTGGTAATCACATTTTTACCCACTTGGTATTCATATGTGGAATTCGGCGTTAATCCCGTAAATTCGGCCCGATAAATATATCTGACCGTCTTGTCTTCTTCAAAACGCTCCATCGTAGCCGGAACGGTCTGAATGGTGGAATCTGAAGCCCCTGCTATTTTATAAAGCACTACCGGATCTGATTCCGGTGCATGGGTTTCCCACATAATAATACGCGACGTCGTCATGTCCGGTGTAATCAACTGCCGTACATACAATGCCTCCGTGCCCGCCTGCGGCAGCAATTCATAATACAAAGTGCGACCTTGTCGCACTAAACCGGCGCCCCATGCGGTTGAACTAATAATGACACCTAACACAACAACCAATGCCACCATAGCACTCAACCACGTAAGCCAGCTCTTGCCTCTCTTTTTTTCTTCCATATAGTTAACTCCTCTTATCTCACTAACTTCTTATACTATCTAATTATTTACAGATATAATCATCTACAGGTGCGGTCATTACGGCTCCGGCACATCTGACAGACTATAAATTTACCTATAAATCAATAATTGAATTTTCTCATCGAACTTTTTCTATATCTCACATAACTTATTATACATATTGAAGTTAACTCTAAGTCAAGGAAATTATGGAAAACATCTTTCTTATTTTAATTTTTTTGAAAAAAACTCAGCTTGCAAATAAAAAACAAGAATTTCCATCACAGAAATTCTTGTTATCTCCAAATTATTAATGTACCGAACTATTATGGCTTAACTGTTATAACAAATCAATGTATTCGGATGAACATCCGAACAAATATGATTGTCATATTTTTTAACACCTACAATTTGTACGGAGCCGTTTTCTTTAGGAATGCGCCAAGCCGAAGCATCCTGAGTATCTTCAGAAATAGAAAAAGCGAAGTTAATGAATGAAAAATTTATTCATTAACTTCGCTTTTTTAAACAACTTAATTAATTCATATTTTTAAAACTCGCAATCTCAAATCATGTATAAATCCGTGTATATATACTCACACTAAATACGTATACACGTACAAGGAATACATCTGATATGTTTGATACGATGGCAATAACCTTTGACTATTTACGAGCCAAGTATTTACGTACGTCAACGGCTACGGCAACAACGATGATTAAACCTTTAATAATGAGCTGCCAGTATGGGCCCATGCCTACGAAAGTAAGACCATAGTTAATAACCGTAAAGATAAGTACGCCGGCAATAATCCCCGGTACGGTACCGACCCCACCGGTAATGGATACGCCACCTACAACGGCTGCAGCGATGGCATCCAACTCGTACATATTACCATAGTTGTTGGTTGCACCACCGGTACGAGCGGCTTCCAAGATACCGCCTACGCCGTAAAGAGCACCGGCAATTACATAAATAGCAATCAAGGTAGCGGCTACATTAATACCGGATACAACAGCTGCCTGCGCATTACCGCCAATGGCAAACATGTTTTTACCAAGAACTGTTTTGTTATATACAATCCACATAATAAAGGAGATAACCGCAGCAATAATAACGATATACGGAATCGTCATGAACCTAAATCCATAGAACCGGAACCGAATACGGTAAACTCAGGACGTAAACCGCCAATCGGCTGCGAGTTATTTGGTTCCATGTCAAAATACAAGGAGCACACACCATAGGTCATAACCATGGTACCCAAGGTTGCGATAAACGGAACGATACGAAGGTAAGCTACGATTAAACCTGACACTAAACCAACACAGGCACCTACAGCAATGGCGATGATAATCGGCAAGAAGGTTGGTAAATTCGGAGCCTGCTCAAAGAACGGATGCGGATAATTCGCCAACTGCGATAAGGACGCCGAAACAACGGCCGTCAAACCAACAACACGACCGGCTGACAAGTCACAGCCTGCAGTTATCAGAATCATAGCCGAACCAAGGGCAATGATAACACGCGGTGACGACTGGATTAAGATATCCCGAAAACTGGTCATCGATAAGAAATTAGGGCTATAAATTGAAATAGCAGCTACCAATACAACGAGTACGATGTAGATAGCATTTTGTGTCATAAACTTGCTAACGCGAGATCCACTCATAAGTCATATCCTCCTATACTAAACCTGCCGTAGCAAGTTCCATGATTTTCTCTTCCGTTGCGTCTTTCGCATCCAGAATGCCTTCCATTATACCGTTACTCATAACCATGATGCGATCGCTCATCCCCAATAATTCAGACATTTCCGACGAAATCATAATTACACTCTTACCTTGTGAAGCTAAACGATTGATAATCGAGTAAATTTCATATTTGGCACCTACGTCGATACCGCGAGTCGGTTCATCTAATAAAAGAATTTCCGGATTCGTATTTAACCAGCGAGAAATCAATACTTTTTGTTGGTTCCCGCCCGATAACGATTGAATTCGAGTCTGCGTGTCCGGCGTCTTAATGCGCAAGGAGCTTACACCTTCATCCGTGTCGATTTCACGCAATCTGTCATTTAAGAGCCCCACTTTATTGCGATATTTCGGCATACAAGCCATCGTATTATTATCGACAATATTGAGCATCGGGAAAATACCGGTAGCACGCCGCTCTTCGGTAAGTAAGGCGATATGATGTTTCTTGGCATCACGCGGACTGCGGATTTTAACTTCTTTGCCATGAATAAAAATCTTACCGTCCGCCAGATGACGAAGCCCAAACAAGGCTTCAACAACTTCGGTACGCTGTGCCCCTACGAGACCGCCGATACCGAGAACTTCACCTTTACGAAGGGAGAAGTTAACACCTTTGAAAGAATGTTCACGAATGGATGTCATATTTTCTACGCGCAATACTTCTTCGCCCGGTTCATTAGTTTTTTCAGGGAAAAGTTGCGTCATTTCACGACCAACCATGCGTTTAATAATCAAGTCCGTGGTCAATTCGTCAGATGGCCAAGTGCCTATATAATTACCATCACGCATAATCGTTACTTCGTCGGATATGCGGAGGATTTCTTCCATTTTATGAGAGATGTAAATAATGGCAACCCCTTTTGCTTTGAGCCCGTTGATAATTCTAAATAAGTGCTCTACTTCATCACTGGTCAAAGAAGAAGTCGGTTCGTCCATTACGATAATGCGGGACTTATGAGACACCGCTTTGGCAATTTCAATGCTTTGAAGTTTAGATACCGATAAATTTCCGGCCAATTCTTCCGGATCAATATCAACATCTATTTCTTTGAAAAGGTCGACAGTATCGGCCTTCATTTTTTTATGGTCAATGAGTTTTAACGAACCATATTTTTTAAGCGGAAAACGGCCCAGCCATAAGTTTTCCATAACGGTCTGTTGTAATATAGGATAGAGTTCTTGGTGAATCATGGAGATACCAAGATCTAATGCGGTACGGGAATCGGCAATTTCCACCTTTTCACCGTCTAAAATAATTTCTCCTTCGTCTTGTTTATAGATGCCAAATAAACATTTCATCAAGGTCGATTTCCCAGCCCCATTTTCGCCCATAAGCGCGTGTACCGAACCTGGACGGAGCCGCAGAGATACATCATTCAATGCTTTTACGCCGGGAAATGACTTTGTTATGTGTTGCATCTCTAAAATATATTCACTCATGCTTGCCCTCCTACCGGTTCAGTAAGTGAGGGAGGCCTGTAACCAGCCTCCCTACCTACTGCAATGACTACTTATCACCTAAGATTTGATCTGCATTTTCTTTCGTTACGATTTCGTAAGGAACCCAAATATATTGTTTGTCAACAATGTCAAAGCCTACATTATCTTTATTAGGAGTTTCACCTTTAGCCAATACGAGCATTAAGTTGAATACAGCATCCCCTTGTTTCTTCGCATTGTTAAGAACAGTACCTAATAATGTGCCGTCTTTAAGAGCCTGTACTGCAGGAGCCGTAGCATCCACGCCTACAACCGGCATGTATTTACCGTCTTTGAAGTAACCGGCAGCTTTCAATGCTTCGATAGCACCTAAAGCCATATCGTCGTTATTGGCGATAACAGCGTCAATCTTGTCGCCATAGCTGGACAAGAAGGCAGCCATTTTTTCCTGACCTTTTACACGGTCCCACATAGCAGTGTCTTGGGCCACTTCTTCAACCTGAATGCCTTCTTTTTTGAGGGATTCGATTACATATTTAGAGCGAAGTTCTGCATCTTGATGGCCCGGTTCGCCTTTGATAAGTACATAGTGCAATACATTATCTTTGCTCTTATAAGCTTCCGGATGTTTCTTGAAATAATCAGCTAAGATTTTGCCCTGCATTTCGCCGCTTTGTTCAGCTTTAGCACCTACATAGTATACTTTATCCCATTTAGCCATGTCTTCTTTTAAAGGTTCACGATTAAGGAATACTACCGGTACATTGGCTGCTTTAGCTTTATCGATAATCCCGCCGGCTGCCGGACGGTCAACAATGTTAACCCCAATAGCTTTGTATTTCTTGTTAAGGAATAAGTCAACTTTTTCATTCTGTGTAGGCTGCGAGTTCTGGCTGTCTACGATATCTACTTTAGCTTTGCCTTTAGCATCAGCATCGATACGAGCACGTACACCGCTCATAAAGGTATCATCAAACTTGTAAATAGCCACACCTACTTGTGGTAAATCACCACCGCCGGATGTAGAATCGCTGCCACACCCTGCCATTACTAAGGTACCTACTGCGAAGGTAGCCAACATTGCTGCTTTCCATGCCTTTTTCACGAGAAATTCCTCCTTTAAGACGAAAATGTAGACTCTATAAATCGCTTTCCATTAGCGTATCTACCAACCATTCGTTTAACGTCCGTTAAGCCATACCTCACTGGCTCTTCGACTGCTGACAATATCCACCATGCCCAGCAAGGTATAATAGCTACCGTTGCCGGAATACACCAAATCGACGGATTGTGCCCGATGTAAATTCTTCTCCAATACGGTGCGTAAAATCGGATCCATGGTCCCCACCGCATTGCCCATAGCGCTGCTTACGACGATACGCTGCGGGTTAATCATGTTATATAAGTTAGCCAAGGTAATGCCTAAATACTTGCCTACCCGATTTAAGGCTTCCAAACAAATTTCATCGCCTTCCACGGCGGCCTCATAAATAGGCTCTACCCGGAATGCATCGGATAAAATAGCTATATTGTCGGTCACTTTGGACAAGCGACCTTTTTTAATTTCCGTCAACACATATTCTCGAATGGCTGTTTCCGACGCCACTTCTTCCAAGCGTGTGAAGGAATCCTCTTTCGTTTCATCGATATCGATTACGGAATAGCCGATTTCGCCGGCATAATCATTGTAACCGCGATAGAGCTCACCGTGATAAATAAGCGAAGCTCCGAGACCGTAGCTGAATTTCAATACCAATAGATTTTCAATGCCCTTGCCGCTGCCGTAGTAATATTCACCGGTGGCTAAGCAACGCACGTCATTTTCTACATAAGCAGGTAATTGGAATCGCTTTTCCAAGATGTACTTGAACGGGATATTGGACCATTTACCGTTTGGTGAAAAAATGGAAATTCCTTTTTGCGAATCAACGGGCCCGCGCAGGATGAGACCGATGGCGGCAATCGTCCAGCGCATATCCTCAATGATATCTTCGATACAATGATAAATCGTATTTAATATTTCTTCTGATGAAAGGCCGATAATCGACTGTTGCATCTGATATAAAATAATGCCGCCCGATTGCACAACATAACAAAATACATTATGTGTACGCACGTGAACCATAAGCATCATTTCTTTTTGCTCATTAAATTTCAACAGCATTGACGGCCGCCCCAATGCACTACGCTCCTGGCGATCTTCATAAATAAGACCTTTCTCAGCCAACGTATTGCAAATGTTAGTTACCGTCGGCGGTGTAATGCCCGTATTACGAGCAATAATCGCTTTTGAAACAGAGCCGTTACGACGTATATAATTTAAAATTATTTCGTCATTATTGAGTGCCTGTTTAGTTTGCATCTTGTCCCCTTCCCGAAGGCCTATAAATCGTATACGCCATCGCCTATTTCTGCATCATACAAGGTCGGTACAGTGCCAATTGCCTCTTCATAAAGTTTAGGAACCGCTTCTTTAAAAGCCGTTACCTTATCGCTTGCCACCAAAGCAATCGCACAACCGCCGAAACCTGCTCCCGTCATGCGAGATGCCAAACACCCCGGTTGCTTGCGGGCAATTTCTACTATGGTATCCAGTTCCAAGCCGCTTACTTCGTAGTCATTACGTAAAGATTCATGAGAAGCCGTAATAATTTCAGCGATTTTTGCCGTATCGCCGGCATTCAAAGCATCCATAAAGGCCAAAACGCGTAAGTTTTCAGTAATGGCGTGACGTGCCCGACGACGTAACACCTCATCTTCGATAAGATCTAAATCTTCTATTGTGCCGAGCGATAAACCCGAAAGCGGATGATGTTTTCGAATTTCCGCCAAGGCCGCATCACATTCCCCTTTGCGCTCATTGAATTTAGAATCTACCAAGCCGCGCTTTTTATTGGTATTCATAATGATGAGATGATAATCACCCCAGTTAAGCGGTACATGTTTAAACTCCATCGCCGTGCAGTCGAGGAGAACACCATGACCTTCTTTGCCATGACTGATAGCAAATTGGTCCATAATACCCACTTTTACACCTACAAAGTTATATTCAACCTGTTGAGCCATTTCTGCCAGTTTAGTACGATCAATCGGCGTCATGCCTAAGTGTGACCACAACATGTAACCTGTTAAATCAAGGATACACGCCGATGAGGACAACCCGGCACCGGCCGGCAAATTACCGCTGTAGAATAAGTCCATGCCCAACAGAGTATGACCTTCCTTTTTCAAATAATCAATAATGCCGAGCGGGTAGTTAGCCCAATCATGTTTTGCATCATAGACAAAATCATCATTAATATCCACTACGACCGTAGCTTCCATATTTTCAGAATAAAGACGAACTTTAGAATCGTCCCGCAAGCGCATAGCGCCCCAGATCCCGCAAGTCAGAGCTGCCGGGAACACATGACCGCCGTTATAATCCTGGTGTTCACCGATAATATTTACCCGCCCCGGGGCGAAATAGCAATCAATGGGTTCTCCGGTATCGCCGAATTGCTCAATAAATTTAGCTATCAGTTCCTCTTTATTCATCACTTTCTTCCCTTTCTATAATGTCAGTCACCAGCTTGCGCAAAACCGGTGCCGTTTCTTCAACTGCACTCGTATTGGCTGCTGCCCACGCCCCCATTTCGGAAGAAGCATAGTATTTAATCTTATTGGCTTCTCTGAATGGCGGATAAAATTCAATGTGGAAATGGTAATAATCATTAGCATCATCATATTCCGGCGAGTTAACCGGCCGTTGATGGTAAACCATCATGTACGGGAATGGTGCATTAAACAATTGATCAAATGCTTTAGTAATTACTTTTAATATGCGAGCTAAATCTTCTTTTTCTTTAGCCGTGCAATCGGATAACATACTTAAATGACGTTTCGAAACAACGAATACGCCGTACGGATAATCCGTAAAGAACGGAATATAGGCCACAAAGCTATCATTTTCGGCAACAATGCGCGAATCTGATTTCCGTTCCGCTTCGTTCATTTGGCAAAGTAAGCAACGCTGCGTCTTTTCATAATGATCTTTACAGTTCTTAAGTTCCGTTTCAATCTTCTGCGGCACGAACGGATATCCGTAAATCTGTCCGTGAGGATGCGGCATTGTTACACCTACGGCTTCGCCTTTGTTTTCAAACGGATACACATACTTGATTTTCTTATCCGCTGCCAAAGCTGTGCAACGATCCGAAATCAGTTCCAACAGGTCAATAATATGGCCTACGGACAATTCATAGAATTTAACCGAATGACGCGGTGAGTACAAAATAACCTCACACTTACCATGATTTTCGGCGCTCTTGTAAAAACCTGTTTCATCCACAAATGGTGCTTCCGGATGCTGGGTTAGAGTCGGAAAATCATTATCATAGGCATACACGGTAAATTCGGATGGTACCTTTTTCCCTTCTCCCGGGCAAAACGGGCACCAATCTTTTGGCATAGTGGGACGTAATTTACGGTTTGACGCTACCATCGTCCATGTGCCGAGCAATGGATTCCATCTTAGTTCTGACATAATCTCCGCTCCTCACATTTAATAAACTACTTAAGAAAATATATTACAAATATATTTTCTCTCATGTTTGCCATTTTTTCAAGGGAATTTTTACAAAAACTCATACGCATTTGACATACATTTTACTAAACTAAAAAAGAGACCATAAAGCCTTATTATTACTGCAACATTATAGTCTCTTCAAAATGTTTATTATGATTTTTTATTCAAAATACAGGTAATTTAGTTAATTTCTTAATTAAGTATTACTTTAAAACATATATTAAACAATTTAGCAAAGTACTCATTTAATTCGAGTATAATACTCATTTAGTTGCTTACTTCTTGCTCACTGCTTCCATAAGAGTCTTAATATCCGTACCTTCAGCCACCATACGCCAAGTTTCCAGTTCATCGCTGTCAACGAGCAAGTATAAGTAGGCCCATACGATACGATTATAACGTCTGAAATCAGTCACTACTTTAGCAACTTTTGACACAATACCCACGTCTTTAGCTACATCTTCAATGGTCTTCAATAATTCTACGGTATGACCGTTGGCAATAGCTTTAACGCACGAAGTAATCACTTCGCCCAAACGTTCATGCAAGGCCGCTTCCACATTTTGAACGCCGCGTACCTCAAAGATTTTACGCAATTGGGAGCGTACCAACATAGCTTCTTCCGAACCAATATGCATGAATACGATGCTCATGCCCTGATCATCCAAACGTTCACCGAATAAACGATTCATCCCGGCTTCGCTGATAAGGAATGTGCCATCGCTATTACGGCATTCTCGTTCATTAAAACGATTAAGCCCGCCACCTTGGCATGCTTTAATAACGGCCGTTAAACCGACTTCCCAAAGTTTAGCTGCTTCACTATCCGTAAATACCTGATTAACAACAGCCTTAGGTGCTTTTACAACCGGTTTCTTATTGGCTAACTCCGCCAATGTGGCAATGCTGTGCTCTTCAAAATACGGTTTTTCAAATTCATAGCGTGCTTGCGCTACCATCTGTAATAAAACATCATCCGGTTTTTCCGCATAACGACCGTCAAATGCATCTTTACCGTACCAATTAACTACTACATCATCAATTACGACTAATTGCAGGGTATCATGCACAGATAACGTCCCTTTTTCAAGTGCTTTACTCACTTGAGCTGCCAATGCTAAATACCCTCTTCTCATAGCCTCTGAATCACAACGAAATTCTCGCATAATACGCATCCTTCCTGCCAAACAATTTACATTGCTCGACTATTTCCCACTGCCTAATTAATTTCACAATGTTTTCATCTTAAATATTTCTACTTTAATCAAAAATTTAGATAATCTTCTACATCATATAATAGCAGTAAAAAACATTATACGCTAGTGGTAATATCAAAAAATCATAGGTATCATGCTTATAAAGAATATCACCGTATGATGAGCATTCCCCGTGGGTATTTCGTGACTATTTGTCTATCATGAGTAATCATCTTCATAAATTTTGCTTGTTTTTCATATTTTATTTTATCAAGGTGCCCTCAAATTTCTTTATTAGGTTTATCATTTTGCGCCTCCCTTAATTCGGCTCTAACTCTCATCAATATTTTTCCCAAATGGTTCTCTCCTTCCCCATCAGTCATTCCCCAAAAGGTATCCCCCCAATCATTGCCTTCAATTAATACCCTGTCGCGAGTAGCCAATAATTTGGCCTGTAACTTTTCATTTTGTGAAAACTTAGCCTTTACTATCTCATACATAACACGCAACTTAATCTTATCCCAGTCTTCCCTAATCTGCTTCATACTTCGCCCCATACGCCGAGCATAATCAGGCCGTTTCACCCTCACCATTTTCATCCGTTGTAAATCCGTAGCAGCTTTAGAACCTTGATACGCAGCCTCAGCCGAATAATACGTATCGCCCAAATAAAAAACCTTATAGGCACTCATATTTGACAGGAACCGGTAAGTCCCTCTAAACGAATCAATTACCGGCGGTATCTCATCATCTCGAAGCTTCAAAATATCCCTACGTGAATAAGTTTGCTTTTTAGTTTGCTTATCAAGCTTGTTCATAATTTTCTCTTTATCAGTCTTTGCCGCCTCCATAATAACCTCCTCCACAAATCAACACATCATTTAAAAAAACTTCAAAAACCATTTTCCCAATTTATTACATATAAAATGTTATCTATATCATAAACAGCTCTCTACCGATTAGCCATAAATGCTTAGTTCAACTACTGAACCAACGGTTCAATATCTAGCTTTAGATGAATGAATTACTAAAAATTTCTTTTTTTAGTCCACTCCCTTGAACTCTTTGTTTTTATTGTGCTATAATATTGGTATAGATAAAAATCGATATTCAAAAATTAATGATATTTGAAGGGAGATTATTACATATGAAATTACAAAAATTATTAGTATTAGGTTTAGCATTAACAACAGTTGCGGGCGTAGCATCCGCTAAAACATTACCGGCCGATCAATGGTACTGGGTACATTCCGACGCTGACTACACAACTCGCGTTAACGTACCATCCATTAACTATGATGTAAACACCGACACAGCTGATTTCCAGGCTGCTGCCGTAAATCCTAACACAGGTCTTACTGATGTAGTAAACTACAAATTAGACTTTGCAAAAAACACTTTATACGCTTACCAGAAAGACGTATATCCTAATAACTCTGAAAACGTTCAGAGCACTTCCAACGCTAACGGTGCCGGTCAGGTTATCCAACCTAACACAGCAGGTGCTGCTTTAGAAACTGTAGTAGGCAACATCGTTAACCGTGATTACCAGTTGAAGAATAAACCAGACATCGCTATTACTCCTGCAGAAGCTCAACAGAAAAAAGTAGAAGACGCTAAAATCGCCGCTACTTGGCAAAACGCTCAGGCTAAAAGTGCTGTAGAAGCTCAGAAAACCGATGTAATCATCGAGAAAACCGACACTGAAGCTCAGCAGCCTAAAAAATAATTAACTACAATGGCAAATAACCGATAACTTTTTTATCACCTTGCCTTGTGAAATAACTATTTTCTCTCAATTCCTAATCCGACAAACAATAGCCCAAGCGTAACAGCCGTATGCATTGGTCTATTCATATCAAAGAGGCTGTAACTTCCGAACCGACTCGGAGGTTACAGCCTCTTTTTTGCCCTATAGCCTTTTTCATCAAATAACAAACTTCAGGCCGGCTGATGAAGTAATACCCCTATCCAGGTTAGCCTTGACACAAAGTATATAATGAAAGCAACAAATATATTTATATATACAAAAATGTATGAATATAGCAAGTGATGCCAAACAATATATGAGCTTTCCTTTTACAATGATTTTATGGAAGAAATGCGTAAAATTGCTAAACCTAACCGTTCTGTAAAAAAACAAATAATTGCAATTGAAAGACTAAGGAAAATATATCCACTGCAGTTTATGCTCAATTATTTTAGTATCAGTCGAAGTACATATTATACCCGTCTTGCTGCTATAAAAAAGGGAGACAAATATGCGGACGAAAGAGAGGCTATTCGTACAATTGTGGCGATAAATAAAGGCCGTTATGGATATCGTCGAATCACTGTAGAGCTACATAAATTAGGATTTTGTATAAATCATAAAGTTGTAATGCGTCTTATGAAAGAAGAGAGACTAACCTGCCAGGTTCGGCTTAAGAAGTATCGATCATATAGAGGTTCTGAAGGGAAAATTGCTCCCAATATTATCAATCGAGACTTTAACGCTACAAAACCAGATCAAAAATGGGCAACAGATATTACTGAATTTCACTTATTTGGTCGCAAGGTATACTTATCTCCTATTCTAGATATGTATAATGGTGAAATCGTGGCTTATGAGATATCTGAACGTCCTGCATTAAAGCAAGTACTTTCTATGCTAAATAAGGCATTTACTATCAGACCTAATAGCCAAGGATGTATATTACATTCAGACCAAGGCTGGCAATATCAACATAAGGGGTATCAAAAGACATTAAAAAATCACGCCATCATCCAAAGTATGTCCCGAAAAGGGAATTGTTTGGATAATAGCGTGATGGAAAACTTCTTTGGCTTACTAAAGTCAGAATTGCTGTATTTAGAAGACTTTAGTTCTTATGAAGATTTTATCAATAAACTAAAAGATTACATAGACTATTACAATACTAAACGTATCAAACTTAAATTAAAAGGAATGAGTTCGGTAGAATACCGGATCCATTCCCAAAAAGTTGCGTAATTACTTCTGTCCAAGAAAATGGGTGCAGTTCATAATCTTAAAATCGTTTTATATTTAAATTAAAACAACTAAATGGCTATAATTGATAGCCTCCACATATAAATTTCTTAATTCTTGATTATTATTTAACTTTCATTGTAAAATGAAAATAATATGAACGCATCTTATAGGGATATAGGTACATTATAAGGGGGCTTACAATGCTGTGTAAAAAATGTGGTAATCAAATACCTGAAGATAATCAGTTCTGTGGCAAATGTGGTACAAATGTGGTACAAGCGTGATTCCAAGAAACAATACAAACGAAAAACTTCAATCGCCACAAATTATTACACCTAAAAAGCGTTATCAAACTGCCGTAGCGCAAACTATCATTGACTCTATAAATAAACCAGAAACTAAAACTGATATTCAAAACAAAGGCGAACCACAAACGCTTCCTGAAACTGAGCCCCAAATAGAGTCTGAAGTTACACAAAAATCAGCAATAAATACGCAAAATAAACCGTCCACTAATAATGATGAACAAAGCGATAATATTCAAAACAATAATGCCCTTAAAACTCATGGTACCTCCCATCAAAATAGACGGATTTTGGCAATAATGGCTCTGACATTTTTTATTATATTTATTAGTAAATTGCAATATGAAATTGAACACTTTTAAAAACCCAGTAACTTATTAAC
>OBVB01000623.1_pt1 | contig 15372 bp, 4 predicted proteins | sample 1475891 | NCBI WGS metagenome assembly OBVB01 (sample SAMEA2579943, study PRJEB22360) | human gut metagenome | biome: human gut; feature: human-associated habitat; material: faeces | place: Denmark | collected 2008/2010 | reverse complement strand
TTTCCTCATTAAGAAACAGTCGCCTCAACGACTGTATGGTTATTATAGTACAAACAAGAGATGCGCGCAAGCCCTAATTTTAAAAAATTTGAAACTTTTTTCACCTTTTCTGTATAATGTATTTATTTATTTTGGCACTACTATATATTGTATTTGATAGCCCCCTTTTTATATTTCTATAGACTATAAATACAATATATGCTATTCCACTAATTAGTTTCAGTTATATCTATTAATTAGTACAGGCCTGTTCTATTTCTTGGGAGGCCATGCAACACCCTTCTTACAATTAGTACAGGCCTGTTCTATTTCTTAAGAGACCTTGCAACTGCCATCCTATAATTAGTACAGGCCTGTTCTATTTTTTGGGAGGCCATGCAACACCCTTCTTACAATTAGTACAGGCCTGTTCTATTTCTTGGGAGACCTTGCAACTGCCATCCTACATTTAGTACAGGCCTGTTCTATTTCTCTGGAGACCTTGCAACTGTCATTCTACATTTAGTACAGGCCTGTTCTATTTTTTAAGAGGCCTTACAGCTGTCATCCTACAATTAGTACAGGCCTGTAGTAATTAATTAACACTGTATAATACTATAATATGTTTATCTAACTTATCATTATGTTTATATAACCCACTGATCCAACTTAACGTCTTATCTGATATACCATTTACATTCTTTTATAAAACAAATGACGCCACCCACAAGGGTGGCGTCATTCGTATAAGGATTATTTGTGCCCTAGTTAGGGGTTCTAGGGTATATACGGCCCCTATATCAGCATATGAGGGGCCATATTGTTTTTTTAAGATATACGGTCAGCAATCTTATTGTTGAATTGCTTTACGCAAATCAATTGTGTGAGGAGCGGAAGGTTCCACTGGCTCATTGATTGCTTTGCGAAGGTCTACTACATGTTCTTCAGTAGCAGTAGGCTCTTCACTTGCTTTGTTTTTTACGGTTTCTTTAGCTGCGTACCAAATTGTTTCGTTCATCATGTGACGAAGGTCTTCGTTGTTCACATGTTCTTGATCTTGAGCCATGATATCCAAGATTGCGTCTTCCAAAGCACTTGCTTCATCGTTAGTCATAGGACCGCCGATTTCTTTTTGTCTTTGAACGACTGCATTGATTTGGTCTACCATGCCGCGTAATACATTGAATCCGTAGCTATTTACGAAACCATCTTTTTCATTGTATTTTGGCATATCAAAGAATTCGTATTCATTTTTGTTACGGTTTTCGCCGTTCCAGTTGAATGCGACTTCAAAGCCATGAACACGTCCCAAGGAATGTGTGCGGAAGTAGTCCGCATAGTTATGTTTATCCTTAGAATGTAACCATTTACTTTCAGCCTTAGTCAATTGCTCATGATTGTCATGTTTAACCTTAGCTTTAGTATAGTTAACTTCAGCATTTTGCCATGCTTGTACAAATGTATGAAGGGCTTGTACTGTTTGTGGGCTAGCCACAGGAACGAGTACAACAGAGCCTGTAGTTGGTGTAGAAGCAGGGTTAGGCAAAATCAAATTGTCATCATATGTTGGTGAGCCAGCAGCATATCCTGTAATGGATGCAGCGCTCATAAGTGCTGCTGCTGTGAAAGCAAGCATTGTAGATTTTTTCATATCTATTCCTCTTTTCATTGTCGAATATTAGCGATGGTAGGGGATTCAAGGAGAATCCCCATCCATGTGTATCTTATTACATACCTAATTTAGCCATCATAGCAGCCATTTGAGCTTTCAATTGGTCTACTTCGCTTTGTAAGCCTGCATTTTGAGCCTTAATTTGTTCATTTTCAGCTTTCAAATCAGATACTTCGCCTTTTAATCCGGCATTTTGTGCTTTCATAGAAGCCACTTCAGTTTGCATTGCATATGTAGAGCTGATAGGGCCCTTACGGTAACGATCTGCTACAGCAGCTTCGCTATCGCGGTTGCCGACCTTCCAAGTTACACCAGCGTTAGCCATCATATGGCCGTTGCCACCAGCCCAGGACACGCCTGCATGGAACATTGTGGATTCGTTCTTGTAATGAGCTACGCCCAATGCCAATGCGGAGTTACCACGATAGTTACCATAACCAGCCATGATTTGAGTTGGTTCCATTGGATCGTATTGGATAGGTTTCAACGCGGACAATGCAGCAGATTGTGCACCTACATGACCGATTTCTTCACCTAATTGATCTACGCGAGGGTCAGCTGCAGGATTAACATGTAAATCGTATTCATGTTTGTTAGGATCTGTACTTAGATCTGTCACTCGTACAGTGCCATCAGTAGATTTAACAGTTGTTAAGGAGTCACGCAATTGGTTAACGTTTACGCCATCAGTACCATCGATACCAGGTGCAAGGTTAACGATGCGATTACCAGTCATGCTGAGGTTACCACCATGAACTTCAAGAGCTGGAGTTACAGCTGCATCACGGTCGTATTTATTACCGCCTGGGTTAGAGTTGATGCGAAGAGTTGCGCCACCGTTGCTGATAGAGTTGATTTCAGTCAAGTCGTGAGACAAGCTGTAAGTGATAGAGTTATCAAGTTTATCGTCGCCTTCAACAGGTTTACGTTCAACAACCATGTTATCGCCAGCGATATATTGAGTACCTTTTTCAACTTTTTCAGGGTTCTTAAGGCCTTTAGCCACACCAGAACCATCAGTACCAACGCCAGCATAAACTTTCGCGCCAGAAAGATCAGCGTTTACAGTGTATGTTTTTTGACCAGTTGCATTATCAGTTGCTTCATCAACGGATACGTTTTGACCAGCTTTCACGATTGTGCCAAGGCCAGTGATAACCTTTTTACCTTCGTTAGTAATGTTGGACAAGTCTTGACGAGCGATACCGGAAATAGTTGCTTTCACAGGGTTGCCGTGTTCGTCAACTAATTGTTTACCAGAACCATCAACATATGTCATTTCAACAGTACCGTTTTGACTAACTTCATAGTTACCATCTTTGATACGAGTATCGTTAGCTTTGGAGATACGTTTGATGTCGCCGATGTTAGCGCCATTGGAATCTACATCGCCACCAGATTTCACGTTGTGAATTTGTTGGCCACCCATATCAACATTGTTCTTAGTGATAGTAGGACCACCAGTGATAGTCAAACCATCGTTGTTAACTACTGTGTCACCAATTGTTACGGAACCGTTTGGAGTCAAGTCGATGTTGTTGTTCAATGCGAATTCTACTTTTGCACCGTCAGCAGTGTTAGTTTGTTTAACAGTGAGGTTCTTACCACCAGAGAATTCTACAGTTTTACCATCAGTGATGTTTTTAGCTGTTTTATCGGAATCGTTAGTAGTATTACCAGTAGATTTAACATTGAAGCCGTTCATAGTACCAACGCCGTCAGCACTAATTGTCATCTTACCAGCTGCATCTGTAGAAACTTTGATGTGGTCGCCGCCTACAACATTAACTTTTCCGCCTACAGGTTTAACGTCTGTACCATTTGCTTGGATAGTCCAGATATCATCTAAGTTAGCTACTTGTTTAGTGCCGTTCTTAGTTGTGTACTCGATACGATCATTACCTGCATTGTAGTTAATAGTTGTATGAGATGTTGGGGTACCTAAGTGGATTGTGTTAGTTTGAACGCTGTTAAGCTCTTTCAAATCTTTATCCAATGCGAATTCGTAAGTTTGTTCTTCGCCGTTTACAGTTTGTTTTACGTTCAAGTTTTTGCCTGCGCCGTAATTTACTGTGCTACCAGGTTTAACGATTGTTGCAGTGGATGTACCTACCACATTACCTGTTGCATTAGCTTTCCAACCGGAGTTATTGATTGTATCAACTACAGTTTTAACTGTTGCGATACCATCGTTACCATCTACGCCTGGTTTGCCGTCTGTACCTTGTTTGATGTTGCCAAGGTTAACGTCGTATTTAACTTGACCATTTGCATCAACGGAAGCAGATGTGTAGTTACCATCAACAAAATTCAAACCTTTAGACAATTTAACGGATTGAGTGTTAGTGCCGTTAGCAGAGTATTTCAATTCTGCATCGCCAAGGTTAACGCCAGTAGCACTTACCTTGTAGATTGTTTGACCGTTAGCACCTGTACGGGATGTTACAGTTACATTGTCACCTTCTTCAACTTCTGTTCTAGCAGAGTTCAATTGGTTAACGTTTACTGCATCAGTACCGTTTACGCCAGGAGCTACGTTAACGATTGTTTTATTACCAGCATTGATACCGCCTTTAGTAATGGATGGACCTTGGTTGATTACCAAACCATTATCAGTAATGCTAGTACCACCGATAGTTAAGGAACCTGCTGGAGTCAAGTCGATGTTTTGAGCCAATTGAACTTTCAATTTACCATCTACGTTGTTCACGCCGATGTTATTGTCAGTCAATTTAGTGCTGTTTGCACCACCAACGATATCCATTGTTTGGTTCAATTTCTTAGCGATAACCTTGGATTTATCTGTGCCTTGAGCATCGTCGCCAGCATATTTCATGCCGTCGTCCAATGTAGCCACTTCGTGTGTATTCTTGTTGTTATCTTCGTATACGATACGAGTGATACCGTCTTTACCGTTTACACCTGGTTGGCCATCTTTAGCTTTCATAGTAAGACCGTCTTTGCCGTCCTTACCATTTAAGCCGATGGAGCCGTCTTTACCGTTGATGACAACGGAGGAACCATCTTTACCGTTTACACCAATCTTACCGTCAACACCGTCTTTGCCATCTTTACCAACTTTGATGTCATCGGACAATGCATAGTTGTAAGTATGATCGCCAGTTACTCTATCAACGATTTGTTCTACAGTTAAGTTTTTACCAGCACCGAAGTTTACAGTTGTGCCAGGTTTAACGATTGTTGCAGTATGGTTATTGACTGTGTTACCAGTAACATCACCTTTCCAGCCGGAGTTGTTGATTGTATCAACTACAGTTTTAACTGTTGCGATACCATCGTTACCATCTACGCCTGGTTTACCGTCAACGCCGTCTTTCACCTTACCGATTGTTACGTCGTATTTAACTTGACCATTTGCATCAACGGAAGCAGATGTGTAGTTGCCGTCAACGAAGTTCAAGCCTTGAGACAATTTAACGGATTGCGTATTAGTGCCGTTAGCGGAGTATTTCAATACTGCATCGCCAAGAGCTACGTCGTTCGCATTAACAGTGTAAATTGTATGACCATCATTACCGTAAGTTGTGTCTACAGTTACGTTATTACCAGCCTTAACTTCTGTTTTAGCTGTCTTCAATTGTTTTACGTTAACTGCATCAGTATCATTTACACCAGCATCTACGTTAACAATTGTTTTATTACCAGCATTGATACCAGTCTTAGTAATGGATGGGCCACCAGAGATAGTCAAACCATTGTTGTTAACTACAGTATCGCCAATTGTTAAGGAGCCAGATGGAGTCAAGTTCACTTCTTTGGACAATTGAACCTTCAACTTGCCATCTACGTTGTTCACGCCGATATTGTTGTCAGTCAATTTGGACTTATCTGCACCACCAACAACGTCCATAGTTTCGTTCAATTTCTTAGCGATCACTTTGGATTTGTCAGCGCCTTGTGCATCGTCGCCAGCATATTTCATGCCGTCATCCAATGTAGCCACTTCGTGTTTATCATGGTTGTGGTCTTCGTATACGATACGAGTGATACCATTAGTACCATTTTTACCGTCTACGCCATCTTGACCTTTTTCGCCACGGATAGTAAGACCGTCTTTGCCGTCCTTACCATTGAGGCCGATAGAACCGTCTTTACCATTGATCACAACGGAGGAACCATCTTTACCGTTTACGCCAATTTTACCATCGATGCCATCTTTACCATCTTTACCAATCTTAATATCGTTGGACAATGCATATGTATATGTTTGTTCACCAGTTGCATTATCGATATGTTGAGCAATTGTCAAGTTATCGCCTGCTGCATAGGAAACAGTCTTGCCGTTGCCTACAGCTGTAACTGCATGGTTACCAACTACATTGCCTTTCGCATCAGTAGAGAAGGAATAACCGTCTTTGATTTGATCAGCCAAACCGGACAAGTCGATTTTTGCGATTGTACCAGCTTGGTTAGCACCGTTGCCATCGTTGTATTTCAATGTTACGGATTTGCTTGCTGTATCGTAAGCGTAAGATGTAGTTGTTTCACCTTGACGATTAGATGTAGTAGGAGCAATGTGCAAGTCGTTAGCTTTAGAAATTGTTTTAACGTCGCCGATGTTAGCACCGTTTGTATCATCAGTGGAGTTGTTATTTACGATACCAGATTTAAGGTTCGTAATGTTGTTGCCACCCATATTCACATTGCCGCCGTCGAATTTGAATTCGTTGCCGCCGATTGTGAAAGTAGCAGGACCACCGTTTTTAATTGTGTTGATGTTGTTCAAGTCTTTAGCCAAACCGATGTTGATTTCGCTGTTGCCATCAGCACCTTGCGTGATACTTGTTTTGATGTTAGAGGAATCATATTCGGAATCAGCTTTAGCACCTGTACCTTTTACAGTAACTTTGGAGCCAAGTTTGTTTTTCTTTTCGCCACCGGAGTTAGCGTCGAAACGTAAACCATCATCTAATGTAGCTACTTCGTGTTTATTGTTGTCATGATCTTCGTAAACGATGCGAGTTACACCGTCAGCGCCTTTTTCGCCCTTCATAGTAAGACCATCTTTGCCGTCCTTACCATTTAAGCCGATGGAGCCGTCTTTACCGTTGATCACAACAGAGGAACCATCTTTACCGTTTACGCCGATTTTACCATCAACGCCGTCTCTGCCATCTTTACCAATCTTGATATCGTTAGCCAAGTCGAATTCAACCTTAGCGCCGTCGTTGTTGCTAGTTTGTTTTACAGTTAAGTTCTTGCCTGCTGCCATTTCAACTGTTTTACCATCAGAGATAGTTTTGGCAGTTGTTTCAGAATCAGCAGTTGTGTTACCTGTGGATTTCACATTCCATACGGATTGTGCAGCACCAGGAGCCACGTGCAAGTCGTAAGTCACTTGGTTACCGTTTTCAGTTTTGTTAACTGTTACGGAGTTATCGTTAGAAGTTACTACTGTACGAGCATCTTTCAACTGTTTAACGTTAACTGCGTCTGTATCATTTACGCCAGCTTTCACATTAGTAATGTTCAAGTTACCAGCGTTGATACCAGTCTTAATGATGGATGGACCACCAGAGATAGTTAAACCATTGTTGTTAACTACAGTATCGCCAATTGTTAAGGAACCAGATGGAGTCAAGTTCACTTCTTTGGACAATTGAACCTTCAACTTGCCATCTACGTTGTTCACGCCGATATTGTTGTCAGTCAATTTGGACTTATCTGCACCACCAACAACGTCCATAGTTTCGTTCAATTTCTTAGCGATTACTTTGGATTTATCAGCACCTTGTGCATCGTCGCCAGCATATTTCATGCCGTCATCTAATGTAGCCACTTCGTGTTTATCGTTGTTGTGGTCTTCGTATACGATACGAGTGATACCGTTAGTACCATTTTTACCGTCTACGCCATCTTGACCTTTTTCGCCGCGGATAGTAAGACCGTCTTTGCCGTCCTTACCATTGAGGCCGATAGAACCATCTTTACCGTTAATCACAACGGAGGAACCATCTTTACCGTTTACGCCAATTTTACCATCGATGCCATCTTTACCATCTTTACCAATCTTAATATCGTTGGACAATGCATATGTATATGTTTGTTCACCAGTTGCATTATCGATATGTTGAGCAATTGTCAAGTTATCGCCTGCTGCATAGGAAACAGTCTTGCCGTTGCCTACAGCTGTAACTGCATGGTTACCAACTACATTGCCTTTCGCATCAGTAGAGAAGGAATAACCGTCTTTGATTTGATCAGCCAAACCGGACAAGTCGATTTTTGCGATTGTACCAGCTTGGTTAGCGCCGTTGCCATCGTTGTATTTCAAGGTTACGGATTTGCTTGCTGTATCGTAAGCGTAAGATGTAGTTGTTTCACCAGTACGATTAGATGTAGTAGGAGCAATGTGCAAGTCGTTAGCTTTGGAAATATTCTTAACGTCGCCGATGTTAGCAGCATTTGTGTTATCTGTATCATTGTTATTTACAATGCCAGATTTAAGGTTAGTAATATTGTTACCACCGATGCTTACGTTGCCACCATTGAATGCAAAGTTATCGCCACCAATTGTGAAAGTAGCATTGCCACCGTTCTTAATCGTGTTGATATTTTTCAAGTCTTTGTTCAATTGAACTTCTAAAGTATCTGTACCATCAGCTTTTACGTTGATGTTACCAGCTGCGCTCTTGAATGTAGCAGATGTATTTTTATCTACACCTTCGCCTTGTACTTTTACTAAGCTGTTCAATTTTTGTTTGTTCACTGTATCAGTGTTGTTACCAGTGAAGTTCAAACCATCATCTAACGTAGCCACTTCATGTTTATCATGGTTGTTATCTTCATAAACGATGCGAGTGATGCCATCTTTGCCGTTTAAGCCAGGTTGGCCTTTTTCGCCCTTCATAGTAAGGCCGTCTTTGCCGTCCTTACCATTTAAGCCGATGGAGCCGTCTTTACCGTTGATCACAACGGAAGAACCATCTTTACCGTTTACACCGATTTTACCGTCAACGCCGTCTCTACCGTCTTTGCCGTCGTTACCAATCTTGATATCGTTAGCTAAGTCGAATTCAACCTTAGCGCCGTCGTTGTTGCTAGTTTGTTTTACAGTCAAGTTCTTGCCTGCTGCCATTTCAACTGTTTTACCATCAGAGATAGTTTTGGCAGTTGTTTCAGAATCAGCAGTTGTGTTACCTGTGGATTTCACATTCCATACGGATTGTGCAGCACCAGGAGCCACGTGCAAGTCGTAAGTCACTTGGTTACCGTTTTCAGTTTTGTTAATCGTTACGGAGTTATCGTTAGAAGTTACTACTGTACGAGCATCTTTCAATTGTTTTACGTTAACTGCATCAGTATCGTTTACGCCAGCTTTTACATTAGTAATGTTCAAGTTACCAGCATTGATGCCAGTCTTAGTAACGGATGGGCCGCCTGTAATTGTTAAACCACCATTGTTGAGAATTGTGTCACCAATTTTCAAGGAACCATTTGGTGTTAAATCAACATCATTGGACAATGCATATGTGTAAGTATGTTCACCAGTTGCATTATCAATATTTTGAGCAACAGTTAAGTTTTTACCTGCTGCATAAGAAACAGTTTTACCATTTGCTACAGGTGTAACAGCATGGTTACCAACTACATTACCTTTAGCGTCAGTAGAGAAGGAGTAACCATCTTTGATTTGATCAGCCAAACCGGATAAGTCGATTTTCGCCACTGTACCAGATTGGTTAGCACCGTTACCATCGTTATATTTCAATGTTACAGATTTGCTTGCTGCATCGTAAGCGTAAGATGTAGTAGTTTCACCTTGACGGTCAGAAGATGTTGGAGCAATGTGCAAGTCGTTAGCTTTAGAAATACGTTTTACGTCGCCAATGTTAGCAGCGTTATTGATCACATCGCCACCAGATTTAAGGTTAGTGATGTTTTGGTCACCCATGTTGATAGGGCCATTTGTGATGTTAATGGAGTTAGGACCAAATTCCATTTTTGGACCATTTGTAGTATTGGAAATGGAATTGATGTTAACTAAATCTTTATTCACATCGTATTTAACAACGCCTTCAGCATCTACAGAAGCTGTTGTGTTTCTGCCATTTGTGAAATTCAAACCTTTATCCAATGTAACTGTTTGAGCATTTTGGCCATTCGCTTTGTATGTCAAAGGAATTTGAGTAGCTGCTTTGTTACCATCGAATGTTACTGTGTAAGTTGTGTTATGGTTTGTTTCATCTTGAACAGGTGTAACAGTGATAGGGTTGTTAGTTGTGTTTGTAGTATTTACAGTTACCGCTTCACGAGCTGCGTCTTTTACGTCGTTACGGGATACGTTTACTTCGTAAGTTGCACCAGCGTCGCCATATTGGTCACCTGCTTGAGGAGTAACCTTAGCAATATTTTTATCTGTAGAACTACTGGAATCAGCTTTTGCTTTCACCTTTTCAGTAGAAGCAGCTGTAGGTGTTACATTATCAACGTCTACTGTGTAGATTGTTTTCTTACCACCGTCAACAGTATTTTCTGTTACAGAAGTAACCTTCGCAGCATTTTTACCACGAACCTCTACAGTATTGTTCAATTTACCTTTAGCTTCATCGGACAAGTCAACAGCTACGTTGCTGCCAGATGCAGTTGTTTTGATGTATTGGCCATTGTTAGCACCAATTACGCCAAAGCTCAAGCCACCAGCTTGGTTCAATTTTTGAAGATCAGTAGCGCCTGTGTTACCAGTCAAGCCAACTGTGTTATTGAAACCGTTATTAACGATGCTTAATTGTTCTTCAGTAGCGGCGCGACCTTTTTTAGCGAAATCTGGAGCATCCAAAGTTACGTTAGTTAAACCAGTGATGTCACCAACTTTAGCATTCAAGTTAATATTGTGATCACCTGCTACGTTAACAGTTTGGTTACCACCGAATACAACCTTGCCATCGCCAGCTTTGTTTGTGATGGATGTAATGTCGTTTAAATCACCTTCAACGTCTACTTTGAAAGTTTTAACGCCATTGATTTCACGGTTGCTCACCTTTGTATTCTTACCATTTTCCATATCGATGGATTTTTTAGCAAGATTTTGGATGACTGTTTCGCCACCCTTGTTGATATTGGAAAGATCTTGTTTAGCAATACCTGTGATAACAGCTGTTTCGTTAGGAACGTCATTATTATTGCCATCAAGGTAAGTCATTGTTACTTTGCCGTTGTTATCAACTGCGTATTCACCAGGTTTGATGTGACGTTCATCAGCACGAACTTGTTTCAATTGGCTAACATTAACTGCATCGTTATCGTTTACGCCAGCTTTCACATTAGTAATGTTCAAACCACCAGCATTGATACCAGTTTTAGTAATGGAAGGACCATTATTGATAGTCAAACCATTGTCGGTGATGTTAGTGTCGCCGATTTTGATAGACCCATCTGGAGTCAAATCGATGTCTTTATTCAATGCAAATTCAACAGCTGCATTACCATTTTTATTAGTTTGTTTAATGGTCATGTTTTTGCCGGCTTGCATTTCCACAGTTTTGCCGTCACGGATTTCTTGAACACCAGCAGAACCTTGTGCAACCTTACCTTCTGTAGCAGAAGATTTCACGTTGAAGGAGCTCATATCGCCAGTTTTCAAACCGCTCAAGTCGATAACTGCTTTAGGGCCGTTAACAGTGTTGCCATTACCATCTTGGTATGTTAATGTAACCTTTTTGTTAGCATCTACAGTGTATTCAGCCACATTGTTATTAGTGCCTGCTGTAGGAGCTACATGCAAGTCATTAGCTTTGGAAATACGAATTACGTCGCCGATGTTAGCAGCGTTATTGATTACATTGCCACCAGATTTAAGGTTAGTGATATTATTATCACCAAGATCCAAGTTACCACCAGTGATGCTGATGTTGTTTGGACCAAAGTTCATTGTTGTACCACCATTGTTAGTGATGGATGTAATTTCTTTTAAATCCTTGTCCAAGGAATATGTATATGTTTGTTCGCCTGCAGATTGGTTAATTTCTTGTTTTACTGTTAAGTTTTTACCAGCTGCATAGGTAACAGTTTGACCGCTTTCAACCTTAGTTGCTGTAGCAGTACCATCTAATTTACCACCGTTAGCCTTAGCATTTGTTAAGAAATCGTATTTTGCAGCAGCGTCTGCAGCGTTGATTGTGTATGTAGTACGACCATCAACTGTTTTTTCATCAACAGTAACGTTTTTACCAGCTTTCACCATGCCTTTGTCATCAAATGTCAAAGTCAATCTGGAGTCTTTAGTATTTTCATCAGCAACAGCTGCGGATACACGGCCTTCGCCACGAACATTCAATTTACCGCCGTCAGCCAAGAAGTCGCTAGAACCAGTATTACCAGTCAATGCAACGCCAACGTTTTTCAATTGAGCTACGTTAACAGCATCTGTATCAGCAGTACCAGCAGCAAGACCTGTTAATTGACGAGTCAATGTACTACCATTACCGATGGATACAGCAGCCGTAGTAGCTGTGCGAACATTGTTAGCTAAGTTTGTGTAATGACGTGTATGGTCATCGGAAGGATTGTAACCTGTAACGCCTTTATCTGTTGTTGTAACAGAGTTAGAGCCTAGTGCTACACCATCTACCTTATCAGCTTTTGCAGTATAACCAACAGAAATCGCATTTGTAGCAGATGCTGTTGTTTTATTACCTAATCCACCATATGTATTAGGGCTATCTGTGAAAGCAGTTCCTCTACCATCACCGCCGATTGCAATCGCATGGTCACCAGAAGCCTCTGCATTAAAACCTACTGCAACAGAGCCATCATTGTTAGCTTTTGCAGTACGACCAACAGCAGTGGAACCTACGCCCTTAGATTCTGCACCATTACCAGTTGCAAGAGCACCATGTGCAGTTGCTTGTGTTGCTTGACCAAATGCAAGCGCACCAGAAGCAGTTGCTTTAGCTTTATTACCAATTGCAGTAGAATTATTACCAGTTGCTTGGGACAATGTGCCAATAGCTGTTGCAGCATTAGCAGATGCAGTTGCTTGATTACCAATAGCAATCATGTCGAATGCGCCAAGATCATTACCATATGTAGCTCGCGCATTAAGACCTATTGCAATTGCTGCAGATCCTGTTTTGCCAGGTGCGGATTGTGCAATTGTACCACCAGAACCGATAGCAATGTTATGACCTGCCAAAGCAGATACGTCAGCACCAATAGCTACAGAATCATCATGTTGAGTCGTTGCATTGTTACCAATAGCCACACTTTGTCTACCACCAGCATGGGAGTAGTTACCAACAACGACGGAATTACCACCCGCTTGTTTAGGTGTTGTATCACTACTACCAGTTGTAAAGTTTTGATTATTGTATGCGCCGATAGCAATGGCACCATCTGCATTAGCATTAGATTTATTACCAATGGCAATTGTTTTAACGTTAGTAGCTGTGTTGCTAGTACCAAGTGCTACAGCATTACCACCAGATGCTTCGTTACGATTACCTAATGCAATAGCTGCATTGGCAGTTGCTCTATTCGCTGCACCATAAACGATTGTGCCATCTTCATTATTAGTATAGTTACCATAGCCAACTGCAACAGAATTAACACCAACAGTTTGATCACCATAATCGCCTACTGTTTTTGCAGTTTTAATATTGATACGACTGTCGTTAGTATTAATACTGTTATCAGTCTTAAGAGGGTTAGTACTTGTGAACGCATCTACAGGCGTACCCATTTGTGCGCCAACGCCAACAAGCGCTAAACCAGCTAATACGCTAGCTAGGACTTTCTTTTTGCCGCTATTATTTTTCGCAATTTCAGGAACTACAACGTAACATTCCTTGGATTTGCTCCAAACGACTTTAAAGACCTTATTCATAAAACCTTTGAACCCCTTTCTCATAAGTACATGAAAAATGTAACTTTTACACTTTAGTTCACTTCATGAAGAGTGGTTTTTCTCTCATTCACACACACTTCATATAGGATAACTTAATAATATCAATTTATTAATTAATTGTAAATACTTTTACACCTATTTATTTAATGAAATTTTATATTTTAGATGAAAATAAACTGAAATTTATATGTATGTGTAAAAACAATCACATTTATCAAAAAGTACGCTATAACTATGTTTATAGCGTACTCAGCGACATTTTCTTCATATACTTTTCACATAAGTCATAGTTCTTTTTAGTTTATAAATATGTTAAATAATATAAAATCAGACAAAATAAGGTATTTAACCAACGCCACTATTCTATAAATTTAATAAATCGAAATTACACGATTAATCAGTAAAACACTGTATTTATAAGACATTCATCAATTCAATACATTAAATTGCATAATACTAAATTTTATTGTTTGTTAATATATATATCTATTAATATATGCTAGTATTTCAAATAAAACTACACACAAAATGAACCTATGGATCTACTAAAAACCATATTTTATGCACCAAAAAACGCCCACACTATGGGACGGTACTTTCAAAATTGCGTTCAATTCAAAAGTCCGTTCTCACAGTGTGAGCGTTTTTATTATGGCCCCTATAGAAGAAAGGGGGGTGGGATTAGAGAGTCTATAAGGGCCATATGGATTTATAATTTAGTGTTCAGCCAGATTATTTGCCTATAGCATCACGTAAGTTTACTTTACGAGATTGAGGTTGATCTACAGGCGGATTAGCCATTGCTGCGCGAAGGTCTACTTCGTGGTCATCACCAGCTTGAGGTTCTTCGCTAGCTTTGTTTTTCACCGTTTGTTTTGCGGCATACCAAATGGTTTCATTCATGTAGTGACGAAGTTCGTCATTGTTTACATGTTCTTGATCATGAGCCATGATGTCCAAAATGGAGTCTTCCAACGCTTGTGCTTCTTCGTCAGTCATAGGACCACCGATTTTCTTTTGCTCTTGGATAACTGCATTGATTTGGTCTACCATGCCACGAAGTACATTGTACCCATAGCTATTGGTGAAACCATCTTGCTCATTGTATTTTGGCATATCAAAGTATTCGTATTCATTTTTGTTGCGATTTTCACCGTTCCAGTTCATGAACACTTCTTGACCATGCACACGACCGATGGAATGTGTGCGGAAATAGTCAGCATAGTTATGTTTATCATAAGAATGCAACCAAACCTTTTCAGATTTCGTTAATTGTTTATGATCATCGTATTTAACCTTAGCTTTTGCAATGTTGATTTCTGCATTTTGCCAAGCTTTCACATAATCATGAACAGCTGCCACCGTTTGTGGACTCGCTACAGGAACGAGTACAACAGAGCCGAGTTGTGGCGTCATTACAGGGTTTTTAACAATTAATACATCATCATATGTAGGTGCGCTGGCTGCGTGACCAGTAAGGGATGCAGCGCTCATTAATACTGCTGCTGTGAAAGCAAGCATTGTAGATTTTTTCATATCTATTCCTCTTTTCTTAGTCGAACCAAAAGGGACGAGAGGGTTCTCGGTATCGAGTTCCCTCTTCCCGTTATCTGTGAAAGTTTAATCTATCAAATTATAAACCTAATTTTGCCATCATTGCAGCAATTTGAGCTTTCATTTGTTCATTTTCTGCTTTCAAGTCAGATACTTCGCCTTTTAATCCGGCATTTTGAGCTTTCATAGCTGCCATTTCTTGTTGCATTGCATACGCGGAACTGATAGGGCCTTTGCGGTAACGATCTGCTACAGCAGCTTCGCTATCACGGTTGCCAACTTTCCAAGTTACACCAGCGTT